>Ga0302252_1001217_pt1 | contig 15801 bp, 10 predicted proteins | sample AAG_RA_Leu_MG_FD_193511 | JGI IMG/M metagenome (GOLD analysis project Ga0302252, IMG submission 193511) | Enriched activated sludge microbial communities from anaerobic digester in WTTP, New Holstein, Wisconsin, United States - AAG_RA_Leu | ecosystem: Engineered > Bioreactor > Anaerobic >...
CCGGTGTGATGTTTTCAAGCCAGTCGGCGTAGTTTTTGTCCACCATACAGATCAACCCGCCCTTGACAAAAAGGGCTTTCAACGCGTATGTCATGTTCGCCTCCTTTGAGCGTTTTTTCAAATCATTTTTCAAATCAGTCGTTTGCATTCAGTTATTCTGCCGGACCAGGCTTTACGGTCTTTACCCCGCCTGTTCCGTATCCTTCCGGCGCCAGCTGATCCTGCCCATCCCGTGGTTTGCCTTTTTCATCCTGATGAGATGTTTCACTGGCATAGAGCGAGTCCTCGCTGTATTCAGGGTAGGGGGAGCCGCCCGTTGAGGAACTGCTTCCACGTGTTTCCTGTGGAACATATGTGGTGTGCGGAGGGGCTGTTCTCCTTGATGCCGCCGGACCTGTTTTAAGGGAACCCGTACCTGCCCTTTGGGGATCTCTCTGAAAAGCTGATGAGTCTTTTTGCTGCGCCGGCTGCTTCTGTTCGCTTTGCGGTTGGGCTGCTGGCGCCGATTTTCTTTGTGGAGCTTCCTTCACTGGTTCTTTCAACGGTTCCTGTTGTGTGATTCTTTCATTTGCCGGGGTGTTAGGTCTTTCATCAGGGAGATTGTTCCTGTCGTTCGGTGTTGCTGTTACGGGTTTTTCCTGTGCCGTATGTATAGCCTCCTGCAAGGGAGAGCTTTTAACTGATCCTTCCAGGTCGGAGTCTTTCTGTTCCCCCTGCCTGATAATCGGTTTCTCTGCCGATGGTTCTCTATGGGGCATACCGGTCCTGTCGTTTGGTGCTTCCGCCACAGACCTTTCCTTCAGTTTGCCGGTTCCATCGTTCGGGACATCGTCCCTGTCATTAGAAATTTCCGCCACGGGTTCTTCCTGCTGGATATCAGGTTCATCGTTTGGAACATTGCCCCTGTCGCCAGGCATTTCTATTTCGGGTCTTTCCTCTACGGGTCTTTTCCATAAGGGTTCTTCCCGCAAGGGTTCCCCGACAAGAGGAACATTGCCTGCAACATAGTCCCTACCGGCTGATGCACCCACTACGTGGCTTTCCTGCGTATTAGGCTTTCTGCTTAATGGTTTTGCATGGGTATTAACAGTTGGTTCAGGCTGCTCCTGTTCGTTTTGCGGATTGGCCGCTGTTATGGTCTTTGCTTCGACCTGCATAAAAAGCTCTTGCGGTGTACTGGCCTTGCTGTCTCCCCATGCAGGTGTTATTACAGGCTCTTCTGCTCGTGCCTCCACAGGCCCCTCCTGCATGAGGGATGCTTCACGGACAGCCGGTCTCACGGGCTTATCCGCATAACTGTCAGGCGACAGGTCTTTTACTTTATCTGCATGATTGTTCACCTTATCTGTCTTGTCCACAGATCTACCCGCAGATTTGTCCGCAGGGACGGATTTGTCCGTAAGGACTGATTTTTCAGCAGGAATGGTTTTGTCCGTAAGGACGGATTTGTTAACAGGAGTCGCACAGGATGCTGCATCGGTATCGACGCTTCCTGCGGGAATACCGCTTCCTGTCCCTGTCGAAGGAACGTGCATCTTGCCCACCGCCAGGGACGCTGCCATAAGGAGATTCATGTTCAGGTCTGTACCAGGTACGCCCGTTGCAGGCTTGTGTCCCGTATCAGGCAGTATCCCCGAACGGACAGCGCCGGGCTTGCCGTCTGCGGGTGCAAACGGTTTGTTTACGTTCGGGCCGCTTCCTGCGCCGCTCCCTGCGGGAATACCGCTTCCTGGCGGAGACGCGCCTAACGGCTGTGTGCCGGAAGGCATGGGGCCAGAGGGTTTATCGCCTAATGGCTGGTTCCCTGAGGGTTTGTTGCCCATTGGCTGGTTGCTCGCTGGTTTATCGTTATTTAGCCAGCCGGATCGCCTGATCACATGATCCTGCCGCCCCGATGGCATGTTCGACGCAGGTCCTCTTGTCCCCTGGGAAGTGATTACCTCGCTGGGGGAAGCTGGAGGTGAAGGTGCATCGCCACCTGGCGGTGTACCGCCGCCTTTGCCCCTGAAGAGAGGCGCCGGTCCGGCCCCGGACGGAATATCGGAGCGCTGATACAGCGTGCGGTCAAATTTTTGCAGGGCGGGATACTGGTTTTTCAAGGCCCTTGTCGCCCCTATTGCCTTCCCTGCTGTTCCTATGAGTTTATCTGCTCCTTCCGCGCCATATAGCGTCGCCCTTTTCCAGTCAGCAATGTTACTCAAGTCTTTTTCGTTTTCTATCAGAGCCAGCCCCTGCGAGTAGGTCATCCTCGCCTCGGAGTCATGAAGGAATTTTGTCCTGTGGAAGTGCGCAAAGTCCTGCCCGGACTTCCCTTCCGTATGGAGCACCTCCCCGTGCGGGGAGAGGGTCATTCTCGAAGCGTAGACCCCTTTCTGTATATCCTGGGTGCTCAGCGTCTTGAAGTTGTACACGTGGCCGCGATGATCTCCGCTTCCTTCCGAGTGCATGACGCCGTACTGCCTGTTGCCGTTTTCATCCATGCAGGAGGTATATACGCGCTTGTCGTGGATGTTCGACGCCTGGGATGCTATCACCTTGCCCGTTGACGGATCGATGTGCTTCACCCCGTAGAACAGAGTCTCCTCCCCTGTCTTGGGATCTATATCCTTGAATATGCCTGTCTCCATATGTTCGTTATAGGTTGTCTTCTGCACCCCTTCTTTTACAAATGTTCCATCCTGCCTGCTTGTTCCCCTCTCGATGTTCGTAAAGATGATCCCCGAGCCTTTCTCCGCCATCGTATCCATGATCCTGGCGGAGTTGTCGCGGTCTATCTGTTCAGGGAGGTTTCCTTGCACCCTTCCGTAGAAGGTCCTGTTGCCCTGCCGCATGTCGCCGGTGAACGTTATCTGCCCGCCGTGGGCCTCCACCTGCGTACCTTTGCCGGCGACCAGCTTCCCGCCTGAAGACGCGCCGAGGACCGTCCCCTCCTTCACGAGTCCGCGCATACGGGTGTCAATGATGTTGCCCGCCTTGCTTGCCGTCTGTTCCAGGTCAAACGTGCCTGCCCTGGAATCAACGGCGGTTTTCGAGGTGATCACTCCGCCATCGAATTTCTCAAGCGTCCTCCCGTCCTGCGACCTCGCTGCGTACTGAACGATGTCCCCGGCACCGTCGCGTCTCAGCGATACCAGCCATCCGTCGTCGATCCCCGAGCCCTTTATTCCGGACCTGTTGAGCATCTCCCTTACGCCGCCCGAATCGGCAAGGGGGCCGATCTCGTTCATCTCCCCCATTTTCTTCGCAACGGAATACTCCAGCATGTTCGCCTGTCCTGAAAGCCCCATGTTGCGCATCTCGGTGACAAGCGAGCCCGCAGACAGGTCTGCCCTCGTCTCGGCGGTCTTCACCGCGGCCTTAGTCAGACCCTCAGGCGTGTCCGTGTCGTATCCGTGCTCCTTTCCCACCGCCTTCGCGGTTTTCAGGAATTCGGCCGCATCGGAGGCGCCCCTCGAACCCATCATGGCAATGAACTTATCAATTCCTCCGGCCTGGCCTGCTGCGCCCACGGTGCGTTCGATATTCCCCAGGGTCTGCACGCCTTCCATTCTCCCCACATGGGAGGCGTTCTCCACCCCGCCCAGCGCTTGTATCGAGGAATAGTTCCTTTCCATCCCGAATCGGCCCGTTTCGGCGGTCATCTTCTGGAACCCCCCGAAACCGTGTTCTCCCACCAGCCCTGCATCCCTTTGCGTGTATCCCTTGCGGGCCGATGCGGCTATTCCCGACCTCAGCCGGTAGCCGAAGCTGCCTGCATTGGCAAACGACGCATGGGACGTCTCCAGGGCGTTCAGCGTCTGCGCCCCCGCCTCAGGTTTCACGGCGACGGCCCCCGCACCGGATGAGGCAGCCGATACCCCGCCCGTGACGTGTCCCGCCATCATGGCCAGGGCGTGGCCGCCGAACCGTATAATCATGCCCGTCAGGATAGTCGCAAGCATAAGCCCCGACCACCTCATGCCGGCAAAGACGGCGAGCGTCTTCATCGAGGCGGTTGCGAAGCCGTTCACCGCCATCATGCCGAGGTTGTTGTTCGCGACCTCGTAGTAAGCCTTTTTCGCGTAGTCCACGGCGAACTGGTGCACCACCGCGTCGGTGACTCCCCACGAGGTGAGCCAGACGAAGCTCCCCGCGACGAGGGTCATTACCTTGTTCCCGATAGGGGTGGGTACCAGAAGGACGTAAAAGGGTATGAGCCCGAGCATCACCGCGGTGAGCACGGCCCTCAGGATGGGAACGTATTCGTTGGCCATCATGCCGCCCGCAAGCCACGACGTGCCCGTGTCCCTCGACGCAATGAGGCCCGCCACGGTGTCGGGGCTTGCGGATATCACAACGTCGTTGATGGCCTCGGTGATCGCGACCTGCCTCTCGATGCTGGTTACGTCGTAGGCCGCCCCCCAGAGGTAGCTTGCGGTGTTTGTCATTATCTCCTGGCAGCGGGTGTATTCCGAGGGGATTGTGGGGTCGAACCCGATGTTCGCACATGTTGCCCTTGTGGCGTTCTCAAAAGTCGCCTGCTGGTTCAGTTCCGCTGATATGGCCGTCCATGCCGCCGTGCAGGAGACGGTCTGGCCTTCCGGCGCGGCATCGGAGTAAAAAACCGTGAATATGGACGGGCTTTGGGCCTGTTCAAACAGCGGCAGGTAGTCCGTATTGTTCATGATGTCGTTGACGGTGAGGGTTGTCCCCGGCCTCTGGAGTTCAAAGAACACGCAGTCGTGTATGTAGTTTTTGAGGTTGTTCGTGAGGTTCCTGTTGGCGAGCGTGACGCCGCGCGTCCCCAGGTTGTAGAACATGTCGAACCCTATGCCCCCCGCCTGGTCCTGGTAGCTCATGGGGTCCCCCGCCGTGGAGACGATGTCCACAAGCCCCCTCTCCACCTTGTTGAGGATCCCCGAGAGGACCACGATCCCTTCCGGGACGCCGCCCACCGCCTGGTACCGGTTCTTCACAGGGTCATAGAGGTGTATCGTCCCTTTCGGCATTATAAGGGCAAGGAATATGACAACCCCTATGCCCACGGGCAAGGCCCAGGCGAAGGGGGAATACTTAGTGCCGCCTGCTGCCCTCGCCATGGCGGCTATGCCGCCGAAGAGGATGCCCAGCACCACCACCGAGAAGAACAGGGTCTTGTACCCGTTGTCCCCGAATATGAGCGCCACCTTCTGGAACGCGCCGAGGACCGCATCGAACCCGTTGTACACGTAGTATTCCTGTTCGGAGGCGTCTGCCGGCAGGGGCAACGAAAAGAGGGATACTGCCAGGACGGCTGCTATCATGATGCACTTCAGAATGGTTTTTCTGCTGATAATGCTCTCCCGCATGACGCTTCTCCGCCTTATGCTTTTATGCTCTATGCTTTCCTGCTTTATGCTTTTTCGCTTTATGCTTCTGTCGTTCATATCTTCCCTCTGACCGCGATGATCTCCGCTATTTCCCCAGCGCCTTCCTTGCGACTCCCGGAGAAAATGCTCCTGAGAGCTTCCTGTAGGCGATCTTCTCGAAGTTTTCATGGAACCTCCCCATCTCCTTGATCGTCACGTTCTCGCTGAGCGCCCTGCTGTAGTCGCTCTTGAGCAGCGCAGCGTACCTGAACATGTACTCCATCCCCCTTTGGGAAAACGCATCGGCTGCGACGGTAAGCAGGTCGGGTTTGCATCCCGACAGTTCCTTGCCGCCCTGCCTGTCCACTATCACCTTTACCCTGCGGAAAAGGCCCGCGACCCTGCTTGTTATGTCGGAGAATATCTGGTACGCGTACCCGCGTGCGGAGATATCCTTCAGTTCCGTGTACGCCGAGCCAAGCTGGTTTGTCACGATGGCGGTTTTCAGCGTGCTGTAGACGGGGGCAGGGAGGTGGCGTATGAATTCTTCTTCGCCGGCGGTCAGGGCGCCCTTCGCCTCTATCTTGTTCGCTATGCCCTCCACCATGGCGCCCGCCCACTGGAAGATGTTCCTTTTCTCATCGGTTATCAGGCTGCACTCCCCGTTGGGGTCCGTCCTTTTGTAGACGTTGCCCGTGTAAAGCTGGTTCAGTGAAGAGAGGTCGTTCTGCTCGCAGGGGGGAATGGACTTCCAGTTGCCGTCCCCGTTCGTGACGGTGTAGATCGCGTCCCCGAACATGCCCCTGAGCATCGCTATCGTGTCGTTGGTGAGGTTGCTGCCCTCCGCGGCAATCTGGAGTATGCTTTTTGCCGGGTCCGCGAGCCTGAGAAGCTCGGACGGGCATTCCGCTATCATGCTTGCCGTCGGAGTTATCGGCTGGTTGTTCGTGGACGTCCATATCTCGCTTACCTTGTGGGGCAGGTCCTGGAGGCCCTTGAGGATGTTGTATCCCTTGTCGGCCTCGGCCTTTATGCTCGGGTCGGTGGAGACGCCGCTTAAGATCTTCGCGGCGATTGTTTTCCCGGCCTGGCAGTCGTTAAGCTGGATCGAGTTTAAGGCGTTGGCGATCTCTTCAAGGCTTTTTATGGTGTTCGAGCACTGGGGGCACAGCGTGTTCAGCGCCATGTCGAAGGCGGCGGCGGGGGCCGCGGTCATTATCCTCTGGAGTTTCTGGACGAGGTACTCGAAATTGAGGAAGCTGAAGCCCCCCATGAAGGCGTCTATGCCTCCGCAGCCGAACTTCAGCCTGGGAGGCTCGAAGGTGACGGGGTAGTCGTTCTGTACGGGCCATCGCGCGGAGAAGGACCCTCCCGTATAGTACCCTCTCTTCTGGCCCTCGAAGTAGCCTGCATCGGTCTCCGTCTTCTGGGTGATCCAGTCATCAACGAAGCCGGCGTTGCTGAGGCATGGAGCAAGGCAGATGAGGACAAGGGGCAAAACAATGGCTGCTCTTGATATGACGTTCTTCACGGCGGGCACCTCCGGACGGGATTTATGTCTCTATGTATATTACTTTTGTATATTACTTCCGGAGGGTGGCGGTGAGGTGTCTGTTAGTCTTCCGACACCCTGTTGTCAGCACCATTGTGTATATAGAGGAGTAAGATGAACACTATCTCAGGGGGTGAATTATGCATACCGAAGGAGGGATAAGAAGACAGAACCGTAATACTACAGGAAAATGGCTGAATTCGCCGGTAAGAGAGTATGCAGGAAGGCCTCTGGAAGTTATATCTGTTCTCCCTGATTTCGAGCGAAGAGACCTCTTCGTAACCCATCCGGAGAAGCTCTTTCCCTTTATCAACCCCCGTCTGGACCTTATCGTCAGAAAACCTATAGAACACATAAACGGCAAGCTGTGGGTCCCCGATACTCATAAGGATGATTACATCCCCATCGGTACCGTATCGAAGGAGTACCGGCTTGTCCCCCATACGCAAGTCTTTGATACCGCCCTCAAGGCCCTTTCCGAGAATCATATCGATCCCTCTCATACCAAAGTAGATCTCCTCATCACCGAATACGGGGAGCGGATGCACTTCAGCATCTATCTCCCTCAGGATTATGACTTCGATCCGGGGGACGGACACCCCATGGCCATGCGCCTTGAATGCTTCAATTCCGTGGAGGGGAGCACCCGCTTCAAGGCATTTGTCGGCTGGTTCCGTTTTGTCTGCAAGAACGGGCTTATTATTGGGGTTACTACTGCCAGATTCCAGCACCGCCACGACAGTACCCTCGATATCACCGATATCGGTTCTGTCCTCAAGAACGGCATTGCAGAGGGGACAAAGGAGAAGGAGAACTTCAGGGAGTGGCGAAAGACCACCGTAGAGAAAGGCTCCCTTCCCCCATGGATCAACGATAAAGTATATAAGACCTGGGGGTTCAAGGCGGCAACCCGTGCCTTCCATATAGCCCGTACCGGATATGATGTTGTGATCGCAGGCCCCTATAAAGAAATGCGCCCCACCACCATCACCGTGAAGAAGACAAAAAAGGTACCCGATACTCCTAATGAGGCACAAAACGCCTATGACATAAGCCAGATCCTTGCATGGTTGGCGAAAGAGAGAAGCGATATTAAAGAGAGGCTTACGTGGCGGCAACAGATCCCCGATTTGATGAAGGCGCTGCTTAACTAAGGGATGTGATGGCAAAGGGGTTGTATTTTTCTTTTCATGGGGATAGAATGGATTTGAAGCAACTGGTGGGGTAATTTCAATAAGAATTGATTAGGACAGATCAAGCTTTCTCGTTTCTTTGATTTTTTAACAAGACGAAAGAGGTATGCTTATTTGTTCTTAGCAGGTGTTGTGGTGGGATTATTAATGAGGGATGATTTCTTGCAACAGAAAATAATTGAAAAGCTGATAGCAAAGGCTTCATTCCAAAAGCGTTTAGATAATAAAGGTTGATATATGGCGAAATCTACGAAAACAAAAATACAGACAAACGGGGCGGCGCTTGGTTTTGAAGCGAAGCTCTGGCAGGCAGCAGACAAGCTAAGAAACAACATGGATGCTGCCGAGTACAAGCACGTTGTTCTCGGATTAATTTTTCTAAAATATATCTCTGACGCTTTCCAGGAAGTATACAATGAACTGAAAAACGACCCAGAGGAGCTGTCAGACCCTGAGGACCGGGACGAGTACAAGATGAGGAATGTCTTCTGGGTTCCCAAGGCTGCGCGATGGGAATATCTCCAGAACAACGCGAAGAAGCCGGAAATCGGAAAGCTCGTTGATGATGCAATGGATGCAATCGAGAGAGACAATCTCTCTCTCAAGGGCGTTCTTACAAAAAACTATGCCAGGCCCGCGCTCGACAAGCAAAGGCTCGGAGAGCTTATCGACCTCATAGGCACAATCGGCCTTGGCGATTCTGAAAGCAGAAGCAAAGACATATTAGGAAGGGTCTATGAGTATTTTCTCGGCCAGTTTGCAGACGCAGAAGGCAAGAAAGGCGGCCAATTCTACACGCCGCGAAGCATAGTCAGGCTGCTGGTTGAGATGCTGGAGCCATATAAGGGCCGCGTCTTTGACCCATGCTGCGGCTCAGGCGGCATGTTTGTCCAGAGCGAGAAGTTTGTTAAGGCCCACGGCGGAAAGATAGGCGACATCGCGATTTACGGCCAGGAATCGAACCAGACCACCTGGCGATTGTGCAAAATGAATCTGGCAATCAGGGGCATTGATTCAGACATACAGTGGAACAACGAGGGAAGTTTCCTGAATGATGCCCACAAGGATCTCAGAGCAAACTTCATTCTGGCTAATCCGCCTTTCAATGATTCTGACTGGAAAGGCGATCTCCTGAGAGGCGATGCACGATGGAGATTCGGGGCTCCGCCTGTCGGCAATGCAAACTTCGCCTGGGTACAGCATTTTATTTATCATTTAGCGCCAACAGGAATTGCGGGCTTTGTTCTGGCGAATGGCTCTATGTCGTCCAATACATCAGGCGAAGGCGAGATCAGAAAGAACATTGTCGAAGCTGACATTGTTGACTGCATGGTTGCCCTGCCCAGCCAGCTATTTTACAATACGATGATTCCGGCCTGCCTGTGGTTTGTGTCAAGAGACAAGAAGAATCACAAGTTCAAGGACAGACGAGGAAAAGTCCTGTTCATAGATGCCCGGAAGATGGGTGCCATGGTTGACCGCAGGCACCGCGAACTCACAGACGATGATATACAGAAAATCGCTTCAACCTACCATGCATGGAGAGGTGAAGGAGGAAAATATCAGGACGTAAAAGGCTTCTGCAAATCAGCCAAACTAGAAGAGATACAAAAGCATGATTACATACTAACTCCAGGACGTTATGTCGGAGCCGAGGATGTTGAAGAAGACGATGAGGCTTTTGATGAGAAAATGAAAAAGCTCACGGCAGAGCTGGCCGAGCAGATGGAGAAGGGCCAAAAGCTGGATAAGGAGATAAGGAAGAATTTGGCAGGGATTGGGTATGACGTTTGAAATGGTTTCAGCTTATTATTTCTTTGGAATAATCGGTGGCATTTATGCGATTTATGCAGGCAGCCAAAAGGTGTGGAAAAAATTCACAGGAAATGTGGAAATGCTTTACGCAAGAGGTGGTTTCTATAATGCCAAAGTTTCGGGGTCCGCAGTAATCAGCGTGGGCTTAGTAAATCATAAGGATGTTTCAGTTGCTTTGACAGATATCATTGGGACGTTCAAATATGACAAGACGAGATGGAAGAGGGACAAGGCAAATCCTGACCGGGTTTTTTCGATCAGGCCCAAAATTGAGCCTTCTCTGCCTCTAAACATTGAGCCAGAAGAAGCGATAGGACTTAAATTGCACTTTGAAATGGGCCGTGTTCAACTTCATGCGTTAGAACGATTCGGGATCGCACAGTTTCTCGGTTTTGAGAACAATGTCCCCGTAGCCGTTATTGATATGAGTCAAAATGGGAAGGAATGGGAGCAGTTGCCAGTTTTGATGACGCTGTCAATACATGTAAATGGAAAAGATGTTCTGAGCGTGGAAGCGCCTCTTGACCCAGTAATCGGCAACACCGATGATTCTCCTGGATCGTTAAGCGTCGTTAGAATTGCTGAAATTGAGCACAAGATCGGATCGGTCGAGAATGATTAGCATGAATAAACACAAATTCAAAGAAACTGAAATAGGGATGATTCCTGAGGATTGGAAGATCAAAAGATTGGGGGACGTTTCAAGATTTCAATATGGTCTTGGTGAAAGTGCTGAAGAGGCCGGTGAATATGTTTATATTCGGATCACCGACATTAACTCAGACGGCTTTCTAGATAATAATAATTTAAAATACATTAATAAAAATAAAGTCACGGAAGATTATATTCTGAACAACGGAGATGTTCTAGTTGCAAGAACAGGAGCAACTTATGGGAAGACTTATTTTTTTAGGGAAGATTTCAAAGCAACATATGGCGGTTTTTTAATAAGATTTTTATTCGATAAAAGATTAATTGACAACAGCTTCTTTTTTCAGTTTTCTAGGAGTAATCTATATTGGAATCAAGCAAATAACCTGGTCACTGGTGGAGCACAACCGCAATTCAATGCAAAGGTAATTTCAGAAATTCTTGTACCATTACCGTCCATAGAAGAGCAATCCGCTATCGCTAAAATTCTATCTGACCTTGACTCAAAAATTGAACTCAACCAGCAGATGAACAAGACTCTGGAGAAAATTGGCCAGGCAATCTTCAAGCGCTGGTTCATTGATTTTGAGTTCCCGGATGAGAAAGGCAGGCCTTACAAGTCAAGCGGTGGCGAGATGGTTAATTCTGAATTAGGGAAAATACCTAAGGGGTGGGAAGTAAAGTCCCTATCCGAGGTAGCAGATTTCATACGTGGTTTTTCTTATAATGGAACGGAGAAAAGCAAAATAGCAGGAGAACTTGTCTTTGTAACACTCAACAGTATATATGAGGGAGGGGGTTTTAAAAGGGAATTCAGCTATTTATCAAGCAATCGCTTAAAAGAACATCATTTTGTCAGAGAGGGAGATATAGTAATAGCTAATACCGAGCAGACAAAGACCGGAACTCTTCTTGGATTCCCCGGCCTTGTTGAGTTTCCATACGGTTACACAAAAGAGAAAGGGTGTTTTTCGCACCACATTACTAAGGTTTCTCCTGACTCAGAAAATATGAAGTATTTTTTCTATTACCATTTGTTTATAAATCAAGAGGCTGCGGTCAAGTATCATACGGGCTCCGTTATATGGGCATTGGACGTCAATGGATGGAGTAAGAATGAAAAAATAGCAGTACCGAATGATTATTTACTTAATGTTTTTTCTATATTCGCAAAGGCTCTTTTTGAAAAAAGGCTATCAAATGCAAAAGAGTCATTTAATCTTTCCAGCATTCGTGATTCACTTCTCCCAAGGCTCATGTCGGGGAGAATAAGAGTTAATGCGGAGGCCGCGCGATGAGCGAAGAAGTTCTTTTTTTCAAGTATGATTTTAGGAGTGTCCTTGAGAACCAAGAGAAACAAATAGTTGGAGAGATAAATAATTATGACCGAAACTACATTCTGAACGTCAGCGTTGATGACTTGGTCGATTACCTCGAAAACAAATATTGTGCTGATTACGTGACCATTTATCGAGACAAGATATACATAAAAGAAAGCGGTGATATGGGAATAAATACACGTCATGAATTTCAAGGGACCTCGATTACCCTTGCTGTTCCATTTCTAGGGGAAAGGAACCTTTTCTTTTGCAAGGGCTCTACGTTTACCTACAGCCCTCCGTATGCTGAAATAACAACTGATGAAATATTAGTGACTTTTAATCAAGTCAATCCGGACCCCAACAAGATTAAGGCTGACTTTAAATCCCGTATTGACGACATTGAGCAGCATCTGGGATTCTTAAAGCGTGATATAGACACTTTCAACGCTGGATTGAGGGCAAAAATACAAGAAAAGATCGAAGCCAGGCGAGCAAAAATAATGAAAGATCAGGGAATTGTAGCGGCTTTGGGCTATCCGATCAAAGAAAAATCAGGTATGCCTACTACCTATACCGTACCAGAGATTAAAAAAAAGATAGTGATTCAGAAACCAGCTGCCACAACAACACCTTTTGCGCCAGAGCCTGCACTTGACTTGGCGCACTATGAGGCTATTCTTAAAATTATTGCCAATATGGTCTTGGTGATGGAGAGAAGCCCCAAGGCCTTTCAGAGGATGCATGAAGAAGATCTTAGGCAGCATTTTTTAGTCCAGTTAAACGGGCATTTTGAGGGTGCAGCAACAGGCGAGACCTTCAATTATGAAGGCAAGACGGATATTCTTATACGTGCAGATGGGAAAAATATATTTATTGCTGAATGCATGTTTTGGAAAGGCGAGAAATCTCTGCTTGAGAAAATTGACCAGATTCTTGGCTATGCCTCATGGAGAGATACAAAAACAGCGATTTTGGTATTTAATCGAAACGCAAACTTCAGCAAAGTAATTGAGGGCATCCCGGAAACTGTGAAAAAACACAGCAATTGTAAGAAGTCGCTTGAATATAAATCCGAAACAGGTTTTCGGTTTATATTACACCATAAGGATGACAAGAACAGGGAATTAACACTTACGGTATTGGCTTTTAATGTACCTTCAGGGAAAAGTGCAGAGGTTTCAGAATGAGCAGCAGCATTTCATCAAAAGATCAAAAGATTCTTTGGGGTAGAAGTGGGAATAGGTGTGCTCTGCCCGAGTGCAGGACGCTATTGGTTATAAATAAAACAGTTAGCGACAGAGAGGCTATCATTGGCGAAATGGCCCACATAAAAGGAGAAAATCCTACCGCTGCGCGTTATGACGCTAACATGTCAGACAATGAAAGAAATGGTTACGATAATCTAATTTTACTCTGCGGAAACCACCACAAGATGATTGATGATCAGCCGAATACTTACACAGTAGAGAAATTGAAAGAGATCAAGGCTACGCATGAAAATTGGATTGAGAGTATGACCGAGTCAGAGATTGTTAATGTGACTTTCTCAGAATTGGATGCTATCACAAAATACCTTAATTCAGTAGAACCTACGCCCGATGAATCTTTTGTATTGGTTCCGCCAAAAAACAAAATTGACAAAAATTCATTGTCAGGTAATACAGAAAAATTGATAAAGATAGGATTAATACAGGTAAAACAGGTTGCAAATTTCATTGATAAACATCCTGATGTTGAGTTCGGGGAGAGGCTGAAACAGGGATTTGTGACCGAATACAAGCGTCTAAAAAATGAGGAGAAGCTATCAGGGGATGCGCTATTTGAAGCTCTATTCGAGTTTGCATCAAATGGACATCAGAAATTTAAAGAAAGGGCTGCCGGACTCAGTGTGCTTGTTTATCTCTTTGAACAATGTGAGGTTTTTGAAAAATGATATTGCCGACAAAGCATATTAAACTATCAAACTGCCTCTTAGGTGTTGGAAGTGTACTTTTGGGGTGCCTTAATGGGGAAGAAACAGTAAGTTCTCTTTGGGGTAAAGCCCGCTCGTTTCCTGAAATAAAGACTTTTGAGCGCTTTACCCTTGGGCTGGATTTCCTTTATGCCTTAGGCGTAATTGACTTTAAAAATGGACTGCTTCGAAAGGTGAAACAATGATTTATTCTATCAGTTGCGACAAACCGAGCTTTAAACGAGTCGATTTTAATCCCGGTTTTAATGTGGTGCTTGCCGAGCGAACAAAAGATTCAACGAAAAAAGATTCTAGGAACGGACTTGGAAAATCAACGCTTATAGAGATAATTCATTTTTGCCTCGGCGGTAGCAAGGGAGAGACGCTGAGCAAGCACGAACTCAACGATTGGTCATTTACGCTTGACATGGATATTGGGAAGAAAAGGTACTCAATTACAAGAAACACTGCCGATCAAAACAAAGTGATCATTGACGGGGACTGTTCGGACTGGCCTTTAAAACCAGAGAATGACGAAAAAAAAAATAACCAAATAATGTCTTCGAGAGACTGGACCAAGGTTTTAGGATCACTTATGTTTGGGTTGCAACTTTCTTATCCAGATCTTAATTATGCCCCTACATTCAGAAGCATAATTTCGTATTTTGTAAGAAGAAATGGAACAAGAGGAGGTTTTCTAAATCCCTTTCAACATCATAAAAGTCAACAGGAATGGGATAAACAAGTTAATAATGCTTTCCTGCTAGACCTGAACTGGGGATACGCAGCAAAATGGCAGATAGTCAAAGATAGAATAAAAGTTATTAACCAGATTAAACAAGAAGCAAAAACAGGGATGCTGGCAAATCTCATGGGGACGATAGGAGAGTTGGAAGCGCTAAAAATAAGATTAGAGTCGCAAGCCAAAGATGAAGAAGTGCAACTGAACAATTTCAACGTCCATCCGCAATATAAACAAATAGAGCAAGAGGCAAATGAGCTAACATTTAGGGGCCACGAACTCGTCAATCTAAATATTAATGATAGGAGAATTCTTGAATATTACGAGATAAGCTTGAGAGAAGAAGTAGAAGCTAAAGCTGACGATGTGACAAGGATGTTCATGGAAGCGGGAGTAATATTGCCGAACTCGATAACAAAAAGGGTTGAAGATGTCCTTTCATTTCATACACAAGTTGTAGCAAATCGAAAAGAATTTCTCGCACAAGAAATGGAACGCCTAAAAAGGAATATAACTGAAAGGGAAATAGAAATAAGTAAGCTCTCGGAGGAACGTTCCAAGCTGATGCAAATATTGAAGAAACATAAGGCGCTTGATGAAATCCTATTATTGCAAAATAAGCACCAAGAGACTATTGCACAAATAAAAGATCTCGATATCAAGATAGAAAATTTGAAGAAATTTGAACAGGGGAAAAACGCTGTGATAGTAGAGCAAGCACTTTTACAGCAACAAGCCACAACAGATCTAAACGAAAGAAAAATTCAAAAAGAGGAAGCTATTTTGCTTTTCAACGCAAATTCAAACGCTCTCTATGACACCCCGGGGATACTTTCCATAGACGCTGCCACTACTGGCTATAAGTTTAACGTAAAAATAGAGCGCTCAGGGAGCCATGGCATAGGAAACATGAAGATATTCTGCTATGATCTTATGCTTGCACAAATATGGGCAAAAAAAGTGCGCACACCTATCTTTCTTATACACGATAGTATTCTTTTTGCCGATGTAGACGAGCGACAGAAAGCATTGGCGCTGGAATTGGCGGCAAAGGAATCTAAAGAGCGAGGATTCCAATATATCTGTACCTTAAACTCTGATGGCGTTCCAGAAAAGGATTTCAGTGAAGGTTTTAATTTTAATTCTTATGTCAGAAAAGTTTTTACAGACGCTACAGAAGATGGGGGTTTGCTGGGCATAAGATTCTGAGGCCATGAAATGACAAAAATAATGTCCGAATCAGAGGTT
>Ga0302252_1001226_pt1 | contig 15746 bp, 17 predicted proteins | sample AAG_RA_Leu_MG_FD_193511 | JGI IMG/M metagenome (GOLD analysis project Ga0302252, IMG submission 193511) | Enriched activated sludge microbial communities from anaerobic digester in WTTP, New Holstein, Wisconsin, United States - AAG_RA_Leu | ecosystem: Engineered > Bioreactor > Anaerobic >...
TCCGAGCAGCTGGACGATATCCATTTCGACAAGTTCCGCGAGGAGATCCTCAAAAAAGTCCCTGATGCACAACCTGCAGCGGATGAGGGGAGCCGGCCGGCGATGGAAGTTTAAATCTGATTATTCCAGTTTTTTTCTCGAATCGTTCCGATTTCGAAGATTTCCTGAATGGAAATCTTCTCGTCCTCGCGGTTCTCCAATAATTCGGAATTCGAAGAAACCTGCGGTTTCTTCTCATCCTCGCGGTTCTGAAGAACCTCTCGGATAAAAAAGCCACAGATGAAAAAGACCAGCCCCCATGAGGGGGGGACTGTCTTTTTTGACATGTGTGTGATTGTGAAAAATTGGTGAAGGGTATCAGATCTTCTTGTACAGGTTGCCGTACACGACAACGCCCTTCTTCTTCTTGTGGCGCTCGCCCATGTCGCCGATGAAGTGGGCGAACTTACCCTTGGTTCCGGCGACCTCGAGCTCGACCTCGCCATTGGGCTTGAAGCCGGGCATCATGACCTCGATGGAACCAAAGACGTAGATGTTGCCCTCGACCATCTGGCCGCCGAGCTTGCTTGCTGCATTGCCCCTGATGACAACCGTGCCTCCCTCGGCATGGGTCATGACATGGACATCACAGTTGCCACCGATGACGATCTCGCCGCCGAGCATGTACATGCCGGTGTCGGAACCTGCATTGCCCTTTACGGAGATCCTGCCGCCGGACATGCCTCTCCAGTCGCCGCGGTAGGCTGCGCCGAGATAGTTGCCGGCATTGCCTTCGATGGTCAGTTCGCCGCCCTTCATGGCAGTACCGGCGAATGCCGCGACATCGCCCTTTGCAAGGATCTTGCCGCCTTTCATCCAGGCGCCGACGTACTGGTCGGCAGAGCCTTCGATGACCATCTCACCGGCGGTCATCTTGAAGCCGAGGTACTTGACCTTCTTCACATCGCCTTTGACAACAATTTTCGTGTCGGCTGCAGTTGCCCCTGCACTGCCGTTGACTTCGAAGTACTTGCCAAGGGTCGAGGGATTGTTGCCCTCAAAGACCGGGAGTTCTGCGATCTGGGCTGCGTTCTTTCCGGCGAATGCATCGGGAGAGATGGTGTCTGCTTCAAGATACAGTGCAGGCGCGTTCTTCATGGTAATGGTAACGGTTTCCATCTTTTTCCACCTCAGTTGGTTGCATCTACCTCAAGGGCATACGGGTTCGGGACAAAGTGGTGCCCGAGCGCTTCGTAGTTGTTCTGGGTCATGCTGTAATACTTGACAAACTTCTCGGCAATATCGCGGGCGACCTGTGCGTTCTCTTTTGCCTTGACGTTGACCCAGAGGGTGCGCTTGTTGCCGTTTGCAACGATCTCGCCATTGTTGACGACCTGCACACCACTCTTGAAGAATGCTGCGCAGCGGCTGAACGCCTTCTCGATATCGTCGGGATTCGCGATCGGCTTGTCGGGGTTGATGTTGTAGATGGCAACGTCGGCGTCCATGCCGGGCTTGAGGCCGCCGCACATGGTTGCAAGACCGAGGGACTTTGCGGGACCTGCACGGGTCATCTGCGCGAGCTCGTAGAGCGAGATCTCGCGGTCGAGTGAGCCGATGGAAGTCTGCGAGAGGACCTTGTCCTTGTGCTTGAAGGCGTCGATCTGCTGTTTCCTGGCCTTCTCGGACATCAGCCACTTGTATACGCGGGGGTACCGGGTGAACGGTCCTGCATTCGGGTGGTCGGTGGTGATGTAGCAGCGCATCGGGTCTTTCATCATGAGCGGGATCTCAAGACCGATCGCCCACTGGATGGCGCAGACTGAGATGTTCGGGCTGTAGATGTAGGGGACGACACCGGCTGCGGTCTCGAGCTCGACATCGACATTTGCCCACTTTAAGTGGTTGAGACCGGTGAGGTGGTGCTCGAACGGGCCGTCAGCGGTCATCGTGGTGGTCTCGTCAAGGGTGACGTTACCGGTATCGATGGTGATGGTCTTGTTCTTGTTGACGTAGTCGGTGACCTCCTTGGCCTTGGACTCAAAGTCGCCCCAGTTGGTTCCGCCATAGGAGTGGAACTGGGTGTGGGTGAGGTGCAGGACCTGATCACGGCCGAACTTGTTCTTTGCCTTGAGGCCTTCGGTCAGTCTCAGGGTGTCGAGTGTGGTCTCGTAGCACCCGGGGTTCCCGAGGTTGTTGGGGTGGATGTGAACCGAGTGCGGGAGGCCGAGATACTCGTTTGCTTCCATCAGGCCCCTGACAATCTCGGCAGGGGTGATATCGAAGTACGGGACGGGGTCGTTCACGGTGAGACAGTTCAGTCCCCAGCCCCATGCTTCGGTGCCGCCCGGATTGACGACCTTGATGGCATAGCCCTTGGTGACGTTGAGGAGCCACGCAATATAGGCTGCAGTGTTCTCAATCTCCTGGTTCTTGAGGTACTCGAGGACGAACCAGTTGTTCCCGAAGACCGGGAATGCACCCTCGTCGATGATGGGGGTGTCGCGGATCTCCTCGTGCACATGGCGGGAGAACAGCGGGGGCATTGCTGCTTCCATGGCAACGCCGAATCCCATCTTGGCATACTCGTAGCCGGTCTTGAACGTGGTCGGGATCGAGGCCCCGCCACCCATCCGCTCCATGCCTTTCGTGGGCGTGCAGCTGAAGAGCTTGTCCTCGGGCCGGTAGATGCGGCCAAGGTTGACCTTCGGGCCGGCAACGTGGGCGTGGATCTCCACGGCGCCTGCCATGACCGTCTTGTCCTTTGCGTCGATTACTTTTGCGGAGGAGCCGACCTTATCGACGATCTTGCCGTCTTTGATACAGACATCCTTCTTGTCACCCTTGATTCCCTGGACCGGGTCAAAGACGTGACCGTTCTTGATAATATATTCTGCCATGTTATGCTACCCCCTTGAGTTTTTTCAACCGGTCAAGGACCATGGTGAGGAACTCCTGGTCCGTGAGCATGCCCACGGGAGGCTCGACGACCTTGCGGCAGTCGATCGGGACATTGTCCATACGGTAGCAGTTGCCGCCACACTCGACGCCGTTGAAGGCAACGGGTACGTGGAGCTTGGAGACACCGCTTGTCGGTGTCATGTGCGGGTCGATACAGACCGAGTCGACCTTTGCAATGCCTTTGACGGCGCTGATCGGGAAGTGGGCACCGGGATCGCTGCCAATGGTGAACATTGCGTCGACTTCACCGCGGGTGAGGAGATCGACCGAACTGGAGTCGCCCGGGTTGTAACGGGCAAAGCCGCGGGTCAGGTCAACGGAGTACGGGAACCCGAACTGCCATGCGAATACTTCGCCGGAGCCGGTAACGTTGTAGTGGCCCCGCATCGGCATGATCGAGTATTTCGTGTGCTCATTGAGGTCTTTGGTGAGCGCGATTGCCGCGTCAATGTTGTGGTTCTTGGAGAGCGACTGGGTGACACCCATACCGAAGAAGATGATGCCAAACCGGCCGCTCTTCATGATGTCGGCGACTTCGCGGATCTTCTCTGCCGGGATCCCGGCAACGGAGTCGGGGAGCCATTCGCCCCTGAGAGCGACACGGAGGGCATCAAGGAGTTCGTAGTCACGGCCCTGCTGGATCTGCAGGTGAACATCGGCCATCTTGGCGGTGTCAGTGCACCGGGGGTCGACAACGACCATCTTGCGGCTCATCTGTCCCTTGCCGGTAAAAAAACCACGGGGGAAGATGGAGTACCGGGACATGTGCCGGGGGTGGGCGTGTGCCGGGTTGCAGCCCCAGAAGATGACGCGGTCGGCACGGTTCTTGACCTCTCCGAGCGTACATGACGGGAGACCGATGTCCTGTACGGCAATGAGCGTGGTACCGTGGCAGACTGCTGCCGTGTTGTCACAACAGGACTTTGCAACCTCGGCAATCTCGTTGCCGATGCTCTGTGCCTCGCAGTTGGTGGAGGACCAGCCGTACATCAGGGGCTTTTTGGCCTTTGCGAGCATCTTCGCGGTATAGTCGGCTGCCTCGTCATAGCTGATCTCCTTCCAGCTGCCGTCAGCCTGGCGGAGCCGGGGCTTCGTGACCCGGTCAGCGGACTGGGAGTGGAGGAACTTCTCGGTGCCGATGACACAGGCATTTGCTACTTCAAGGAGCTTCTTGCCGTCATCGGATACCACGACTTCAACATCGTCGCAGAGGGTGCCACAGAACGGGCATATTACATCCGTAATCGTCCTGGTCATCCTACGATCACCCCGCAGTTCTTCTGCACGAGTTCGATCCCGAGGAGGACCGGCTCATTGATCGCAATCTCAACCGTGACGGGCGTGCCCTTGAAGGTTGGCATGCCGGTCGAATAGGTGTTGGGGTTGATAATCGAGTTTGCCCAGGGGCCCATGGGGATGAAGGCAACACCCGGATGGGGTCCCTGCGTTGCTTCGACAGCTTTTACGACGACGCTGCCGTACTCGCTCGTGACCTTCACGTTGGTGTTCTTCCATGCTCCAAGCTTCTTGAGATCCGCGTTGTCCATCTCGATGATGCCGCAGGCGGTGCGGTAGGAGGTTTTCTCCTTGCCGCTCTCGATCGCAACACCCTGCTGGATGGTCCTGCCGGAGATCAGGTTGACCTTGATTGAATTCGCCATAGTATTCCTCACTTCAGGCCTCGGTCGGTGCCATCTCTCCCTTGCCGGAGAGGCGGATCACGTCCATCGGGCAGGCATTCACGCAGACACCGCAGCCGGCGCAGAGTTCGGCCTTGACATCGAGATGGATGGACTTGCCGTTACGGACTGCATAGATCTTCTCCTTTGTTGCGGGGTCGATCGTATACAGTTCGAGTGCATCAACCGGACATGCAACGACACAGTTGCCACAACCGGTGCATTGCTCCATGTTAATATGTACAGAAAACGCCATGCGTATCACACACTTGTCGTCGTAAGTTGAAGGTTACCCGGCAGGTTAGTTAAATGTTTCTTTATGTACAAATGTTTAATTTTGGCAGGTTAAGTTAACTAAAAAATGTCTTGAGGCTCGCTTGTTTAACTTCCGTCGTATTTTTATTATCGGGATGTGGTAAAAATGCAGTACTGCCGGTTTTGGAAACCATGCAAGATTAGTGCGAACCCGTTCATGGGAGCGCATGGGGTTTGGCAAACAATTGTCGGATTTTGGATGTACATTTAAGTACACTTCAGCACTATTTCGGACATCGGGCAACCTGGAACCCGGAGCCGGGACAGCAGCACGACACCCCGGTTTCATGCGCTCCCGGGCATCCTGTCAGCTGACCTCGCGGACCTGCCCGGTCTCTCCCGTCTCGTACCCGCCAAGGCACTCAAGGATCTGCCGGAACTCAGCCGACCGGACTGCTTCGAGCAGTGCCATGATCCGCGGGTCGTCCGAATGCTCTTTCCGGATTGCCAGCTCGTACCGTTCACTGGCAACCGGTACAAACGGGAGCCCGAGTGCTTTGGCCGCACTGAATACGCAGAGACCGGCGTCCGCCTCGCCGCTCTTGACCGCGAGGGCGACGGCGATATGGGTGGTCACCTCCCGCTCGTACCCGGGGATTGCCTGCGGGTCGATACCGGCCCGTTTCAGCTCGTAATCGAGGAGCATCCGTGTCCCGGAACCTTTCTGCCGGTTGATGAACTGCCGGCCGGCCAGGTCCCGGAACGAGAGGCCGTCCCGCGAGACAACCCCCTGCTGCCGCTGTGCGATGCAGACCAGGTCGACCGAGGTCCCGGGCAGGTACTTCTGGAGGTACGACGCGTTGTAGCTGCCGTCATCCGCGAGCAGGTGGGTTGGTGCAGCATGGCACTCATCCTTACGCAGCGAGAGGATGCCCCCCATGCTCCCGACATGGGTGGAGAGGAGCGTGATACCCCGGGGCCTGAGGAGGTTTGCGAGGTAGTCGATGACCGGATCGTGGCTGCCGGTGATGAGGAGTGCCCGGGCTGCATCATCCGCCGGCACCATGAGCCTTGCATCGACGGTGTCCCCGGCATTATAGCCCTCGGATTCGCGGGGAAGATGCAGGTATGCATTTGCCCGGATGCCGGCCATCTGGACTCCCGCGCCCTTGGATTGCGGCGAGAGAACCCACCGGTCCCCCACCTTTCCGAGCGAGCAGAGGACGAACTCGTCAGAGCCGGCATCCTTTGCCATGGCGGTCGTGATCTGCGCCCTGATGATCGCAGGTTCCGGTACCGGCAGGCCATACCGTTTCAGGAACGGGAGAACGATCTCCCGGAGCACGGTCAGTGCCGAGAGAGGGTATCCTGGCAGGCCGATGACCGGTTTTTTGTCAATGCGGCCGATGATGACCGGTTTTCCCGGCTTGGTGGCAACCCCGTGGACCAGGACCTCGCCCAGAGACGCGATGACATCTGCGGTATAGTCCTTCGTGCCTGCGGAGGAGCCTGCCGAGACTATCACGAGATCGTTCTCGCGCACGGCTCGCGCGATGGCATCGCGGATTTTTTCCGGAACATCTTCCACGAACGGGTACCGCGTACAAGTTGCCCCGGCCTCTTCCAGCATGGCTTTTGCCATGACCGTGTTGCTCTCAACAACCTGCCCGGGCTTCGGCCGTGTGCCGTGGGCAACAAGCTCGCTGCCGGTCGGGACAAGGCCGATCCGTACGGTGAATGTGCTGACCTCCGTAATCCCGTACGTTGCAAGCCCGCCCAGTTCGTGTGCACGGATACGGTGGGCGGAGGGTATAACCATCTCGGATTCGGCAAGGTCCTCCCCCGCCGGCCGGACGTGCTGCCACGGGGCCGCAGCCTTCCGGATCGTGCAGGTGCCTTCCTTCTCCCAGACATCCTCGATCATGATGACCGCATCGTATTCCGGTGGCACAACGTTGCCGGTATTTACACGGGCAGCTCGTGAAAGGGTAACCGGGGTCTGTTCGGAAGCGCCCCAGGTCTCGCTGCTCACCACGGCGATCCCGTCCATGGCCGAGACGTGGATCTCCGGCACCGAGTATTTTGCGAAGATCGGCGCTGCGGTGATCCTGCCGGTTGCATCTTCCAGGGGGATGCGGGCGATAAATAGCGGACAGGCGAATTCCCGAGCAAGGAGTGCATGGGTATCGTCGAGCGTTATGACCGAGAGGTACCGTTTTACCATGGGGGCACCTCCGGGCAGGCGCGGAGAAAAAACCCGCCCTCTCGTCTCATTTGCAGGGCACTGAGTCCATTTCCCGAGACATGCTTCATGATAGAGGATAGTGTCTCATGAGATATTAAGAGACAGATTCGCAGCAGTCCGCTCCATGAATTCCCGGTGCAGGATCCAAGTCGCGGGATACGGATCCTGCGCGGAACGCTGAATCCGGGAACTTATAATGTTCAACAAATATTGCAAAAAAATTATACAATCTGTCAGGTTCTGGTTTCTGATCCATCATACTTTTCCTTGCTCATCGAAGGTCAACTGGATGGGAAAAAACAGACCTGTTGTTAACCACATTAAAAAAAATCAAAAAACGGTTAAATGATGATAATTTATCGTTTGTAAAATTAACAATCTTTAATTACTGTTTTCTTCCTACCTCTGGATTAGCAAATTTTATTCGATAAAATTTGTGTGAAAATAGTGTGTGATGTGCATGGCTTTTGCAGTTCATGTAAACATGGAACGGTGCACCGGCTGTAACAACTGCGTTGTTGCCTGCCCGGTGAATGCCATCGAGCTCTTTACGCTCGATCCTGTCACCAAGGAGAAGATTTACCAGGTGCAGGATGGTGTAGCAGTCAGCCTCGATATCAAGGCGGAACTTTGTGCAGGATGCGGTGTATGCGTTGAAGCATGCCCCTATGATGTGATCAGCCTCTCCGGGAAAGGCTCAACCGAAATCCCGGCCAAGGTCTGAATTTGAGGAGATCACATGGCAGCTAAGAAGATTACCCTCAATATGATCACATGCCGGACCATCCAGCAGGGTGTCGGTATGGAAGCAGGTAAGACCACCCAGAAATACTTTGATGCCTGCACGATCATGCACATGCACCCTGACGACATGAAGAAACTCGGGGTCTGGAAGAACACCAACGTGAAGGTTACGAGCTCGGTCGGCAGTGTTATTGTTAAAGCCGTCGAGACACGCGAGGACCTCGTCCCCGGCCTTGCCCACATCCCGATGGGACCCTGGGCGAACCGGATCGTCCCGGCCTATACCTTCTCCACCGGAGAACCGTGCTTCAAGGGATTCCCGGTTGATGTCGAGATTGCAGCAAACGAACGCATCCTTGGCGCTGTGGAAGTACTGCAGGACGCCTGCGGCCTCATAAGGAAGTGATGAGCGATGCCAAAAGAAATAACAGATGTAATCTGCCCGTTCTGCGGCACCCTGTGTGATGATCTGATCATCACGGTATCAGATGACAACAAGACCATCCTGGGCTGCAAGAACGCCTGCGCCATCGGTGCCGAGAAGTTCAACCACCAGCGCCTCCCCGGTCGTGTCAAGCGCCCCCGCATGAGACAGGCTGACGGTTCCTACAAGGAAGTCAGCTATGACGAGGCAATCGACTGGACTGCAAAGATGCTGGTCAAGTCGAGGAAGACCCTGATGTACGGCTGGGCATCCACCAGCTGTCAGGCCATGAGCATCGGACACGAGATTGCAGAGAAAGTCGGCGGGATTGTCGATAACTGTGCAACCGTCTGCCACGGCTCCTCCCTCATCGCTATCGAGGATGTCGGTGTCCCGAGCTGTACGCTCGGTGAGATCAAGAACCGTGCCGACCGCGTCATCTTCTGGGGCTGCAACCCGGCACACGCCCACCCCCGGCACATGTCCCGGTACTCCATCTTCCCCCGTGGTTTCTTCACCGTCAAAGGCCACAAGGGCCGGAAGATCTACTGTGTTGACTGCAGGTACACCGACACGGCAAAGTGTGCCGATGAGTTCATCCAGGTCCAGCAGGGCTTTGACTATGAGCTCCTGAATGCATTCAGGACCGCAGCACGCGGCGAAGTACTCCCCGACACCGTCGGTGGCGTCCCCAAGGAGAAGATCTACGAGATCGTCGAGGACCTTAAGTCCGCCCGGTTCGGCATCATCTTCTTTGGCATGGGCTTAACCCACACCATGGGCAGGAACCACAACATCGATATCGCCATCAACCTGACCCGTGACATGAACGACTTCACGAAATTCGCGATCATGGCCATGAGGGGTCACTGGAACGTTACCGGTTCCGGCCAGGTTCTTGGCTGGCAGTACGGGTTCCCGTACGCAGTTGACCTCTCGAGGAGAGACCAGGCACGCCACCAGACCGGTGAGACGACCTCCGTTGACCTCCTCAACCGCAGCGAAGTCGAGGCCTGCTTCTATATTGCAACCGACCCGGGTGCACACTTCCCGGTTGATGCAATGATCAGTTCCTCAAGGAAACCCACCGTCACCATCGACCCGCACATCAACTGCACCACCGAGATCTCCGATCTCCACATTCCGGTCGCCATGGTCGGTGTCGAGACCGGCGGCTGTGCCTATCGTATGGACAACGTCCCGATCGAGACGCGCAAGGTCGTTGAGCCTCCCGAAGGTATGCTTACCGACGAAGAACTGCTGACGAAGATCAACCAGCGTGTTGACGAACTCCTGAAGGCAGGTGCGTAAATGTCTGAATATATCATCAAGAATGGACACGTCTTTGACCCGGTCCAGGGCATCAAGGGCGACAAGAAGGACATCGCCGTCAAGGACGGCAAGATTGTCGACAAGGTCGGTTCCGGCGCGAAGGTAATCGACGCCAAGGACAAGACAGTCATGGCAGGTGCCCTCGACATCCACGCCCACGTTGCAGGCCCCAAGGTCAACGCAGGACGCTGGTACCGCCCCGAGGACAAGCATTTCGACTCCCACAAGAAGCCCGGCATCACCCGTATCGAGGGTGGCAAGTCCATCCCGACCGTCTTCAAGACCGGGTACGAGTATGCCCGCATGGGGTTCACGTTCGCCATGGAAGCCGCGATGCCCCCGCTGTACGCCCGGCACGTCCACGAAGAGATCCACGACACCCCTATCATCGATGAGGGTGCACTCCCCGTCTTCGGCAACAACTGGTTCGTCATGGAATACCTCAAGAACAACGAAATTGAGAACACCGCAGCCTACATTGCATGGATTCTGCGCCAGACCAAGGGATATGGTATCAAGTGTGTCAATCCCGGCGGCACTGAAGCATGGGCATGGGGTCTGAACTGTCTCACCATCCACGACCCGGTCCCGTACTTCGATATTACCCCCGGCGAGATTGTCACCGGCCTGATGAAGGCAAACGAGTATCTCGGACTCCCGCACTCGTTCCATGTCCACCAAAACGACCTTGGCAACCCCGGCAACTACAAGACGACCCTCGACACCCTAAAACTTGCAGAGGGCATCAAACCGAAGAACACCTTCGGCCGTGAGCAGGTCCTGCACTCCACCCACCTCCAGTTCCACTCCTACAAGGGAACCAACTGGGGCGACTTCGAGTCGGCATCCAAGGAAGTCATGGACTACGTCAACAAGCAGAAGAACATCACCATCGACACCGGTAACGTCACCCTTGACGAGACCACCACGATGACTGCCGACGGACCGTTCGAGCACCACCTCCACGGGCTCAACCACCTCAAGTGGTTCAACGTGGACGTCGAACTCGAGACCGCAGCCGGTATCGTGCCGTACATCTATGACCCGAACATCAGTGTCTGTGCCAAGCAGTGGTGTATCGGTCTTGAACTTGCACTCTTCGCAAAGGACCCGATGCGCTGCTTCATCACCACTGACCACCCGAACGCCGGCCCGTTCACCCGCTACCCGCGTGTCTACGCCTGGCTCATGAGCAAGAAGTACCGCGACGAGCGGCTCAACACCTTCAAGAATGCCGACAAGGTCATCGCAGGAACCCACATCGGTGGCATGGACAAGGAACTCTCGCTCTACGAGCTTGCCTGCATGACCCGTGCCGGTCCCGCAAAGGCACTTGGCCTCGGCAAGGACTACGGTGGCCTGAAGGCAGGCATGAACGCCGACATCGCCATCTACAACATCAACCCGGACAAGTTCCCGTCAAGCGGTGCCGAGATCGAGAAGGCATTCTCAAACGTTGCCTACCTCTTCAAGGATGGAAAGATCTGTGTCGAGGGCGGCAAGGTCGTCGACATGGGCAAGAAGCACACCTTCTGGGTCGATGCAAAGGTACCCGAGAACAAACAGGTCATGCACGACATCCGCGAGAAGTTCCTCCGCTACTACAGCGTTAATGAGAACAACTACCCGGTCCCCGAGAGCTATGCACCGCACCAGCACATCATCACGGTGGACGCAACCAAGGCATGAGGTGAACAAGAATGAACACGGTTACACTCACAGTAAAAAAGCAGCCGGAACTCTACCTTGAATGCGAGAATGTCAACCCTGACGCATTTGCCGGCAAGAAGGCTGCCGACATTGCAAAACTCGGCGCATACCAGGGCAAGGAGACCTCTACGCTCGGCGACTACTTCACCATAGCCGGTGAAGCAGGTGCAACTGCAGCGGACACGAAGATCGTCATAAACGGCGATTGCACCAAGATGAAGTACATCGGTGCCAAGATGACCGCAGGCGAAGTTGTGGTCAACTCTGCCTGCGACATGTACACCGGCAGTTGGATGAAGGGCGGCAAACTCACCGTCAACGGCGATGTCCACTCGTTCTGCGGCCTTGCAATGGCCGGCGGCGAGTTTGTCATCAACGGCAATGCCGGCAACTACCTTGGTGCTGCATACCGTGGCGACTGGAGAGGCATGAGCGGCGGTGTCCTCCGCGTGAAGGGCAACGCCGGTTCCGATGTTGCAAGCTTCATGACCGGTGGCGAGATGATCATCGGCGGCGATGTTGACATCCACCTCGGTACCCACATGGAAGGCGGCAAGATCGTCCTCAAGGGCAACGCGAACCGCCGTGTCGGCGGCCAGCTGGTCAAGGGCGAGATCTATGTCTTTGGCAAGATCAACGTCATGATGCCCGGTTACAAGCCGGTCGGCGAGAAGGAGATGGAAGTTGACGGCACCAAGGCAACCTTTGTCGATTACATCGGCGACCTTGGCGAGCGCCACCCCAAGCGGAAGGGCGAGACGGTCTACGGCCACCTCTACATGAAGAAATAAGGAGACGAGGAGATACCAACCATGGACAAGTACGTATGCATGATGTGCGGGCATATCTATGACCCGGCAGTCGGTGAGACCAAGGCATTCAACAACACGATCCTGGTCAACACAGACAGAATGGCACTGTATGAGAACAAAGTCATGGCAGCAGAGCCAATCAAAGCCGGCACGGATTTCAAAAACATTCCCGCAGACTGGAAATGCCCGTCCTGTGGCCACCCGAAGTCGTATTACCGCAAGATGGAAGTCGACACGCTTACCTCAATGCGGACGATCAGCTATTGAACAGCCCATCCATCACACAATTTTTTTTATCCGAAAGGTTCGCAAGAACCTTGAGGACGAGAAGAAACCGAAGGTTTCTTCGAAGAAATCCGACAGATTTCTTCTCATCGTCGAGGTTTTGAGAAACCTCTCCGACTTCGAATTCGAAGGTCGGCTTTGCCTCCCTTCTCGTTCTCGAAGTCCTCCATTGGACTTATTCAAGGGTAATTGTGACAGGTTACCCCGGGAAGAACGGGCAGTCCTTTGCCAGGCATTCCCCGTTGTTGGCATAATAATGGCATCTCACCGGTTCATGGGTTGGAAATTGCGTGCCCAGGTGCTCCCGGCAGAATTCTCCCGCTGTCAGGATCGCGAGGAACGTGTTGCGCTTGCAACACCGTGGCCCGCCGTGCAGGGCGATCGTTTCAAGGCTCTTTGCTGTCACGAGGTTTGAGAGCTGCCACCCATCCCGCGAGAGGGGTGTTGCACCAGTCACGAGCGAGATGAAGATGCCGGTTCCGACCGCAGCCCCGCATGCCCCATGGGAGCCGCAGAACCCGCCTTTGACAAGGGCTGCACGCTGCCGGGCCTGCGGGATCTTCTTCAGTTTTCCTTCAGGATCTCCTTTCGTGTTGTAATATGCAGCAAGGAGGACTGCAGGCACCAGCAAGTGGTGCTCCGGGCCATGCATCTTTACCTGGGGTGTGTCCATGAGCGTTTCTGCGATCACAAGTGGATCACGCTCCTGTGTTGTCCTGCAGAACGCTTCGATGATATCCTCGGCCGGGGCCCGGTGGCACCGGTCGCAGACGAAATGGCCGTCATGGCAAATCGCGGTTGTCTGGTGCGTCTCCCCGCAATAAAAACATGCAGCAGCTACCGGGTCCGGCAGGTACTTCAGGTCCTTCCCGCAGACGAGGCACCCGCTCTTGTGTTCAGGTTCCATACTCCCCATCTCCCTTATGATAAGAGAGTAAATCGTTCTTTGGTTGCTTTCATCACGCAAAACCCCCGTGTCCGCTGTATGAGGGGTTTTTTAGAAAAACCTGCACTCCTCAAGAAGCCGGTCACTTCCTCAATGGAATAGAACCGGGCAAACCGGAGGAACCGGCCTTTTGTCTCCTCGTGCCGGTACTGCTGAGCGATCTCCCCCTCGCGCTCGATAAAACCTGCGATCAGTTCTCCTTTGGGGGCCAGTACCCGGAAAGCCTCGCGAAAGAGGAGCAGCGGGTCTTCCACAAAACAGATCACGGTCATCATCAGCACGTAATCAAAGGAACCCTGACGATAGGGGAGATGCTCTCCCTCCCCCCTGATAACGTCTACGCCCCGGCCTTTCGCCATCCGGATGAGTTCGCGGGACGGATCGATCCCCGACCGGATCCCAAGCTGCCCGGCAAACCGGCCCGAACCGACACCCACCTCAAGACCCCGTCCGGAACAGGGGACCGCGGACCTGATCATACGGAGCTGGGCTGTGTAAACTACTCCGTGTTCGTCAAACCACCGGTCATAATCTGCGGCAAGTTCATCAAAGACACGGCGGTACGGGATCATATGCCGTTCCCATCGGAAGGCTGGAGGCGGACCTTCATCTTTTCCCTGATGCTCTCTTCGATCCCATGCAGCGTCCTGATGCCGGACGCCCCCTGCTGCGAATAAAAGAGCAGGAGGTGGAAATAATCGGTGATGAGGTCCTGGCCCACCTTCTTGTACCTCACCTCGACAATGGTATCGCCCACGAATCCCTTGACATTGATGAAATGTTCCTTCTCGAACGAGAAGTACGGCGTCTTCATCTGGTCAAGATACCGGACCGTGCCGAACTGCTCCAGGAATTTCAGGAATGGCTCCGAAAGCGGTTCGTCGAGGATATACTCCTTCATGAGCGCCCCGTCGACACAGGCCCTGGACCGTGTGGACTTAACGATTCGCACCTTCCGCCACCTCCCGGACTGCCTCTGCAGCCAGCCGGCACTCTTCTGGAGTTGTAAGGCAGGAGAGGCTGACTCTGACGCATCCCTTCCCGCCATCGATGCGGTCATGCACGAGCGGGGCACAGTGGAGACCACTCCGGGTGATGATATTGTAGGATTTTGCGAGGATGAAGCCGGCCTCATCGTTATCGAGGTTCCGGATATTGAACGATATTACCGGCAGATCAGGTGATGGGTTATAGAGAATGATGTTGGGATCACTGCGTATTTCCCGTATGAAGAGTGCCGTCAGATTCCTGCCTTTCATGCTGATTGCATCGGGACCTTCACGATCGATGAACCGGATGCCGGCGAGAAGCGAAGCGATGCCGGGATAATTATGGGTCCCGGTCTCGAACCGCTGGGGCATCTCCTCCGGCTGTGCGAGGCTGCGCGAATCGGTCCCGGTCCCCCCCTGCCGGACGGGGGTAATGGCCTCGGGGTCAGCAAGATAGAACCCGCCGATACCGGGTATCCCGAAGAGTGCCTTGTGGCCGGTGAAGACAAATGCCGTGGCGGGAATCTCCGAGAGGTTGATCGGGATCTGACCGGCGGTCTGGGCCCCGTCCAGGATGAGAAAAATATCATGATCAGCACAGTACTCGGCCACAGGCCGGATATTCTGGAGTGAACCAAGCACATTGCTCCCGTGGTTCATGACGATAAGCCGGGTATCCGGCTGTATGGATTTTTTTATCTCCCGCAGCGTGACCTGGTAATCATCATCGAAGGGGACGGTGGCAAGGGAGAGCCTTCCCTCCTGTGTAAGGGCATTGAGGGGGCGGAGGACCGAGTTATGTTCCAGTTCGGTCGTGATAGCGTGGAATGGTGCACCCTGTTTTTTTACAAACCCCTGTATGAGAATGTTCAGGGAATCTGTTGCATTCTGGGTGAAGATGAAATGATCCGGCTGTTCAGCGTTGAAAAAATGTGCGAGGGCTTCCCGTGTGGCTGACGGATAATCGATGGCTCCGCCTGCGGTCGAGCGCCCGTGTTCAAAGAAGGGTGCCTGCAGGCACTGGTTCACCGCATCCAGTACTTCCTGCGGCTTGGGCCAGCTCGTTGCAGCGTTGTTCAGGTAGATGAGGGTTTCTCCCGGGTGCTCTGCCATGTTTCTGTGTTGGTTTTGCTCGGAGATGGTTCTATCGAATTCGAAGGTCGGCTTTGCCTCCCTTCTCGTTCTCGAAGTCCTGAGGGACTTCTTCGAGTTTCGAAGATTTGAGCGGAGCGAGAATCGAGAAGGAGAAGAAATTCAACAGAATTTCTTCGAGATTCGCAAGGTAAGAGGATTTGAGCGGAGCGAGAATCGAGAAGGAGAAGAAATTCAACAGAATTTCTTCGAGATTCGCAAGGTAAGAGGATTTGAGCGGAGCGAGAATCGAG
>Ga0302252_1001228_pt1 | contig 15739 bp, 8 predicted proteins | sample AAG_RA_Leu_MG_FD_193511 | JGI IMG/M metagenome (GOLD analysis project Ga0302252, IMG submission 193511) | Enriched activated sludge microbial communities from anaerobic digester in WTTP, New Holstein, Wisconsin, United States - AAG_RA_Leu | ecosystem: Engineered > Bioreactor > Anaerobic >...
GTAATTTTTTTAGGTCCTCTACCATATCTACCGGCGTTGGATCCTGGCCATATTCCAGCGCCAGATAGTAAGCGACCCAGTCTCCCAAAAGCAGAGTATCAAAAATTGTGTTAAAAACATCATCATTGGCCATTTCGATTATGTCTGTTTCAATCCCTTTTTCTTCGAGAAGCTTGGCGGTTACTCTCATTCTTTTGATATTTTGAGGATGATCATTCTTATCCAAGAGGGTTAGAATATGAAATTTTCCTTGAGGAAGAGTATACCCGACCATTTCATTATGGTTCAGTTCTGGGAAAAAATTCCAAAAAGCGGGAGTTTTGGCATTCTCGTTTATTTTTATTTTCCAAATCATAGCCAGTGATTTGAAATTTGTTGATGAATATATGATTGGAGTTTTGCCTACTAATTTTTTGGCTAGCATTTTCCCTTTTTCTTCAAGATGGAGCGCGTTATCTTTCAGCTTGTCGGCTAGCTTCAATATCTGGTGTGCATGGTCCTCCAAAAGCCCCGAATTTACCAATACCTGATACATAGAAGCGAAAAAATATCCGGTAGCGAATCGCGGTTGAATTCCTGAAGGCAGAAGAACGCAGGGAATGTTGTTTTCTCTGCAGATAGAAAGAAGTTTTCCTCCGGTGGCAAAGCCTATGCTGGGCAGCTTGTGTTCCACGGCTGTCATAAGCGACTCGATGGTTTCTTCGGTATTTCCTGAATATGATGCAAAAAAATTAAGGCAATTCTGATAAGCCTCATGCGGCAGAGAATAAAATCTATTTTGAAAGATACTTATTTTTTTTTGGTCTTTAGGAATATTTTTAGTTATGGAACTGATATATATCCTCAAGATATTGGCTGGCAAGGACGAGCCTCCCATGCCGGAAATTTCTAAAAATCTAAAATTCCCATCGGCTTTTATGTTTTTTGCAATTTCTAATCCTTTTTTAAATTGAAGCGGGGAATCAATAATGACTTGACGCAGATTTTCCTTGTCAATGTTTTGTTGGTTGTTCATTTTTTTATTAAAGTTATTATTTCCAAATCCTTTTAGTTTTGATATACCAGCGGCTAATGTCAAAAAATCGTTCCGAGGGAGCAATTAGGGTTTCGATATTAATGCCTTTCAAACTTTTGTTAAGCGGATAGATGTAGCTTGGCGTATAAAGAAAAACAGCCGGGACTTCCTCATTGAGCTTTTTCTGAAATTCTTCATAAAGCGAAGCTCTTTTATTTTTTTCAAATTCAACCCTGCCATTCTCGATGAGTTTGTCGGTGTCGCTGGTTCCGAAAAGGGAAAGATTGAGCCCGGGATCTTTTTTCTGAGTTGAGTGCCAGAAAGAATATGGATCAGGATCGCCTCCGGAAACTTGTCCGAAAAGAAGAGCCTCATATTCCCGCGGGCGGATATAATTTTGCTGGATGTCTGATATCGAATAGGTATTGATATCAATTTGCGCTCCCGCTTTTTCCCACTGCGCTTTCAGAATTTGAGCCGTTTTGTTAAGCTCGTCCCAATCGGTAGTGACCAGGCTTACTTTTAGCGGGATGTTATTTTTTGTTCGTATCCCGTCATCGCCCCTTTTCCAATCTTTTTTTTCTAAAATCTCATTGGCTTTATCCAGGTTGAATTCTTTTTTATCGGAGTTTTCCAAATAGCCGAGCATTCCAGGAAGAAAAGGGGAATAAGCCGGACTGCCATTTCCGAAAAGGACTTTTTCGATTATTTCATCCCGGTTTGTCGCATAGGACAAAGCTTCACGCACTTCATCATTGGCCAGAGGAACGCTTTTAGTTTGATTGAAAAAAACGGAAAAATATCTAGGGATGTTGAATTTGCGGACATCTGTGCTCTGGGTATTTTTTATTTCCGAAATTTTTTGCGAAGAAAGATTGGATATCCCCATTACCTCCTTGCGGTTATAGGCTTGGAGAACTGAATCTTCATCGGAATAAAAATTGAAAGTAATTTTTGAAATGTACGGCTTTCCTTCGAAATAATTAGGATTGGCAATCAACTTGTATGACAAAACGTTTCCCTTAGAATCTTTTTGGACAGGCGCAAGAAATTTATATGGCCCTGTTCCGATAGGCTCTAAATTCATTTTAGCCAAATGGAAATTCTCCGGTTGGACCGATTCCCAAATATGCTTGGGCAATATTCCGAAAGTCAGATTATTAAGGAATCCGGCGTAAGGGGATTCAATTTTGAACTCTAGCGTGTAATCGTCGACAAGAGTCGTTTGGATTCCCTGCCAGTTGGATCTCAAGGGGCTTTTAAACGAGGGATCAGACAGAGTGTTTATGGTGAAGATAACATCCTGGCCGCTGAAAGGAACTCCGTCGTGCCACAGGACATTTTGTTTCAGGTGAAAAGTATAGCGGGTTTTATCTTCAGAAATTTCATAGCTTTCAGCTAAATCTGAAATTACCTCTCCTTGGCCGTCATATTTCATAATCCCATTATAGATGATTTGAGAAATATCTCCGTCAACATCATTAGATTGGGAAAGAAGCGGGTTTATGTAAGTCGGCTGACCCACAATTCCTTCGATATATTCGCCTCCATATTTCGGAATAACCTGGGTTTTTGAAAAATAAAAAATAGAAGCCCAGGCTATGGCAGAAGAAACAAAAATAAAAACCAGGAAATAAAAAACAAACTTTTCCTTTATAGACAATATCCTGTTTATTTTTGGCCATTGGCTTAGCCTCGGCCACTTTTTAGAATCTTGATCGCTAATAAATTTTCGCTACTGATTATTAAGATTTTATCTAAGAAACAGCGACACTGGCTATGGCTAGAATTATGAAAAGAGAAGAGAGGAAGGTTGAAAGAAAAAACAGGAATTTTTCCATCCCTCTCTTGGTATAGTATCCGCCAAAATTTCCTCCAAAAGCCCCAGAAAGTCCGGCACCGCGGTTTTGAAGCAGAATGGAAGCGGTTAGCAGGATTGCCGTTATTATTTCAGCAATAGTTATTATTTTTAGCATAAATAAAAGATTTTTCCAACTCAAGGCATGATAGCAAAAAAAAGATAAAAAGTCAATTGCATGCTCTCAAATAGGTTATTTTTTGCTGCTTTTGCTATCAATGATATTTTTTATTTTTAAAACGCTTTTGCCGGAAACTTTCATTTTAATTTTCTTTTTCGTTTCTCTTATTTCGGCTTTTGTCTTTTTTATTCCCATATGGTTAAATTATATGGGAAAATAATAATTAATTCAAATTTATGAAAGTAGTTATATTTGCAGGCGGAATCGGAACCAGGATGTGGCCATTATCAAGGGAAAATTCGCCCAAGCAATTTGACCAGATATTTAACGGAAAATCTACAATCCAGTTGGCTTGGGACCGGGTGGCACCAGCCTTCGGATCTGAAAATATATACATCCAGACTACGAAATTATATCAGAAAATTATCCAGAAGCAGTTGCCGAAACTTCTCCCAAAAAATATTTTTATAGAACCGGCCCGGCGGGATGTTGGCCCGGCAGTCTGTTTTGCAGTGAATAAGTTGAACAAAATGAAATACTCTGGCCCAGTGGCGATTGTCTGGGCGGACCATTTAATGGATCGTGTTAGTGAATTTCGAGATGGACTTAAAATGGGAAAAAAACTGATTGAAAAAGATTCTCGTCTGTTTATTTTCATGGCCGAACGTCCCCGGTTTGCCAATAACAACCTGGGCTGGATTCATGTCGGGGAAAAAGCCGGGGAAATAAATAAACAGGAATATTTCAAATTCAAAGGCTGGAAATATAAGCCAAAAAAAGCGCTTTGTGACAAAATGTTCAAATCAGGTGACTATTTCTGGAATCCCGGTTATTTTATTACTTCTTTGGAATTTATTACAAGTTGTTACAAAAAACTGGCACCGGAAATTTGGAACTGTGTAACGGCCGGAAGATATGATAAGTGCCCCAAACTTTCTTTTGACAATGCGATTATTGAAAAAGTAGATCTCAAAAACGCGGTTATTCTTAAAACCAATATGGGCTGGAGCGATCCGGGAACGCTTTATGCGCTCAAGGAAGCCCTTGAAGAATCCAGCGAAGGAAATGTGACCAAAGGAAATGTATATAATCTAGGAACAACAGATAGTTTGATTTATAATCTGGAAAATAAAAAAGTGGTGGCCACTGTTGATCTTAAGGGCATGGTGGTAGTCAACACCGAAGATGCGATTGTAGTGGTGCATAAAGACAATGTGGTGCGGATTTCAGAGCTTGTGAAGGAGATGAAGATTAAAAAGCTAGACAAGTATTTATAAAAATCCGTGTTATGAATGTTAATAAATTTAAAATAAATTCAAAATTTAAGCCTGAAGGCGACCAACCGCAGGCTATTTTAAAACTGGCGGAAGGTCTTCGGTCCGGACAGAAATTTCAGACGCTTTTGGGCGTGACAGGGTCAGGAAAGACTTTTACCATTGCCAATGTGATTGAAAAGGTGCAAAAACCGACTTTGGTAATCGCACCCAACAAGACTCTCGCGGCGCAGCTGGCTCAGGAGTTTCGCACTTTTTTCCCAAAAAACGCCGTGGAGTATTTTGTTTCTTATTATGACTATTATCAGCCGGAAGCCTACATTGCTTCAACTGATACTTACATTGAAAAAGAAGCCCAGATTAATGAAGAAATTGACCGGTTGCGCCATGCTTCCACGGCGGCATTACTTTCGCGCCGGGATGTAATCATCTGCGCTTCAGTTTCTTGCATCTATGGCTTGGGATCGCCGGAATATTATCGGGATATCGCGCTGGAATTAAAAGTCAATCCTAAGGCGAGGCCTTTGGAATCCAAAGGCCTCGCCTTAGGATTTGATCGTGAAAAGACGATAAAAAGATTGATTGACATGCAATACAACCGGAGCGATTTATTAAGCCGCGGAAAATTCCGTTTCACTGGAAACACTTTAGAAATTATGACTCCAGGCAGAGAAGTGGTGACTAGAATAAATATTGAAGGAGATAGGATTATTAAAATCCAAGAGTATGATTTTCTGACAGGCGAAGAGCTGGGAAAGCTGGAAAAAACTTTGATTTATCCGGCCAAGCATTTCGTGGTGCCGGAACCGGTGATGGAAGAAGCGCTTAAGAAAATAGAGAATGAATTGGAAGAACAGCTCAAATATTTGCAGGATAACAATAAAATTTTGGAAGCCGAGAGACTTTCTAGAAGAACCAGGCAAGATCTGGAGATGATGCGCGAAATCGGATATTGTAATGGAATTGAAAATTACTCTTTATATTTAACTGACAGAAAAAAAGGCGAACCGCCGTATGCTCTTATCGACTATTTTTCGGAGGACTTTCTAATAGTAATAGATGAGTCGCATGTAACTATTCCGCAGTTAAATGGAATGTATAATGGAGATCATGCTCGGAAAACAGCCCTTATAGACAATGGCTTTAGGCTTCCTTCAGCTTATGACAATCGTCCCCTCAAATTTAGTGAATTTGAGCAGAAGATAAATCAAGTAGTTTTTACATCGGCGACTCCCGGGAAGTATGAATTGGAAAAATCTAAAAAAATCCTCCTCTCCCTTAGGGAGAGGATGCCCGAAGGGAAGGAGAGGGATAAAACACAGAACTCCTCCCTCATCCGTCTCGCTAAGCGGGCCACCTTCTCCCGGAGGGAGAAGGGGAATAATGTAGTCGAACAGATTATTCGTCCTACAGGACTCATTGATCCGGAACTGGAAATCAAGCCGACTCGTGGACAAGTAAAGGACGTGACGGAAGAAATTAAGGAAGTAATGAAAAAGAAAGAAAGAGTGCTGATAACCACGCTCACTAAAAAAATGGCTGAAGACCTTTCTGATTTCTTAAAAGAGTCGAAAATCAAGGCGGAATATCTGCACAGCGGGGTGGACACGCTAGATCGGATTAGAATATTAGAAAAATTGCGGCGAGGAGAGTTTGATGTTTTGGTCGGAGTGAATCTGCTTCGCGAAGGACTGGATCTTCCGGAAGTGTCGCTAGTTGCCATACTTGATGCTGATAAGGAAGGATTTTTACGAAGCGAAACATCACTTATTCAAACCATCGGGCGGGCAGCTCGAAATGTCAGCGGGAAAGTAATTTTATACGCCGATGAAATTACCGGTTCTATGAAGCGGGCGATTGCGGAAACTGAAAGAAGAAGAAAGCTGCAGATGGAATATAATAGAAAGAATCATATTACTCCCAAGACCATCAAAAAGAAAATCCAGTCTATTGTAGATCATGAAATCAATCCGCAGGTGATCCGGGATTTTTCGGAGCTGGAATCATTGGAAGATATTGCGGGATATGTGAAACAGAAGGAAAAAGAAATGAAAGACGCAGTCAGAAATCTGGAATTTGAAAAAGCGGCGATAATTCGGGATGAAATAGGGGAGCTGAGGAAGTTGCAAATAAAATAAATTTTTCCCTCATCCGGTCCGCCTAGGCGGACCACCTTCTCCCGGAGGGAGAAGGGGAAATGGCGGGGTGTGCATAACTCGGCTTGCGTTTAAATAAGCCAAGTATATAATAAAGGCACGTCAGCTATTCCTTAAAATCTTGAAAATATCTTGAAATCAGCAATGGGTTCAAAAATAAATATAAAACCCAATAGACCCAATAATATGCTGTATTCTAATTATTACAAGTTACATATTGTTTTTAGGATCGCAGGTTGAGCACGCTTTAGGCGTGTTTTTTTGTTGTTCTCTACGAATTACGAATCTTTACGAATATACCTACCTACCGGCAGGCAGGCGAATTGTAGATAATTAACGATTGACTTTTTGACGGTTTTGGTGTATAATCAGAAGTTTCAATAGTTTAATAGTTCTTTCATAGCTTGGCGCACAAATAAGCCAAACCAACAGGCTTAAGAGGATTATAAAAATAATCAAATTAGGCTTGTTGGTTTGGTTTAAACCTTAATTCTGGCTAAGCCAGAGGGAGGATGGGATGAAATATCAGTGCTTCAATTGCAGGAGAGTATGGGGAGAGGGTAACCCTGAAGTAGAGGGATATTCTCATGGTCTCTGCGTGCGATGCACAAAAGAGGCTCTGGCAAGAACATACAGAAAACAGCAACTGGCCGAAGGCAATTTCGATTGTTTTGCAAAAGCGTCTGGCTTTTGCGACCAGACAAATTGCAGATATAGAGAAATTTGCCTGAAACCCGAACCTCCTATGGAACTGGGTCCGGAACTCAATCAACTTCCTGCTGGATATGCTAGGCAGGAGAAATACGTTGATTATGGCCAGGGTCAAATCTCAATCGATTTTTCCTAAATTTTCTAAAGGAGACCAGAATGCGCTTGGTCTGCGCCAACTTTGGGGAGCTGCCGGCTTATATAGCGGCAAGCTCCCTTTTTTCTTGCCTTAATTTTTTTATTAAGCTAAAATAAGCAAGTAACTTTCTTTAACGCGACTCGAATGATTCGAATGGACACTCGAATGACTCGAATGCGCTCAAGCAAAAGATGAATAAAAACAATATTGCCGCTTTAATATTGGTAGTCGGTGTTTTGGCGGCTGGAATCTGGTATGTAAAATTCGGACCAAAAAGGCAAACTGACATTGGTCTTGAAGGAGCCAAAACCAAAGTAACGGAATTTGTGGAAAAAAATTTGGTTCAACCGGGAACAAAAGTTGACGTGACTGACACATCACTTGAGAACGGACTTTATAAAGTTTCTTTCAAAGTTGGCGGACAGAGCGTGGATACTTATATAACTAAAGACGGAAGCAAGTTTTTTCCGCAGGCGATGGATATGTCTGAAGTAGAAAAACAAGCAGCTGAAAGCGGCAAGAAAGAGGAGGCGAAGAATGCTGCTGTTCCTAAAACTGATGTTCCGGAAGTCAATTTGTTTGTAATGAGTTATTGCCCTTATGGAACGCAGGCAGAAAAAGGAATTTTGCCGGTTTTGGAAACTCTTGGAAACAAAATTAAGTTTACTTTGAAATTTGTCGATTATGCGATGCATGACAAGAAAGAGCTTGATGAAAATTTGCGCCAGTACTGCATCCAGAAAAATCAACCGGCAAAATTGGCAAGCTATCTCACTTGTTTTCTCAAAAAAGGACAAGGAACAGAAAATGATTGTATGACTTCAGCGGGAGTCAATGCCGCGCAGGTTGTAAGTTGTATTTCTGCGACAGACACCCAGCTTAAAATTACTGAAAGCTATAACGATAAAAGCAAGTGGAGCAACGGAACTTATCCTCCTTTTGATGTGGATAAAACAGATGTTCAAAAATATGGAGTGCAGGGTTCTCCAACCCTAGTGGTCAACGGCCAGGCGGCTTCAGCTGGACGCGATTCAGCTTCAATCTTGAAAACTATTTGTGGAGCGTTCAATAATCCTCCGGTCGAGTGCGGAAAAGAGCTGTCGAGCGCCTCTCCTTCTCCGGGATTCGGAGAAGGGACTGTAGCTGGTTCTAATTCAGATGCTAGTTGTGGAAACTAGAAAAGAAGCAAGAATTAAGAATAAAGAATAAAGCCAAAATCCCGCAAGACGGGATTTTGTTTTAGAGTTATCCACAGCAGGCGGTTGACAGTGGTAGTATATAAGTGATAGAATACCACTGTAAACTTTTAAATTCGAAATCCGAAGCGCGAAATTCGAAACAATATCAAAATTCAAATGACATAAAATTCTTGCCGGCAGGCAGGCGAAATAGTTTTGAATTTATAATTTTGAAAATTATAATTTGTTTCGAATTTCGGATTTGGTTATTCGTGCTTGATAAAATTATGCAAAAATTAACATCGAAACAAAACGGCATCCTTGAAATCATCAAGGAGTACATTGATCAAAAAAGAGAAAATCCGACCAGCTATGGACTGCATAAATTTTTGTCTGAACGAGGATCGAAAGATTGTCTGAAATCAATTATGCAAGTAATAGAAGCTCTAGAAAGAAAAGACTTAATCAAGCGCGATGATGACAAAAAAATTTATCTGATTAAAAATCAAAGCTTTTCCAATTTCAAAAATATTTTTTCTATTCCGGTTTATGGCCTGGCTTCCTGCGGAGACGCGCTGGCTTATGCGGAAGACAATGTGGATGGATTTCTTCAAATTTCAAAGGCGCTTTTTCGAAATGCCAAACCGGCTGATCTCTTTGCCGTAAAAGCGCTTGGGGATTCTATGGACAAATCAAGCATCAATGACGGTGACTACGTGATTTTTGAAAAATATGAAGGAAAAGACGAGCTGGAGGGAAAAATCGTGGTGGCGGTGATAAATGGCATGGCAACGATTAAAAAATATAAAAAAGTCAGTGATGATATCATCGGTCTTTTCCCGCACTCGACCAACACTTTCCATCAGCCGATTTTTATCCACGAGTCAGACTCTATTCTTGTTGCTGGAGTGTATAAGAAGGTTTTACCGGTGAAATATGTTAGCTTATAGAACTTGATTAAAATATTCTGTTGTACTAATGTGTATTAGAAAAAGTTGAATACTAGAGTACCCAATTTGGGGAATGTTTTTGGTTTTCATGATTTTCGACCCTCCCCTTTAATTCCCCTCCCTGTCCAGGGAGGGGAGGAAATAAGACATGGAAGATGAAATAATTATACGAGGTGCGAGAGAACACCCCGTAAAGTCGCCTCAACGGCGACCACGGGGCAGGCAACTTAAAAAATATGGAAGAAGAAATTATTATACGAGGTGCCAGGGAGCACAACCTAAAAAATATAAATTTAAACTTACCTCGTAACAAGTTTATTGTTTTTACAGGCATAAGCGGTTCGGGAAAGAGCACGCTGGCTTTCGATACCATTTTTGCTGAAGGGCAGAGAAGATATTTAGAAAGTTTGTCATCTTATGCTCGCCAATTTTTGGGCCAGATGGACAAACCGGATGTGGATCTGATTCAGGGTTTGAGTCCGGCCATTTCCATTGATCAAAAATCAGCTTCACATAATCCCAGATCGACTGTGGGAACAGTGACAGAAATCCATGATTATCTCCGGCTTCTTTATTCTAAAATCGGAATTCCGCACTGTCCCATATGCAATCAGGAAATAAAAAAATTGTCAGTGGATGAAATTGTGGATAGGATTTTAGATTTATGTACGGGGAAAAATGTAGGGGCGGATCTTGTATCCGCCCAAAAAGGACAGGCACAAGGCCTGTCCCTACAAAATAATTGTAAGATAGAAATTTTGTCTCCGGTTGTTCGCAGTCGGAAAGGTGAATATTCCACGATGATGAGTGAAATGTTCCGGCGCGGATTTTCCGGAGCCTATGTGAATGGAAAAAAAATCGAACTGGATTCTAAAATCAGCGAGAAAATAAAGTTAGAACGGTATAAAAAGCACGACATAGATATAGTTGTTGATGAAGTGGAAATCAGTGATCGGAATATTTCCAGAATTTTTGAGGATGTGGAAAAGGCGTTGAAACTTTCGCAAGGCTTAGTGAAAATTCATCCTGTTGAGTATTTTTCTAGTAAGAAAAATAATTTTGCAGAGCAAAATTTACTGAGTAGGGCAAAAAATCAAAAAAAAGAAGATCTAATTTTCAATCAAAACCTATCCTGTCCGATCCACGAAATAACTTTTCCAGCGCTCGAATCGAGACTCTTCTCCTTTAATAGTCCCTATGGCGCTTGCCCGGCTTGCGAGGGCTTGGGCACAAAGCGGGAAATTGATCCGGATCTGGTGGCTCCGGACATAAATAAAACCATATCTCAAGGGGGACTAATGCCGTGGAGCTATAAAAAGAATAATTGGCAGGGAACAATTTTGCGATCCGTAGCCAATCATTTTCATATTTCTGAAAATATACGCCTTCGCGATTTATCGAGCGATGATTTTAATTTATTGATGCATGGCAGGCCGGAAACCGATGATAATAATAAAAATAAAGGTGAATTGACCTACGAATATGATTATGAGGATGTCGCTGTTTCTTTGCGGTCAAAAAGCGGTTCAGTTTGGAAATATAATATGGAATGGAGAGGTGTTATCGGCTATCTTGAAGATCGTTATAAAAAAACGGATTCAGAAGCAGTGCGGCAAGATATTGAAAAATATATGTCGCAAAACCCCTGTTCGGTTTGCCATGGGTCGAGATATAAAAAAGAAGCGCTATTAGTTACAGTTGGGAATAAAAATATATATGAGCTGTCAAGAGACAGCGTTGATCTAACTTTAAAATTTTTTAAAGAACTTAAAATAAACAAGCGTGAAGAAATAATTGCTGGAAGAATTTTGAAGGAAATTCAAAATCGGCTGGGTTTTTTGGAAAATGTCGGATTAGGATATCTAACTTTAGGACGCGCGGCCAACACTTTGGCCGGAGGAGAAACGCAAAGAATCCGCTTGGCTTCGCAGATCGGATCGCAACTAGTCGGAGTATTATATATTTTAGATGAACCATCGGTTGGGCTTCATGCTAGGGATAATTCTAAATTATTGGAAACCCTTTTGAGACTTAAAAATGTTGGCAATAGCGTGATTGTTGTCGAACATGATGAAGAGACAATTCGCGCCGCTGATCACATTGTTGATATTGGACTCGGCGCTGGAAATTTAGGCGGAAAAATTATTGTCGAAGGTTCTCCAAAAGAAGTTATAAAAAACAAAAAATCTTTGACAGCAGCCTATCTTCGGGGTGATTTGAAAATAGAAATTCCGGCTTTCCGGCGTCCAATCAAGAACAAAAAATGGATAACTGTTCGCGGAGCGCGCGAAAATAATTTGAAAAATATTACGGCTGAATTTCCCCTGAAAGTTTTTACTTGTGTTACTGGAGTTTCCGGCTCCGGGAAATCCACTTTGGTTGAAGATGTTCTTTATAAATCCTTGGCTTCCAAAATCATGCGTTCTTTGGACAGGCCGGGGAGCCACAGTGAGATTATCGGAATGCATCATATTAATAAAGTCATAATGATCGACCAGTCGCCGATCGGACGCACTCCACGCTCCAATCCAGCTACTTATACAGGATTATTTACGCCGATAAGAGAATTGTTTTCTGCTACGCGTGATGCCAAAGGAAAAGGGTATGGGCCGGGAAGATTTTCGTTCAACGTGAATGGAGGCCGGTGCGATAATTGCAAGGGCGATGGATATCTCAAGATCGAAATGCAATTTATGCCGGATGTTTATCTGCCGTGCGATGTCTGCCACGGAAAGAGATATAATAGCGAAACGCTCCAAGTGAAATATAAGGGCAAAAATATTGCTGAAGTTCTTGAAATGACAGTGGCAGAAGGAAAAATATTTTTTGAAAATTATCCGGAAATCTATGCTAAGCTTAAAATCTTGGATGAAGTTGGGCTGGGATATATCAAACTCGGCCAATCGGCCACAACTCTTTCTGGCGGAGAAGCGCAGAGAATAAAACTGGCGACAGAACTAGCGAGACGTGCTACCGGCGATACACTGTATATTCTTGACGAGCCGACCACCGGACTTCATTTCGACGATATAAAAAAATTATTAAATGTGCTAAATAGGCTGGTTGATTCAGGAAATAGCGTAGTGGTAATCGAGCATAATATGGATGTGATAAAAACTGCCGATTGGATAATCGACCTTGGACCGGAAGGCGGAGAAAACGGCGGAAAAATTGTGGTAACCGGCACGCCGGAAGAAGTAGTCAAATATCACAAAGAAAGCTGGACGGGGAAGTATTTGAGGAAATTTTTGAAAATAAAAAATAATGTTAAATCTGAATAAAAAACTCAAATATCTTCCATTTTCGCCTGGCGTGTATATTTTTAAGGATATATTCGGGAAGATTTTGTATGTGGGGAAGGCGGGGAGCTTGAAAGATCGGGTCGGGTCGTATTTTGTAGGGGTGGATCTTGTATCCGCCCGGAAAGGACAGACACAAGGTCTGTCCCTACGATCAATGGGATATGGAAATCGGCCCATTGAAATGTTCATTTCTGAAGTGAAAGACTTGGAAATCAGAAAAACCGACACGGTTCTCGAAGCCTATATTTTGGAGCAGGAACTGATCAAGAAATTCCAGCCGAAATGCAATGTAGACGGGAAAGATGATAAGTCATTTTGTTACGTGGCTGTTACAAAAGAAGAATGGCCAAGATTTGTGGTGATGAGGAAGACGGATTTAGATAAAAACGTAGGGGCGGATCTTGCATCCGCCCGGAAAGGACAGACACAAGGTCTGTCCCTACAAAAAATACAATATAAAAAAATCTACGGTCCGTACACGTCAAAACACCAAATTGAAACAGCTCTAAAAATATTAAGGAAAATTTTTCCATATCACGCCAGGCCGCAAAAAACGGAAAAGGGCTGCTTGGATTATCAAATAGGATTATGTCCCGGGCCGTATGATGGGGCAATTACAAGAGAAGATTATCAGAAAAATATTCGGGGAATCCAGATGATTTTGGAAGGCAAGAAAAAAAGTTTGATAAACAAAATGAAAAAAGAAATGGAGGAATACAGCCAGAAGCATAAATTTGAAAAGGCAGCGGAAATTAGAAATAAAATTTTTTCTTTGCAGCATGTGCAAGATATAGCACTCATCGCCAGAGGCGATGATAATTTCGAATTTCAAATTTCGAATTTCGAAACAAACTCTAATTTTAAAAATTATAATTTTAAAATTAATTCAAAATTCAAAATTCAAAATTCAAAATTCCGTATTGAGGGTTATGACATTTCTAATATCTCTGGGAAATATTCTGTTGGATCGATGGTCGTTTTTGATAATTCAGAGGGCAGAATAAAACCGAATAAATCCCAATACCGGAAATTTAAAATAAAAACAATTGAAGGTGCAAACGATGTGGGCGCGATGGAAGAAATATTGGCTCGAAGATTTAAAAATAACTGGCTAAAACCCAATCTAATCATTCTTGATGGAGGCAGAGGGCATTTAAACATGGCCAGAAAAATTCTTCGCAATTTTCATCTGGAAATTCCGCTTGTAGCCGTGGCCAAAGGACCGTCTCGAAAAAAATTAGACATTTATTCTTTTGGAACCGTTCCGGAAATTCCAAAAACTATAATTGAACAAATGCGTGATGAGGCGCATCGATTTGCAATAACTTATCATAAAAAATTAAGAAAAAAAAGCATGCTGGACTAGCTCAGAATTTAAGCTGACAGCCTTCTTTACAAATCTCTAAAACTAATGTAAAATGCTTCTTTAGTAGCGCATTTTGTTAAAAAGCTGCTTCTTTACGCATATGCCTAAAAATATTTTAAAATCCAAGGAAAGCATTAACGTTTACGGAGCTCGTACGAACAATCTTAAAAACATCAACGTTTCTATCCCTAAGAATAAATTAGTAGTCATCACCGGACTTTCCGGATCAGGGAAATCTTCGCTGGCCTTCGACGTGATTTATGCGGAAGGCAACCGCCGCTATCTTGAAGGCATGTCGAGCTATGCACTCCAATTTATGGACGTTTCGGCCAAGCCGGATGTGGACAAAATTGAAAATTTAAGCCCGACTATTTCCATAGACCAAAAAAGTGTGACAAAAAGCCCTCGTTCTACCGTAGGAACACTGACGGAGATATATGACTATCTCCGCGTTTTATTTTCCAAGGTCGGAACGCCCTATTGCCCAAATTGCGGAAATGTTCTCAAAAGAGTCAGCAACCGGGAAATACTGGAAGAGATTTTAAAAATGCCGGATAATACGCAGCTAGTGATCCTCTCAAGAATTTTAGAGAAAGAAAAGAATACTGCTGAAATTCTTCGCAATGTCAATCATCTGGGATATGCCAGAGTGCGATTTTCCGGAAAAATAATAACTGTCCAGGAAGCTCTAAATCTAGCCAAAGATATCGGAGAAAATGCGATTGAAATTGTAATCGACCGGCTGACTTTCAAAAGAAATAATCCTGATAAAGAAAGAATTTTAGATTCCGTGGAAACAGCTTTTCGTTTGGGAAAAGGCTTTATGTCGGTAATAATTGATAATGATACGGAAAAGTTATATAATCGGGATTTTTGCTGCAACCAATGCTATTTTAAAATTTCCGATGTAACGCCGAAAAATTTTTCTTTTAACAATCCGGAAGGGGCTTGTATAAAATGTTCTGGGTTAGGGATGATAAGAGAGATAGATGAAGATCTTCTGGTTCCCAATAAAAAACTGACGATAGCGGAAGGAGCAATTTTAGCCTGGGGAAAATCGAATGGAAAAAGCGGATTAAATGGCAGCGGAGGAATTTTGAAAACTTTGGGCGAAAGGCACGGATTTTCAGTAAATGTGCCAGTCAAAAAAATGAGTCGAAAGCACTTAGACATGATTTTTTACGGATGCGACGATCCTGCCTTGCCGGCCGGAAAGTTTTCGGGGGTAATACCAGCGCTTAAGAAGAAATATGATGAATCCATGACGCTTGGAGTTCGAAGTGACCTGGAAAGATATATGATAAGAAAGATTTGTCCGGAATGCCTCGGGAAAAGGCTGAAAAAGGATTATTTATCTATTTTAGTTTCAGAAAAATCAATTGATGATGTTTCTAATATGGATGCGGATAATTTTATCGCATTTCTCAAAGAAGTTGAAAAAAATAAGCTGAGCCAGTCCAAAAAAGAAATAGTCGCGCCGCTTATAAAAGAAATGATTTTGAGGGCGCAATCTCTCAAAAATGTCGGCCTTGATTATTTATCGCTGTCCCGGGGAGCAGATTCGATTTCAGGAGGAGAGGCGCAGAGAATCCGCCTGGCAACCCAGCTGGATTCGGAACTTTCCGGAATTATCTATGTTCTCGATGAGCCTTCGATCGGCTTGCATAGCCGC
>Ga0302252_1001229_pt1 | contig 15730 bp, 9 predicted proteins | sample AAG_RA_Leu_MG_FD_193511 | JGI IMG/M metagenome (GOLD analysis project Ga0302252, IMG submission 193511) | Enriched activated sludge microbial communities from anaerobic digester in WTTP, New Holstein, Wisconsin, United States - AAG_RA_Leu | ecosystem: Engineered > Bioreactor > Anaerobic >...
CTTTACTTTTTGCATTACGGCAGGGCGTGATCACGAGCCGCATGCGAGCTAATCCCGCCCGGATCACGATGGGGAAGCCACTCCCCTCCTCAATTCAGGCAGGGCGGGATCACGAGCCACAGGCGAGCTAATCCCGCCCGGATCACCTGAGAAACACTGCGCGTATCCAAGGCAATTCTGAACTTGAATTGCCTTTACTTTTTGCGTTACGGCAGGGCGGGATCACGAGCCGCAGGCGAGCTAATCCCGCCCGGATCACCTGAAAAACACTACGCGTATCCAAGGCAATTCTGAACTTGAATTGCCTTTACTTTTTGCGTTACGGCAGGGCGGGATCACGAGCCGCAGGCGAGCTAATCCCGCCCGGATCACCTGAAAAACACTGCGCGTATCCAAGGCAATTCTGAACTTGAATTGCCTTTACTTTTTGCGTTACGGCAGGGCGGGATCATGAGCCGCAGGCGAGCTAATCCCGCCCGGATCACCTGATCAAAACCTTCCTCGCCCACCAGCCCACAGGGCGGAATCGCTAGTTTAACAACAGGTTTTTGCAAAGCCAGATTATAACCTGCTAACCCTATGTAGGTTATGGGTAAAGTAGCTCAGAATGGTACAGAAAAATCATCCAGCTGAAGCTAGCGTGCCACCTAAAACACCTCCCCTCAAGATTTCATTTACACGTAAACATTGCCTATCTTTATCACGTTTCAAATTATACTAAAATCATGAAACCATGAGCAGGATAACATTGAACCGACTTGACTATGAACGAATTAAGAGGCATCTTGAAGTTGCCAGGCAGCTCAAATCAATCACCAACACCGAAGCCGATAAGCTGCTTGGGGAGCTGGAGTCGGCCCAAGTAGTTAACCCAGAAAGCATTCCCTCAGATGTTGTTACCATGAACTCAATTGTCAAAATCAGCTTTTTGAACACCGGCAAGGAGATTCAATTTAGAATTGTGTACCCCCACGAAGCTAACTTAAAGGAGAACAAAATCTCTATATTTTCACCCATTGCCACAGCGCTAATTGGCTATAGGGTAGGCGATGAGATTGAATGGCTGGTGCCCGCCGGTCCTACCAAAATACGAATTGAGGAGATAGTCTATCAACCTGAAGCCTCGGGCAACTTTACCCTTTAAGCGAAATTGAATGTAAACTTTGTGCACCCTGCCTGTAAGCAAATTCATTCCAGTATCAGGCAGGGCTTGCTATGTATGATTCAGCTGCCCGTAAAATTTCGCTCCGGGTGGAACCCTGGAGCCTGTTTATGCCTACTGTGCCTTAGGTTGCCGATAAATCTACTTGATTACAAATAGCTATGATTCAGCATGTTTTATGAATACGGTGAACATTGAATGCAATTATATGTTTATGCAACGTATTTTCGCGGGCAGAACAGTAGATTAGCTCACACTTGCAGTAAATAATTTAAACGGATGAAGCCATTTCAGATGTTCGTATTCATTACCATCGCCCTTGGAGTTTACCTGCTGGTAAACCTTTTCATTTACTATCAAACCCGGGTGGTTTTCTCCATACCCCGATGGGGTATTTTGCTAAAAATTATCTTTCTTGCCCTGGTGCTAGCCTACCCCGTAGGGAGAGGGCTAGAAGCCATTTTTGATGGAAATACATTTACCCCGCTTGTTCGTATAGGCTCCATGTGGCTAGGTGCCATGCTATACCTGTTCATGGCTTTCCTTGTTGTTTGGATAGTAGTGGTTTCAACCCATACCTTTGGATCGGCTAATCCGATTCACGCCCGGCAGGTAGGTGTGGCCTTGGTTTACGCTTTGGTTTCAATTCTGCTAATAGCTGGTTACACCAACGCCATAACCCCCATAGTTAGAAAGATTGAAGTTAGGGTTGACAAGCCATTGCGTGGCGGTAAACTCCGCGTAGTAGCCGTTTCAGATATTCATCTGGGGACAGTAATTGGCAAGCGTGATCTGGCAAAGCTTGTGAAGATGGCTAACGCTCAAAATCCCGACGTGGTGCTGCTGGTGGGCGACATATTCGATGAGGATGTAACACCTGTAATAAATGGTGGGATGGGAACTTTGCTGGAGCAATTTAAGTCTAAGTACGGGGTTTTCGCCGTTACCGGGAACCACGAGTTTTATGGCGGATTCGAGCAAAAGATAAAATACCTTCAGCAGCATGGCGTAAAGCTGCTACGCGATTCAACCGTGCTGGTTGACAGCTCTTTCTACATCATTGGTCGAGATGACCGGCAAAGCAGCTACATGCTGAAAAGGGAGAGAAAATCGGTTGAAGAGCTGATTTCGGAAGTTGACCTTCGGAAACTAACCATACTTTTAGACCACCAGCCCTACAACCTGGATGATGCAGCCCGGTGTGGTGTTGACCTGCAGCTATCGGGGCACACCCATAACGGACAGCTGTGGCCTTTCAACTACATCACCAAGGCAATGTATGAGGTTAGCCATGGATACTACCAGAAGGGAGGCACCCACTACTATGTTTCTTCGGGTTTCGGTACATGGGGTCCAAGGCTTAAAATTGGAAATCGCTCCGAGGTAATGGTTGTCGAAATCACCGGTAACCCGCAGAATTCTACTCCGGAAGCAAGCTAGATCGACTTAGCGCATACTTTGCTGGTTATCAGCCAAATTGGCCAACAGCTAATTTTTGGCTTGAAAGTTTCGGTGTATGTATTAACTTTGTGATGGCAAACCGCACCATCAATCTGGAAGTAACGCATGGAGAACTTTATTGTATCGGCTCGTAAGTACCGCCCTTCAACATTTAAAAGTGTCGTTGGTCAGACGTCAATAACCACAACCCTAAAAAACGCCATTCAGCGCAAACAGCTGGCCCAAGCTTACCTTTTCTGCGGTCCTCGGGGAGTTGGTAAAACTACCTGTGCCCGCATTTTTGCAAAAACCATCAACTGCCTGAATCTTACCGATGAAAATGAGGCATGCAACGAGTGCGAAAGTTGCAAGTCGTTTAGCACCAACAGGTCATTTAACATCCACGAACTCGACGCTGCCTCCAATAACTCCGTAGAGGGTATCCGCAAGCTTATTGAGCAGGTTCGCATACCTCCCCAAATTGGGAAGTACAGCGTTTACATCATTGATGAGGTGCACATGCTGTCCGCAAGCGCTTTCAACGCCTTTCTGAAAACACTCGAGGAACCGCCAGCCCATGCCATTTTCATCATGGCCACCACCGAGAAGCATAAAATTCTTCCCACCATCCTGTCGCGTTGCCAAATTTTCGACTTCAACCGGATAAGGGTTGAGGACACCGTTAAGTACCTCGAGTACATTGCCAAAACTGAAGGCATTGATTATGAGGTTGAAGCATTGAACATCATTGCCCAAAAAGCTGATGGCGCCATGCGCGATGCCCTCTCCATCTTCGATCAGGTAGTTAGCTTCAGCGAAAACCATATTACCTACGAAAAAGTAATAGAAAATCTCAACGTGCTGGACTATCAGTACTACTTCAGGTTGACCGATAACTTTCTGAGTGGGAACATGACTGATTCGCTGAAGATATTCGACGAGCTACTATCGAAGGGATTCGATGCCCAGCAATTTATCACCGGATTAAGCCAGCATTTAAGGAATTTGTTGGTGTGCAAGGATTCCGATACCATTCAGCTACTGGAGGTGGGTGCTGCCATAGCTGAGAAATACACCAAAATGGCCTCCACTTGCCCTATCGATTTTCTCGTTAATGCACTGCAGCTGTCAAATCAGTATGATGTGTCTTTCCGACAAAGTCCCAACCAAAGGCTGCACGTTGAGTTGCTGCTGATTAGGCTCTGCGGGCTTACTCAAGAAAAAAAAAAATCTGAAAGCCCAGCCAACATAGAGGAAGGCGATGTGGTTGAACAAAAACCACAAAAACAGACAAAACCAGCACAGAAAGTTAAACATGAGACCTACGAGCCAGCTGCAGTAAATGAACCTTCAACCCCAATAATTCCCAAAACCACTTCGCTTAAAGGTGCGCTTAAAAAGAATACAGTAGAAAGCTACACCGCTAGCGATATTGACCAACCGGAAATTCCGAGTGTTGCTGTTAACCTGCCCAACGATTCCGAGTATAAAGCTATAACCCAGGATATGCTCGGCAAGGCATGGAGTAGCTTTGCCGAGTCGATTAAGGAGGAGAAACCGGGACAGTATAGCCTGCTTCAACTTTACGGTCCAGAACTTCTCAGCGATGGCAAAGCTTACATCAGGTTTGAAACCCAAATTCAGGTTGACATGTTCAGGGAGATTAAAACCGACCTGCTCACCTTTCTGAAACAATCCCTAAAAGTAAACCCACCCGAGATTTTAGAGGAAATTGCTGAAACAGACGAAAAGAATAAACCACGGCTTTTTACCGCCGACGATAAGCTTAAATTTTTGCTACAGCATAACCCTGCGCTCCGGAAAATGAAGCAAAAATTAAACCTTGACCTCGAATAACCCAAACAGCACATTACCGCGCAATATTTAGCGGAAAATCAAAGGCTATTGCAGTTCACAAACGATTAACGCTAGCAACCATCATCAAACCAGGTGCGCAACAATCAACTTTAATGCTTGGGCTACAGTAATAAATAAACCGGAACGCCTTGACACTTCTGTACAAAAAATTTTTTATTCTCAACCAAGCTGTTCGAATTTTGAGCTCGACGCTAAGCAGAATGCTAGGCTATGTTGACTATTTTTGATTGTTGGCCAAACCCTTTCCCATTTCAAAAAAATTATAGTAAAAACACTTGGCTCTCCAATCTAGTATTTTTTAACGCAATCAAACCCCGGCATTCAGAATTATTCGGAAAAAACGGTTAAATTTGCTGGTTTTAAATACTGTTAACTTCAAACTAATTAAATTAAAATGGCAGGCGGAAGTTTTTTATCAAAAATATTTGGGACAAAGGCTGACCGTGACATGCGGGAGCTTATGCCAATGCTCAATACAATACGGGAAACCTACAAGAAATACCCCTCGTTATCGAATGATGAGCTCAGAAGCGAATCGGCCAAACTAAAGGCTAAAGTGCACGATTACATTGCTGCTGATGAAGCCGAAGTTGAACGTCTGAAGCAAATGATGGAATCAGACGAGATTGGCTATGACGAAAAGGAAAAGATTTACAAGGATGTTGAGAAACTTCAGCAAACCATTGACGATAAAATTGAGGAGATCCTAAATATAGTGCTTCCGGATGCCTTCTCCATTGTGAAGGAAACCGCGCGCAGGTTTAAGGAAAATGAAACCATCGAGGTTACAGCCACCCAATTCGATAAGGACTTAGCCGCCCAAAAGGACTTTGTTACCATTCAGGATGATAAGGCTATTTACAAGAATCGATGGATGGCCGGTGGTAATGAGATAGTTTGGGACATGGTTCACTACGATGTACAGCTGATTGGCGGAGTAGTTCTGCATCAGGGCAAAATTGCCGAAATGGCAACCGGTGAAGGGAAAACCCTGGTGGCAACCCTTCCCGTATTCCTGAATGCCTTGGCCGGCAAAGGAGTTCACGTTGTAACCGTTAACGATTACCTGGCTCGCCGCGACTCGGAGTGGATGGGGCCAATCTACGAGTTCCACGGCTTTGCGGTTGACTGCATCGATAAGCATCAACCTAACTCTGAAGCACGCCGGAAAGCATACAACGCCGACATTACCTTTGGAACCAACAACGAGTTTGGCTTCGACTACCTGCGCGACAACATGGCCATTGCCCCCGATGATTTAGTGCAGCGCAAGCACCACTTTGCCATTGTGGATGAGGTTGACTCGGTGCTGATTGACGACGCACGAACCCCCCTCATCATTTCGGGACCAGTGCCCAAAGGCGACGACCAGATGTTTGAGGAGTACAAGCCCAAGGTAGAAAAGCTGGTAAATGCTCAGCGAGCCCTGATTACCCAGCTTTTAGCCGATGCTAAAAAGTTAATTGCCGAGGGCAACACCGATGAGGGTGGAAAATTACTGCTCAGGGCATTTAAGGGTATGCCCAAGTATAAACCCCTCATCAAATTCCTTAGCGAACAGGGAAACAAGGCGCTGCTCCTTAAAACCGAAAACTACTACATGCAGGATAACAACCGGAACATGCACCTGATTACCGACGACCTGTTCTTTGTTATTGACGAAAAGCTTAACTCCGTTGAGCTTACTGATAAGGGCAACGACCTAATAACCAGCTCATCGGAGGATTCCAAGTTTTTCATCCTCCCTGATATTGGTGCTGAAATTGCCGAAATTGAAAAAATGCCCATCAGCCATAACGAGAAGTTAGCACAAAAGGATGAGCTCCTACGCGATTTCTCCGTAAAGTCCGAACGCGTGCACACCGTTCACCAGCTGCTCAAGGCCTACACCATGTTCGAAAAGGATGTGGAGTACGTGGTGATGGACAACAAGGTAAAAATTGTTGACGAGCAAACAGGTCGTATTCTCGAAGGGCGTCGGTACTCCGATGGATTGCACCAGGCAATTGAAGCAAAGGAAAGGGTTAAGGTTGAAGCTGCCACTCAAACCTTTGCCACCATTACCCTGCAGAACTACTTCAGGATGTACCATAAGCTGGCAGGTATGACCGGAACCGCTGAAACCGAAGCGGGCGAGTTCTGGACAATCTACAAGCTCGATGTTGTGGTTATTCCTACCAACCAACCCGTTATCCGTAAGGATATGGAGGATTTGGTATACAAGACTAAGCGCGAAAAGTATAATGCGGTTATTGACGAAATTGTAAAGCTGACCGGTGAGAACAGGCCGGTACTTGTGGGAACAACCTCGGTTGAGGTATCGGAGCTGCTCAGCCGAATGCTGAAGTTAAAAGGAATTAAGCACAACGTGCTGAATGCAAAGCAGCACCAGCGTGAAGCAGAAATTGTGGCACAAGCAGGGCTACCGAAAACGGTTACCATAGCCACCAATATGGCTGGTCGTGGTACCGACATCAAGCTAACCCCCGAAACCCGTGCTGCAGGTGGTCTAGCAATCATTGGTACCGAGCGGCATGAGTCCAGACGCGTGGACCGTCAGCTACGTGGGCGTTCTGGCCGTCAGGGCGACCCCGGAACCTCACAGTTCTACGTATCCCTGGAAGATGACCTGATGCGGCTTTTTGGATCTGACAGAATTGCCAGAATAATGGATAGGCTGGGACTAAAGGAAGGCGAGGTTATCCAGCACCCCATGATTTCCAGGTCAATTGAACGGGCTCAGAAAAAAGTTGAGGAGAACAACTTTGGTATTCGTAAGCGGTTGCTGGAATACGACGACGTTATGAATGCCCAGCGCGAGGTGATCTATACCCGTCGCCGCCATGCACTTTACGGCGAAAGGCTGGATATTGATATTTCGAACATGTTCTGGGATGTTTGCGAGGCAATGGTTTCCTCATTCAAGGGAAGCGAAAGCTACGAAGACTTCTCCCTGGAAACCATCAAGAATTTCTCCCTTGAAGCTCCTGTTACAGAAGAAGAATACGAAAACCTTAAACCAGACGAAATTGCCGAACGGCTATACCATCAAGCGCTTGAATCGTACGATAGAAAAGCTGCCAGCATTGCAAAGCAGGCCTATCCCGTCATTAAGGATGTTTACGAAAAACAATCGGCAATATACGAGAACATCGTGGTGCCAATTTCTGATGGCCAAAAAACCTACCAGATTGTCACCAACCTGAAAAAGGCCTACGAATCGGGAGGTAAGGAGCTCATTAGGTCGTTTTCAAAATCCATAATCCTCTACACCATTGATGAGTACTGGAAGGAACATCTTCGTGAAATGGACGACCTAAAGCAAAGCGTGCAGAATGCCGCCTACGAGCAGAAGGATCCCCTGTTGATATATAAACTTGAAGCCTACGAGCTGTTCCGAACCATGCTCGGAAACCTGAACCGCGACATTGTGTCCATACTTGCCAAGGCCTTTATCCCGTTACGGAGTGCAAACGAGGTTCAGGAGGCAAGACAACGTAGCCACACCGACATGAGTAGGTATCAAACCTCACGAACGGACAACCTTCAGGCAGGTGCACCAACACAACAGCCCAACAGGGAACCTGTTAAGGTAGGCATCAAGGTTGGTAGAAACGACCCCTGCCCATGCGGTAGCGGGAAAAAATATAAAAACTGCCACGGAAGAGACGAGTAGAATTTTACGCTCGCCTGTCGGGCTAAAGCTACCTATCAACATCGGGTATAATTCTGGCTGTGGAGCAGTGGCTTTTGCAAACACAGCCATTTTATTACTTCAGCATCAGGAAGCATGGATTTCAAACAAAACCAAATAATGTCAACCGAGCAGTACATTCAGGTTATTGTAGCGGAAACCGTTCTAAAACTTTACGGAGTAAAACCGGAAGTAAACCAGCTCCAAATTCAAAAAACACGTAAGGAGTTTGAAGGCGACTACACTCTGGTCGCCTTTCCACTGTTGAAGCTTACGCGAAAATCGCCCGAAGAAACCTGCCGCCAGATTGGGGAAATGCTACTTCAATCGTATCCAGAGGTTTCAGCAATTAACGTAATAAAGGGGTTTCTGAATATCACCCTATCTAAAACGTACTGGTCAGGCGTAATCAACGAGATTGCCTCAACCGAAGACTATGGATTTGCCCCTACCCCAACAGAAAATGCCAACCCTACCATTGTAGAATTTTCGTCGCCCAACACCAATAAGCCCCTTCACCTGGGACATATCCGCAACAACCTTCTGGGGTTTTCCATTTCGAGGATACTGGAGAAAAGCGGGAAAAGGGTTATTAAGGTAAACCTGGTGAACGATAGGGGAATCCACATTTGCAAATCGATGGTAGCTTGGCTTAAGTACGGAAATGGCGAAACACCCCAAACGTCAGGTAAAAAGGGCGATCACCTGGTAGGTGACTACTACGTCAGGTTTGAAAAGGAGTATAAGCTGCAAGTAGAGCAGCTCACGTCAAGCGGCATGGACAAAGACGAGGCATTAACCAAGGCACCTATAATCATAGAAGCTCAGGAAATGCTCAGAAAATGGGAAGCTAAAGATGCCGAAACCATCAGGCTTTGGAAAATGATGAATGGTTGGGTTTATGAAGGTTTCGAAAAAACCTACCAAAATCTAGGAATAACCTTCGACAAAATATACTACGAATCGCAAACCTACCTGGTTGGGAAAAAGGTAGTGAACGAGGGGTTGGACCGGGGAATTTTCTTTAGGAAGAGCGATGGTTCGGTTTGGGTCGATCTCACCGCCGACGGCCTCGACCAAAAGCTACTGCTTCGCTCCGACGGAACTTCAGTTTACATCACCCAGGATATTGGCACAGCGATAGAGCGCTACAACGAGTTCCATTTTAACGAGCATATTTACGTGGTAGGCAATGAGCAGGACTACCATTTTCAGGTGCTTAAGCTGGTTATGAAAAAACTCGGCTACACATGGTACGAGGCTCTATACCACCTCTCCTACGGAATGGTGCTGCTGCCCGAAGGAAAGATGAAATCGCGCGAGGGAACCGTGGTTGATGCCGACGACCTCATATCCGAAATGCTTCAAACTGCCGGTGATGTATCGCGAGAACTTGGCAAGCTAGACCAGATGAGCGATGAGGAGGCTTCAGAAACAATCAGAATGGTTGGCCTGGGAGCACTTAAGTACTTCATCCTGAAGGTTGACCCCAAAAAAAATATGACCTTCAACCCGGGAGAGTCTATTGACTTCAACGGCAACACCGGCCCATTCATCCAGTACACCCATGCACGCATACGCTCCGTTCTTCGTAAGGCGGGCAATGTGAATGATTTACTGAACCAAAAAGTAACACCCGAAAGCATTTCATTTCAAAAGGAACTGGAACTCATTCAACTCCTACATCTTTTCCCCGATACAATTAAAATAGCTGCTCAAACGCATAACCCAGCAGAAATTGCCAACTATACCTACGAGCTGGCAAAGCAGTACAACCAGTTTTACCAAGACCTGCCCATACTGCGAGAACCCAACGTCGAGGTAAAACACTTTAGGCTTCTGCTTTCGCAAGCAGTAGCCCGTGTTATTAAACAAGCAATGTGGCTTCTGGGAATTGATGTGCCGGAAGTTATGTAGATATAACAGAAGCTTTATCTAAACATAGCCTTTTAGCTGCACTTCCAAAATGGCTTTATGTTGAAAAAGCCATCATTTTTGATAACTTTGCAGAGAATAATAAATAGTAAAACAATTTATGTTTGAAAATTTAACCGAAAAGCTCGAACGATCCTTTAAAATCCTCAAGGGAGAGGGGAAAATAACCGAAATAAACGTAGCCGAAACCCTTAAGGAAGTTCGTAAAGCTCTTCTCGATGCCGATGTCAACTATAAAGTTGCGAAGAGTTTTACCGATGAGGTAAAGCGAAAAGCCTTGGGAATGAATGTGCTTAATGCCATCAGGCCTGGACAGCTAATGGTAAAAGTAGTTCATGACGAGCTAGCTGAGCTAATGGGTGGTAAGGCAGCCAATATCAACCTTAACGGGAACCCAGCGATTATTCTGATTGCCGGCCTTCAAGGTTCCGGTAAAACAACTTTCTCTGCCAAGTTGGCAAGCTACCTCAAAACCAAAAAGGGAAAATCGCCGTTGCTGGTTGCCGGTGACGTTTACAGACCGGCAGCTATTGAGCAGCTTAAGGTGCTTGGCGATCAGGTTGGCGTTCCAATTTTCACCGTTCCAGGTAGCAGTAATCCCGTTGACATAGCTAAACTCTCTATTAAACAAGCCAAAACGCTGGGAAGAGATACGATTATAATTGATACTGCCGGTCGTCTGGCTGTTGATGAGGAGATGATGAACGAGGTGGCCGCCATCAAAAAGGTCGTTTCGCCTCAGGAAATTCTATTCGTAGTTGACTCCATGACCGGTCAGGATGCGGTTAACACAGCAAAAGAATTCAACGACAGGCTTAACTTTGACGGCGTGGTGCTCACCAAGCTCGATGGCGATACCCGCGGTGGTGCAGCTCTATCCATAAGGGCCGTTGTTGACAAGCCCATTAAGTTTATCAGCACAGGCGAGAAGCTCGATGCCCTCGATGTTTTTCATCCCGAACGTATGGCCGACCGCATACTGGGAATGGGCGATATTGTTTCGCTGGTTGAAAAAGCGCAGGAACAGTTTGATGCGGATAAAGCCCGGGAACTTAACAAGAAGATACTTAAAAACAGGTTCAACTTTAACGATTTTCTTGAACAGATAGGCCAGATAAAGAAAATGGGAAACCTGAAGGACCTTGCCGGAATGATACCCGGAGTGGGTAAGGCCATAAAAGATGTTGATCTAAACGATGATGCCTTTAAAAGCACCGAGGCCATTATTAAATCCATGACCCCGGCTGAACGTGAAGAACCGTCGTTGATTAATGGTAGCCGCCGCAAGCGAATTGCCGATGGCAGCGGAACCTCCATTGTGGAGGTAAACCGGTTGATTAAGCAGTTTGAGGATATGCGTAAAATGATGAAGATGGCATCCGGAGGTGGTGCGAAAAATCTTGCACGGATGATGTCACAACAGCCAAGAAGGTAGAGAAAAGTAGAGTGAGATATTAAATAATACAAGGATAAAAGCGAAATCGTAAACCCTGAAAAGTTAAGGGGAGGAAGATGGATGCCTTAAACCTTAAACCTTAAACCTTGAATCTTGAATCTTGAATCTTGAATAATGGAACTACTAGATGGGAAAAAAATATCTGAAGAAATCCGAGCCGAAATTGCATCGGAAGTCAAGGACATTAAAAGTAAAAGTGGAAAAATCCCCTACCTGGCAGCCATACTGGTTGGCCATGATGGGGCAAGCGAGACCTACGTTCACAACAAGGAGCTGGCCTGCGCCCAGGTAGGATTCAGGTCGCAGGTGCTACGCTTTGAGGAGACAATTAGTGAGAGCGGGCTACTGGCTGAAATACAAAAGCTGAATGCCAACCCCGAGGTGGATGGCTTCATAGTGCAGATGCCACTTCCCAAGCATATTGATGAGCAAAAAATTATTGAGGCCATTGACCCCAAAAAGGATGTTGATGGCTTTCACCCGGTAAACGTGGGTCGGATGGTTATTGGGCTTCCTTCCTACATTTCGGCAACACCCGATGGAATTGTGGAGCTACTCCGAAGGTATAAGGTTGAAACTGCCGGAAAACACTGTGTGGTGCTGGGTAGGAGCAACATTGTAGGTCGCCCTGTAGCCAACCTGCTGCTTCACAAGGGCTACCCTGGCGATTGCACGGTTACTATCTGCCACAGCCGAACACCCAACTTAAAAGAACTTACCCTGCAGGCCGATATACTAATTGTAGCCATGGGAAAGCCTGAATTTGTTACAGCCGACATGGTTAAAAATGGTACAGTAGTGGTTGATGTGGGGATAACCAGAATTCCAAGCGAAAAAACCAAATCGGGATGGAAGCTGGTGGGCGATGTTAAATTCGATGAGGTGGCGCCTAAATGCAGCTTTATTACCCCGGTACCCGGTGGTGTTGGTCCCCTCACCATTGCCTCGTTGCTCAAAAATACCCTCAAGGCAGCCAGGAAGGAGGTTTACGGATAAAACTAAGTATATGGATAATCAAGAAACTATCTCAAAGTTTTACGATGACTTTTCGTTTAAACAAGTTAAAACCGGGAAGAACTTACGACATTACACAATAACTAAAAACCTTAAGAAAAAAGGCATTGGTAAATCCAACAAAATCCTTGAAATAGGTTGTGGTATTGGGACACTAACCGATATCTTGCTGCAAATTGCCCCTAAAGCTAAAATAACGGCACTAGATATAAGCCCAAAGAATATCGAAATTGCAAGAAGCCGATTTAAATCTAAACGAGTTATATTCATGGTTGCCGACGCTTCGGATAATTTTACCTTTGACGAAAAATTCGATTTCATCGTTCTTGCCGATGTAATTGAGCATATACCCTTTGAACGATACCATTCGCTGTTTTCGAATCTAAAACGATTTAGCCATGACGATACAAAAATTTTTATTAACATTCCTCACCCTAACCTGATTAAGCATTTGAAAGAAACCAAACCCGAAAGTTTACAGATTATTGATCAATCGGTTTACCCAACTATCCTCTATCAACATTTATATGCTAATTTCTTTATTATTGACGAAAAAAAGGATTATAGCATATTTTACCAAACACCCGATTATTCATATTACTGGCTTAGTTCTTTATCAGAATATATAAATACTAATTACAATAAAACTATTCCACTACCCATTCGAATGCTAAAGAAATTTTTGTTAAGGATTTTTTAAAATGAATATCCTATACATTTCGTCATACAACCCCAGTTTTGTTCACAAGGATATAACACTCCTTTCCGAAAGGTTCAAGGTAACCTCATTGCTTTACCCGTGGAATGCGATAAATACTCCAATTAATCTTTTAAGACAACTAATCTACTTAATTTATCGAATTAATAAAATTGATAAGATAATCATAATGTTTGCCGGCTATTGGTCAGTAATTCCAGTTCTGTTTGGAAAAATTTTTCGCAAAAAAGTATTTATAATACTAGGTGGAACCGACTGTGTATCTTATCCAACTTTTAATTACGGGAGCTTAAGGAAACCGCTTTTAAAAAGGGCTATTTACGTATCGATAAAACATGCAACATGTATACTGCCTGTTCATGAATCGTTGATTGAATTTACTAATTCATATTATGATAATAGTAAACAAGGAATAAAAAATCACTTTAAACCAATTAAAACTGCAATTAGAACTATTTATAATGGTTACGATCCAAAGGTTTCGCAGCTAACCATTGAATCATCAAATCGTATTTTAAATAGTTTTATAACAGTGGCATTGGTTAACAATAAAACACGAGTAATACTAAAAGGTATCGATTTGATACTTGAAAGTGCCCGTGAATTCCCTGAAGCAAGTTTCACTATTATTGGCATCGACAATAAAATAATAAATAAACTTGACATACCAAAAAATGTTAAAATATTTCCCCCTATACCATATGACTTACTTACCGAAAAATATCTCCAATCGGAATTTGTCATTCAAACATCCATTTCCGAAGGTTTTCCCAATGCCTTAAGCGAAGCCATGTCGTTTGGCTGTATCCCTTTAATTTCGCCAGTAGGCGCTATGCCTACAATTACAAAAGATATTGGTTTTACTGTGAATAGAAGGAGCCCTGTTGAACTTTCTCTTGCCATTAGAAATGCCTTAAACTTAACAAATGAAGAAAAAATAAATTTACGTATGCAAGCACATACCCAAATTGTAAATAATTTTAGCGGAATTGCTCGAATTGGTAAATTGGCACAAACAATTGAAGAATTTAATTAGATTTGATGCCCTCTAAATCATTCATCAAATCTTCGTTCATCTACACAGTGGTAGGCTCGCTTCCACTGGCTACAAGCATTCTGCTGCTTCCATTCTACGGAAACTCCTCACTACTTTCAACAGCTGACTTCGGGTTGCTTGCCATATACATCATTCTTAGCGAGCTGGCAAAGATTCTTTTTACTTTTTCCGCCGATAGCTTTCTGGGATTCAACTACATACACTACAACAATAGCAAGAGCAACCTGCAACGTTTTATTGGAACCACATCCGTATTCATGCTGGTTTACGGCGTATTAATGCTATTGCTATTTTGTGTTTTGGGCGGCTCAGCCATTAAGCTGCTCTACCCGGGCAAAAACATAAGTTTTTATCCCTTTGGATTTCTTTCAGTGTTGACGGGTCTTCTCAACGGCATTTTTAAGGCATACTCAACCCTAATGATATATCGTGAGAAACCTGCACCTTTTTTATGGTCCAACATTATTCACTTCACCCTTGTGCTGGCGGTTTCCATTACCGGCCTGTACCTTTATCCCCAAACCCTCCTGGGACCTATCTGGGGACGCTTCGTAGGGGCAATTGCAACATTTCTTTGGTCGCTAACATACTTTGTATCGGCCAGCCGATTTAAGGTTGATTTTAATATTCTTAAAAAACTACTTTCCTACAGCGCACCGCTCTACCTTTTTGGAATTCTTTACTGGATTGTGTCAAACATTGACCGGTACTTCATCCTAGGCCTACTTTCGGAAAAAGATGTGGCTATTTTCGACTTTGCAGTTAAGCTAACGCTGGCAATAGAGTTTTTACAAAATGGGCTATCGTCGGCAATATACCCGAAGATTTTTCAGATATGGAAAAAGAATGACGACGTTCCGCATGGAAACGTGGAGATCAACCGATTCTTCCATGTTTTTGCCCTAATTACGGTTGTTGGGATTCCAGTACTCTACCTCTCGGTTCCCCTGCTGGTTCCATTGCTGGTTAACAACAGCGAACTTTACGCCTCATTCAACCTCCTACCCCTCCTTTTTGCCGGCATGGTGAGCCGTATCTGGTACTACTACCTTGTGGCGCCAATTTACTACTTTAAGCAAACCAAGGTAATGCCACTGGTTTTTGGGTTTGCCGCAATTTTTCAAATAGCCAGCACCTACATTCTTATCCAGCTTAACGGTATTGACGGTGCAGTATGGGCAAACCTGCTCACAAAACTTTTTCAGGTATTCCTTTTATATCTTTTTGTAAGGAGATTCTACACCCTGAGGGTAAATGTTAAAAAGCTAATTGTTTTCCCGGCAGTTTACATGATGCTACTCATTTCGGCAGAAATATTTTTAAAGCCGGTAAACATTTACCTGCTCAACCTCATTCACATTGTAATAATTACGGTG
>Ga0302252_1001232_pt1 | contig 15703 bp, 13 predicted proteins | sample AAG_RA_Leu_MG_FD_193511 | JGI IMG/M metagenome (GOLD analysis project Ga0302252, IMG submission 193511) | Enriched activated sludge microbial communities from anaerobic digester in WTTP, New Holstein, Wisconsin, United States - AAG_RA_Leu | ecosystem: Engineered > Bioreactor > Anaerobic >...
AGTGAGTTGAAGACAGTTGCTTTGGGTTATAAACTTCCTAAAAATCTGGGCACAGTAGCTATAGGAGCAAAAGCAATGGATGTGGATTTTGAGGATGTAAATCTGATGAGTGAACAGGTTTATAGTTTGGCACACGGTTTCTATTTATTGCAGGATATCCATTCCCAAATTTCTTTCGGTTATACAGGCAATTTTTATCGCTTAAGTATGGATGGCGAAGATGACGATACTGCTTTGGGAATTGATTTGGGTGCTCTGGCAGTTTTGCATACCAGAACTCATATTGCCTTTGCTGTTACCAATATCAATAAAGCCAAAATGGGAGATGAAAATCAGATAGACCTGCCGGGTAAAATGGCTTTGGGAATTGCTTATATTCCTTATGAGAAAGTGACTACTTCTATAGAAGTTAAAAAGGACTTTGCCAAAGAAACTGAATTTATGGGAGGAGTAGAAGCACATTTATTAGAACCCTTAGCTATTCGTTTCGGTGTCCATCAAAATCCTGCTACTTATAACGCCGGTTTAAGCATCTATATCCAGAATTTGGAATTGGATTATTCCTTTACTTATCATAGTGTCCTACCGGCAACACATTATTTTTCTTTGGGTTATAATTTCCAATGAGGGTTAGTATGAAAGCAACAAAATTTATTCCAACCGTTATTCCTGTCGTCTTTGAATTGCTCTCTTTCCTTAAGCGTAATGCAAAACACGATCAAAATATCAGAAAAAAAGATCGGACTGCAGAAAAAATTGGTTCCCTGGAGCATTTAATGGTTCGCCTGGAAAAGAAAGTGCAGCAAAACAGGGAAATATACATCAAGTGCTTTAACAAAATTAAAATTTGGCTGGCAATAAATTCCCTGCTCCTTATAGCTATCCTTGTAAAACTGTTTATCGGATAGAATGAAAAATTAAGAATGCTGAATGAACAGCTGAGGAAAACTGTAAATAATTCTCTGTGATATAGACAATTACATTGTTTTTAGGGCAGATATAATTTTCCTGCTTTTACGGAACCTTAATTCAGTTACCTTATTGCTTGGTATATAGTCAATTTTCTAACAACCCCGTAAAACTTCTATAGTTCCTTTACAGGGTTGTTACAGAAATGTTACCTGGTTATAATATAGTTTTCTAAATGATAATGCATAAATATTTTCCTTTCTGAGATGGATTCCTGTTTAAACAGTAGTCCAGAAAAGTTTATGTGATATATTTATTATACTTTAAAGGAAACAATGTTAGGAGAAAAAAGTAAGTGGCGAAGAAAGCATTTTCTAAACCTGTTTTTTTCTATTGCCTGTTCATAATTTATAGTGTCCCCAATTAAAAATTTACTTTAGGTTTAAATAACTTAGCTTGCAATTTGCGCAACATTTATATATTTTATGCTGCGCATTATTACCTACCAAGTTGAATCTTTTATGCTGCCTTAACATATCTTTAACGATTCTTAAACGCCGTTTAGGTATTGTTAAAGGATCGTTAAAGAGTCGTTAAAGAGTCGTTAAAGAAGTGACTCGGCAACAGGTAGTTAGACAAAATCCCCAAGGTAATTTAGTAAATCAAAATAATGACCGGAGCATTGCTTCTTTCTTGTAATTTCATTCAGTAAAAAAGTCGGGACTATTATAGGTCTACGAACCAAGGGACTAAGTAGTAAAGTATTTATTGCCAGCTTAATATGTTCTAATCTTAGCATTAAGACATTACTATCTTCATTCTATAGTATTCCTCCTGATTTTTTATCACAGGAGGAGATAATCATTATTTATGACTTATCAATAAAACTGTTGTATAATTTTAGGGAAATAACAGGATGCAATTCAGAAATGCTGTAAGAAATGATTGACAGAATAGGGCATAAAAATATTTAGTGTTTTATGTGCGCCCTTAGCTCAATTGGATAGAGCATCTGACTACGGATCAGAAGGTTGGGGGTTCGACTCCCTTAGGGCGTGCCACTTTTTTCTTGCCAGCACTTGCTGGCTTTTTTTTATGGAATAATTATGGCTATGAAACGGAGAATCAAGAACAGATGGAATAATATTATCCTGATTTTCAGGATGATGTTGCGTTACTGGCATTATATGCTTGCCGGTTTTATATGTATGTTACTTTTTGCTCTTTTTAATGGAGTGAGCGTAACTTTAGTAATTCCCCTGTTTGATTATGTTTTCAAGCCGGATAAAGTCAATTTGTTATATACTGATTTCAGCAGTTTTCTTGTAGCTTCAGGAGAGATGCTAAAACAGCATATTAGTTCTTCCGGTGGTTTTTTCCAGGCAATTCAAAATTATGGTGCTTTATGGGAAGATGCTAAAGTGCTGATGTTGCAAACGGATTCACTATCTTTATTGTATTTATTATGTATAGCGATTTTTCTTATTATCCTGTTTAAGAATATTTTTTATTTGCTGCATAAGGTTCTTTTCAATTCCGTTCGGGGCAGAACTATTCGCGATATACGCAATTATATGTTTTCCCGCTATTTAAATCAGTCCTTAACTTTTTTCAGTCGTCATCGCGTTGGTGATGCTATTGTGCGTATGGTTGGTGATGTAGAAATCGTTAGTGAACAGTTAATTAATTCTTTTGTGAATGTTATTCGGGAACTGATAACGGTTATTGTTTTTGCCAGAATAGCATATTTATTAAATCCTGTTTTACTTCTTTACAGCATTATTATTTTGCCGGTTTTTTCTTTTACAATAGGTCTTTTAGGCAAGAAAATAAAAAAATATTCCAAACGTATTCAGGAGCAACTTTCCAATCTTTTTTCCAGTGTGGAAGAAGTGCTTAACAGTATGAAAATTGTGCAGGTATTCAGACACGAGAACTATGAAAAGAAAAATTTTGAAACTATCAACCAGAAACATTATCGTATGTGGTTTAAGGCACAATATTACGGAACACTGAATACTCCCATTTCGGAATTAAATACTGCAATTACCGGCATAATAGTAATCATTATTGGCGGGAATATGATCCTTACTCCCGGCAGCAGTTTTACTTTAGGTGATTTTACTGCTTTCCTTTTTGCTTTGTTTTCTATGCTGCACCCCTTAAAAGTGATTACTCAGGTCTATACTGATATTCGTAAAGCTCTGGTTTCTCTGGATAGAATTGGCTTGGTACTAAATCAGGAATCCCGCATTCAAGATAAACCCGATGCCATAGCTAAGGATACATTTGATAAAGAAATAACCTTTGAAAATGTAACCTTTGGCTATAAAGAAAATAAACCCGTGCTCAAGAATTTTAATTTAACTATTCCTAAAGGCAGCAAAGTTGCCTTTGTCGGCTCCAGTGGAGGTGGGAAAACAACTATTGCCAACCTGCTGAATCGCCTCTATGATGTTTCTTCCGGGGCAATTAAAATAGATGGAATAGACATACGCGATATTAAATTGGATAACTTACGAAAGTTCTATGGAGTTGTAACTCAGGATTCCATCCTCTTTTCCAAATCTATTAAAGAAAATATTGCTTACGGCAGCCAGGAAGAAGTTAGCGATGAACAAATCATCAAAGCTGCCCAAATTGCAAATGCGGATGAATTTATCAATGAATTGCCCAATACCTATAACGAAGTCCTTGGCAGTAAAGGTTCGGACTTATCAGGTGGACAAAAACAACGACTTTGCATTGCACGTGCCATTGTTGGCGACCCGCCTATTTTAATTTTTGACGAAGCAACTTCCGCTCTGGATACGGAATCGGAACAAAAAGTGCAACAGGCAATTGATAAAGCAACCCAAAACAGAACAGTTATCTTGATTGCTCATCGGCTTTCTACGATTTTGAAGGCGGATAAGATAGTAGTTTTGGAAAGAGGGAAAATTGTAAGTATGGGAACACATCAGGAATTGATCCATAACTGTTCACGCTATCAACATCTTTATCATCTGCAGCAGGGTAAATAAATTAACAAGTGGATAGCAGAAGGGAGAAAAAACAATGAAAATTAGCGGCTTTTCCTTTGTGCGCAATGGGATAAAATTATACTATCCGGTAATTGAGTCCATATTAAGCATTTTGCCAATTTGCGATGAATTTATAATCGCAATAGGGAAAGGTGATTCTGACGATGAAACAAGGGAACGCATTTTGGCATTAAATGAACCAAAGATTAAAATTATTGATACAGAATGGGAACCCAAATTGTGCCAAAGGGGAGTTATTAATGCCTGGCAAACTGATATTGCTAAAAATGAATGCCAAGGTGACTGGCTTTTTTATCTGCAGGCAGATGAAGTTGTGCATGAAAAATATTTACCCGTAATTAAGAAACGCTGTGAAGAACTTTTAAATGATCAAGAAGTAGAAGGTTTACTCTTTGCTTATAAACATTTTTGGGGTGATTATTATCACTTTCAAAACGGGCATGGTTGGTATCCTTTTGAAATAAGAATTATCAGAAATGACCCTCATATCCATTCTTATCAGAGTGCTCAATCCTTTCGCTATTTTGAATATTATGATAATCCGCGTCAGGAAACAGGCACAAGGAAACTAAAAGTTGCCAAAGTAGATGCGGAGATTTATCATTACGGTTGGGTTCGTCCTCCCCATTTAATGCAAAATAAACGCCGAGCTTTAGATTCTGTGCATTGGGGGAAAGAAAAAGCAGATGTTTATTATAATCAAGCTCCACAATATTTTGATTACGGACCTTTGACCCGATTAACTGTTTTCAAAGGTTCTCATCCTCAAGTTATGCAGAATAAAATTTCTTGTTTTGACTGGCAGGATAAATTGCAACTAACAGGCAAACCCAATCCTTATCGGGAACCGCATAAACATGAAACCTTTAAAGCCAGCTTTTTAACTTTTATAGAAAAACACTTTAATGGTGGCAAACAAATCGGGACTTTTAAAAATTATATCTTATTGAAACGATGAGCATAAGCTTAATCATTCCTGTGTTTAATAATCTGAATTTATTGGAAAAATGCCTGTTTTCCGTTTACCGACAAAGTGTTCTACCCGATGAAATTATCCTTTCCGATGACGGCTCCGAAGAAGATATTGTGGGCTTTTTTAACGCTCAAAAAAAGAAGACCGCAATTCCGCTTATTTTAGTGAGGCAGGAACATCTCCAATTTCGTGCTGCCAGAGTAAGAAACAACGGTGTTTCTGTTAGCAAAGGAGATGTTTTGGTTTTCCTGGATCAGGATATTGTAGTTCTGCGAGATTATTTAAAATGTATAAAGGCAAATCTTACTCCGGGAAGATTTTTAAGCGGTTATCCAGTGCGTTTGAATAAAGAACAAAGCGATAAATTAACTTTGGAAATTATAGAACAGAATAACTGGGAGGCAATTTTAACTGCCGAACAAAAGGGAAAAATACAAAAACAATTTAAAAAGGATTTTCTATCCTATATACTATTTCGTTATCTACATCTTGGTGGACACGGAGCAAAATTGCGAGGAGGTGTATCTGCTATCTTTAAAAGTGATTTTGAATTAGTTAACGGATATGATGAAAACTATATTGGTTGGGGAAATGAGGATGATGATTTGGGAAGACGCTTACAAGCATTAGGTATAACCGGTTTTAATTTTGTTTCTAAGCAAAACCCTCTTCACTTATATCATACGCCTTATCACGATAAGGGGGAGAGGAAAAATGCCAATTATAATGAACACTGCAAAAACAAAATTTCACAAAGAAATTATAAGTGCCAAAAGGGACTAAATTCTGAACGCAATGATATAGTGATTATGAAATGAATAGATTAGAGCGAGTATTAGGGTATCCTTTTTATCATACGGGGGTTTTAGCCGATAGGATTTTAAAATGGAAAAATCCAGGTTCCTTCTTTTTCTTTTTTCCTCATTTTCATACTGGAGGAGCAGAGCAGGTTCATCTTGACATTTTGCGTATTTTTGCAGACCAAAAACCTTTTATTATAATTACTATGAATTCTCGTAATAAAGCCCATTATCAGGCAATGCAAGATATCGGAAGAGTGATTGAAATATATAAATACATAAATAACGCAAACCGCTTTATAGTTAAGAATTTCTTCTATGGTTTCCTGGCTTCAATGATAAACAGGCATCCAAAAGCCGTAGTGCTTTCTGCTAACAGCACTATTTTCTATGAACTATGCTATTATTTGAAAGAGAGTTATATTATTGATATTCTGCATGGACTTTTTGGAATAAATAACGAACACTGGATTCAAGCAACTCCCAAAATCAATAAAAGAATAGTTGTCTCTCAAGCAGTTTGCAATTCAGTTAAAAACATCTATATAAATAATGGCTTTGCAGATAAATATGTGGAGCGTTTGAAAATAATTCACAATGCTGTCCCTTTGTGTAATTTTAACATTACTAAGGATTTGAATGCTTCTCTTAAAATTGTCTTTATTGCGCGCAATTCAAAAGAAAAGCGATTCCATTTATATCAACAAATTGCTGTTAAAGTTATTAAAGAGCTTCCGGGGACAATATTTTATTGTATAGGAAATTACGATAGAACCGAACCGGTAGTGAATTTGGGCGAGATTTGTGACAGGCAAAAGTTATATCAAACCATAAAGGGCTTTCATATTCTAATTCTATGTTCCATTTCCGAAGGTTTTCCTTTGGTTATTGCTGAAGCAATGACTTGTGGTCTAGTTCCGCTGGTTACTGATGTAGGAGGAGTGAGAGAGACATTTCAAGATGGCATAAGCGGTTTTTTAATTAAAGCTGAAAATGAAGAAGACATAATAGAGGAGTTTATTACTGATATAAAGAAGCTTGATACTAACAGGGAATTGTTAAAACTAATGAGTAATTCAGCCAGGGAATATGTGCAAGAACACATTAACTATGAGCGTTTTGCAGTTGAATACACCAAAGTTATAGAAGAGGGAAAAAATCAGTAATGGAGAATCTATCTGCTGTTTTAATTGTAAAAAACGAGGAACAAAATATTACCCGTTGCTTAAAATCTATTTCCTGGGTGGAGGAAATAGTTGTGTTGGATACCGGTTCTACCGATGAAACAGTGAATATTTGTAAGAATTTTGGAGCTAAGGTTTATTATTTGGATAAATGGGAGGGCTTTGGAAAAGCCAAACAGCAAGTAGTTGTTCTTGCTACTTTTGACTGGATTTTGTCTATTGATGCTGATGAAGAACTTAGCCCTGAACTGCAAAAAGAGCTGCAGGAACTTAAAAATAGGGGATTTGATAACTCTGCCTGGCGCTTAAAAAGAAGATCATATTATTTAGGCAAGCCCATCCATTATTGCGGTTGGCAAAATGATGCTCCCTTACGGATATTTAACCGGAAGCAGGGTAGGTTTAGCGAAAAGCTTGTCCACGAAGGAGTTCAGACCTCTCAAAAAGTTCAGACCTGTAAACATTATCTATATCATTATACCAGTCCTACAGTGGAAGTGCATTTTGCTAAAATGCGTTTGTATGGAGAATTAAGTGCCCAACAGCTTTATAAGCAAGGTAAAAGAGCTAACGAATTTATAGCATTTGTTAAAGGCATCTTTAAGTTTATCAAAATGTATTTCTTCCAGCTTGGTTTTCTGGATGGGAGAATTGGTTTTATCCTATGCCGAAACTCTGCTTGGGGAATTCGGAATCGCTATCATCTTTTGGGGAAAATGAAAAAATGAAGGTTCTTCATATTGATGCGGAAAAATATTGGAGGGGTGGTCAGCAGCAGGCAGTTTACCTTTATGAAGGTATGTTGAAAAGTGGTTATGAATGTGGTTTTGTCTGCTGTCCCGGTTCTCAGTTACAGCGGTATTTGGAAACCAACCGGCTAAATTATCATTGTCTTACATTTAGAAGTGAAGCAGATATTATTTCAGCTTTCCAGTTAGCCCTTCTTTGCCATCGTCATTCTTATAATATTTTGCAGCTGCATAGCAGTCATTCTCTCAGTTGGGGTCTTTTAGCAAAATTATTTTATCCGAGCTTAAAACTTGTGGCAACCAGAAGAGTTGACTTTCCGATAGGGAAAAATCCTTTGTCCGCTTTTAAATACAAAACCAAAGCAGTTAATAAAATTGTTGCCGTTTCGGATAATATTCGCAGGGTTCTAATAAATTGCGGTGTAGCTGCAGAAAAAATTGCAGTTATTCATAGCGGCATAGATTTGGCTAAATTTGACGGGGCTCAAGTTCCGGAAAACTTTTATGAAACCTGGAATATACCTGCAGAGAGTATTATTGTTGGAACTGTAGCTGCTTTTGCAGGTCATAAGGACTACCCCAATTTTCTGAAAGCTGCCTCTCTGGCAGTGCAAGAAAATCCATTGCTTTTTTTTATAGCAGTGGGAGGGGGAAATTTACTGCCGGAAATGAAAAAACTGGCTTGGAAATTGGGTTTGCAGGGTCACATTGCTTTCACAGGTTTTCAAAAAGAAATAGGGCAATTCTTGCAAGCGTTTGATATCTTTGTTTTGGCTTCCTGTCTGGAAGGGCTTGGAACTTCCGTTTTAGAAGCAATGAGTGTTGGACTTCCCGTAATCGGGACAAAAGCAGGAGGTATCATAGAAATGATTAATTCAGGAGAAAACGGTTTACTTGTTCCTGCGCAAAATCCTTTGGAACTATCTCAAGCTATTTTAACTTTGGCACAAAACCCGTTGCTAAGAGAAAAATATGGGAATAATGCCCTGAACAGTGTGCAGAAATTCAGCAAAGAACAGATGATTGATAAATACCTGGAACTATATACCACCCTATGAAAGAACCACCCAACATATTGATTGTGCAGACAGCTTTTATAGGAGATGTGATTTTGATTACACCTTTAATAAGAGCCATAGCGGAATTGTATCCCAAGGCAAAAATAGATGTAATGGTTGTTTCTGAGGCAGTCATTCTCTTAAAAAACAACCCTTATGTGAAGGAAATAATTATAGATGAAAAGCGTAAAAATATTATCCTATCTACCTTGCAACTAATCAAGCGGATTAAAAGTAAGCATTATGACCTGGCTATTTCTCCCCATAGTTCTTTTCGGACGCATTTAATATTATATTTAAGTAAAATTCCTGAACGCATCGGTTTTAACAGGGGCTCTGCTAAATGGATGTTGACAAAAAGAATAGAGCATCCTGTCGGACCGCATAAAATAGTTAAAAACTTAGGACTATTAAAGCTCTTAAGTGATAGGGAGTTTGATCTGCAAACAGAGCTTTTTCCATCCGAAAAAGATAAACAGAAAGCAGAGGAATTGCTAAAGCCCTTATCTGGAAAGACATTAATTGCTATTGCCCCAGGTTCGATCTGGAAGACCAAATGCTGGGAACTAAATTCCTATATCTCACTTTGCCGGAAACTTTTAGATAGTGGTTACGGGATTGTTTTAATTGGAGGGGAAAGCGATAAATTTCTATGTGAGGAAATTGAAAATGCCATCCCAGAAGATAATGCTAATCTAATTAATCTTGCGGGAGTTACTAATTTACTGGAAAGCGCAGCTGTAATAAAAAATTGTTCTTTAATGATTTGTAATGATAGCGGTGCGATGCATATTGCCAATGCTATGCAGACCAGGGTTTTTGGCTTTTTCGGTCCCACAGTTCAGCGTTTTGGCTATTATCCTTATAGGCAGGGAGACAGGGTTTTTGAAGTTGACCTTGAATGTAGACCCTGTGGCAGTCATGGCAGTAAAAAATGCCCGCAAAAACATCATAACTGTATGCAAAAGATAGAAGTAGAGCCGGTTTTTGCAGCAGTGAAATCCACTTTGGGATAGGAGATATTATGGCTTTTCTGATAGATGCGCATTGCCATTTAGCAAATTTAGCGGAATTTATGCCTATGTTGCCTTTAATGGAAGAATCGGAAAAACAGGGAATTCACTTTTGGCTTTCTTCTGTGCTGGCTAAAGCAGAAATTGCCTGGCATCAAAAAAACCCTGATAAACGCATTGCCTATAGTGCCGGAATTCATCCTAACTATGATGAATGCGATTTGGAGCTGAAGGATATTGAAGAACTCTGTGCAATGAAAAAGATTTGGGCAATAGGAGAAATCGGACTGGATAGAAACAATCCTGATTTTACAGGGCAACTAAAGACATTTATTGATCAACTTGAACTTGCCAAACAATACAATCTGCCGGTTGTTTTACATCTTGTAGGGCATACCAGCGAGGCATATAACATCCTGAAACAATATAAGCTACAATATCTTGTGCACGGTTATGCAGGTTCCTTACAGGGCTTTAAAGAACTTTTACGCTTGAATTCACTTTTTACAATTTCCGAGCGGTTATTAAAAAAGGATAAGATAGAACTTTTAACTGCTATGATAGATAGTAACCGCTATTTATTTGAGACAGATATAACCCGGGAATATGTAAAAAAGGGGGAAGCTAACCCTCTTTTACGCTTAATTTCTCTTGTTTCTTCTGTAGCAGAACTCACAGAAATTCCCCAAGACAAATTAAAAAAACAACAACAGATAAACTTTAACGGCTATGAACGAAGCATATTTTTCCCGAACTGAACTTTTAGCAGGACAGCAAGGAATGCAAAAATTAGCCCGGACCTCTGTGGCAGTTATTGGTTTGGGAGGGGTTGGTTCTTATTCTGCAGAAGCTTTAGCCCGTTCCGGAATCGGGAAATTTATTCTGATTGACTATGATGTAATTGAGCCCACAAATATCAACAGGCAGATTTTAGCTTTGCAATCAACCCTTGGCAAGCCCAAAGTAGAATTAATGCAACAGCGGATTCTGGATATCAATCCTAAGGCAGAAGTGATTATTTATCAGGAAGTTCTGGATGGAAATAAGCAGGATAACTTACTTGAGGGAGCAGAATATTGTGTGGATTCTATTGATAGTTTGAATTCCAAGATTAGCTTATTGGAATTCTTGCTTAAAAATGAACGCAAATTTATCAGTATAATGGGAGCAGGAAATCGTTTAGACCCTTCTCAAGTTCATATTTCTACAATTGATAAAAGCCATAATTGTCCTTTAGCCAGAAGAGTAAGAAAGCTATTACACAAAAAAGGTATCAGGGGACATTTTCCCTGTGTCTATTCTTCCGAGTTACCTATTGTTCCGGAAAATGATGTTTCTGATGAAGAAGGTATTATTAAAGACAGGCAAAGAAAAGTTATCGGTTCTATCAGTTATTTGCCTGCTGTAATGGGATTGATGGCTGCGTCTTATGTAATAAGGGATGTGTTAAAAGATTGAGGTAGTTCTTCCGGGATCAAAGTGTTGAGCAAATTGATATGCCTGAGGGGTGTCTATATCTATCCATTGATTTGCTTTATTTAAGGTAATAGCTTTTATGCGCTTTAGGGGTATAAGTTCTGTAACAGCATTGCTGATAGATTCCTTTCCTTTAGCCATTGCTTTTTCCACTGCTGTAAAGAAATCCGGTTCCAAACGAAAAATTCCACAATCAAGAGCATTATAAGTAGTCAGTTCTTTTCCGATAGCAATTATGTAATCATTCTTTGTCTGCACTTTTGTAGCGTCATCCAGATCAAAGTTTTCCGTTATAAAAGGGTCAACTAAAAGCAGGTTAAGTCGTTCCGGGAATTCCGCTATCTTTTTTAGTGCTTCTACTTTTACAAGGTGGTCAGACATAGAAAGGAGAAAAGGCTCATCCTGTATATAATCCTTTACTTTATAAACCGAAAGGGCATTTCCTTTTTCCCATTCAAGATTTTCTACAAAAGTTACAGGTAAAGTGGGGGGATTTTTCTGCAGGTAATCTATTATATAGTGTTTCTTAAAACCGACAACCATTATCAGTTCTGTAATTCCTGCCTCTTTCAGGTGTTCAATAATGGTGGATAGGATAGTTCCGTTTTGATAGGGAAGCAGGGTTTTAGGAACTTGCTTTGTGGTTTTCCAGAGGCGACTCCCAATTCCGGCTGCAATTATTACTCCTTTCAAAATTTACACTCCATTTTCGTGACCCCCTTCAGAGTAAAGTTCTTCCATCTTTTCTACAAAGCGAATACCGGCTTTTCCGTCCAAACCGTAGAAATACTTTTGGCGGTATTCATCTGCTTTAGCGATCATATCCAAAGTAGGATTGAGGGCTGTAACAATTGCTTCAGGAAGTTGTTTTCCGTTTTGGATATGGGGAAAAGCACCTTTTAAAAATTCCCGGTTATCAATTTCCAGCAGGGGTTGACCGTCTGAATGATTCAGCTTATCGCAAGCAAGATCATAAACTATACCGAATTTATTCAGGGCAATAAAATCAAAAACCGTGCTGGATGCTTCACTGATAACAGTATCAGCGGCAGCATAATAAGGAACTATATTAAATTCCGTAAAAGGTAAAAGCACGGAATGCGGATACTTTTTCACCCTTTTTTCAAAAATACGGTGTTGTTTATGCGGGGCATATTTTCCCATCCAGCTGTAAGGATGAAGCTTAATTATCAGATTATAGTTCCTGGTTTGTTCAAAGATGTCATCTTTAATTTCATACATACAGGTTGGTTTATAAGTTGGAGCAAAGAGGACTGTTTTTTTAGCGGGATCAAGATTCCAGCTTTTTAACACCTCTTCTCTGTTAAATTTACTCTGAAAATAGTAGTCCAGTTTAGGCAAGCCGATTAAATGGACTTCACTTTTTCCCAAATAGGGGCATTTAAACAGGGATTCAACTCTATGCTGTCCTTCCACAAAAATTTGGTATTTAACTCCGGGAGAACGAGCCAAGTTACGGTAAAGTATATTTTTAATGCCTGTTCCGTGATTCAAAAAAATCAGCAGTGTTTTACCATAATCCTTTGCATTGCGAAGAGTATCCCCGGAAATAACAATATCAAAGTCCTTGGTCGCGTTAGTAAAACGGTAACCAATTTTTTTCCAGTCCTCAATAATCTTGTTCCGATAGGGAAATTCAAAGCACAAATATTTGATTTTTTCCATATCCAAAGAAAACCAAACATCGTATTTATCGTTATTCAGCAGGAGGTCTATAACAGGATCAAAGGCGGACTTATGATAGGCATAGCCAATTCTGAAAAGGAGTTTTATCTTCTTCATTGCCATTTAGAACTGTTTTAATAATTAAAATAAGTATGGAGACAAGCTCCATACAGTTATTTTACATTTCGTTATAATACTCCAAACCCAGATGAGTGATGAGGTCTTCTTTCATCATATAGCGCAAAGTATTTTTCATTTTCATCTGCTGAATGAAAAGATCGTTTTCGGGATAAAGCCCGGGAGCCGTCATAGGGGATTTCCAATAGAAAGAAAGCCATTCTTGAACTCCAAACATATTACAACGTTGTGCCAAATCCATAAAGAGAATTAAATCCAGCAAAACAGGAGCAGCAAGAATGCTATCTCTACACAGGAAATTGATTTTAATTTGCATCGGATAACCGAGCCAGCCAAAAATATCTATATTATCCCAGCTTTCTTTATTATCGCCACGCGGAGGATAATAATTGATGCGGACTTTATGATAGAGGTCTTTATAGAGCTGAGGATATTTTTCCGGTTCCAGAATTGTTTCCAGGACAGAAAGTTTGCTAACTTCTTTGGTCTTAAAACTTTCGGGGTCATCAAGGACTTCTCCGTCTCTATTACCTAAAATATTGGTAGAAAACCAACCGTGAATACCAATCATTCTTGCTTTTAGCCCGGGAGCGATTATTGTTTTCATCAAGGTTTGACCGGTTTTAAAATCCTTACCGCCAACGGGAACTTTTTTCTCTTCCGCCAGTTTTCTAAAAGCCGGAATTTCCAGATTCAAATTCGGAGCGCCATTGATAAAAGGAATTCCCAGCTGCAAAGCGGCATAAGCATAAATCATTGAAGGAGCGATTGCCGGATGATTATCCCGCAAACCCTGTTCAAAACTTTCCAGAGTATTATGCACAGGGTCTGCTTCCAAATAGACCTCAGTGGAGGCAGCCCAAGCCATCACTAACCGACTGCAATTTTTTTCTTCTTTAAAGCGTTTGATATCTTCCATCAGTTGCTGAGCCAAATCCATTTTATTATTGCCGGTTTTAACATAAGTGCCGTGTAATTTTTTCACATAGTTATTATTGAAGACCGCCTTTTGGGGTTTCAGAGACCGCAGTTCCGGTTCAATTTTATCCAACAGTTCTTTTTCCAGAACCCCCGCTTTTAATGCTGCTTCATAAGCATCATTAGGGAAAATATCCCAAGCCATAAATTCCAAATCCTGTAAATTAGCGAGCGGCACAAAGTCCTTTATTAACGGTGTTCTATTTTCTGTCCTTTTACCTAAACGGATTGTAGACATCTGAGTTACCGAACCAAAGGGTTCTGCAATGCCTTTTTTGATTGCTTGAACACCTGCGACAAAAGTTGTGCTGACAGCACCTAAACCGACTAATATAACGCCAAGTTTGCCTTCTGCCTGTTTGATATCATTACCTCTAAGCATTTTTTCTCCTCTTTAGTTGCTTATTTTTTTCCAGTAATTATATAAATGCGTTGGTGTCAAGCACAAAACAAGAAAAATATTTTTACGGAAAGATTTTTAGGAAGAGCACAAGAAAGCGTTTTAGTTTTATAATATAATGAAAAAAAGTAAAATAGAACTTCTTCCTTAATTGCATTGCTTCCTGCTGAAAAAGCTTGACGGAATATTTTGGAAATTACATAATGTAATTTGAAGATAGTTTAATTGTGAGGAAAGAATGAATGCCGAAGTGATTATCGTTAATATAAGCCATTTAGTTACCCTTGCCCATAATAACACACCACACTATGGGAAAGAAATGGAAGAAAGCGCTATCATAACAGATGCAGGGATAGCTGTTAAAGGGGGTAATATTATTGAAATAAACGATAGTAAAGCGATTAGAAATAAATATTCAGCTTCCGAAATTATAGATGCAGAAGGAAAAATTGGCACTCCTGGTTTTGTGGATTGTCATACTCATCCCGTTTTTATTCACACTCGCGAAGATGAATTTGCTTTGCGTTTACAGGGTAAAAGGTATGTGGAAATTGCATTAGCTGGAGGAGGTATTTTAAATACTATCCAAACTACAAGAAATGCAGATGAGGACTTACTTTTGGAATTGGCGAAAAAACGCATCCTGAAAATGATTCAGTTAGGGACTACAACCCTGGAAGCGAAAAGCGGTTACGGACTGAATACCGAAAGCGAGTTGAAACAATTGCGGGTTATCAAACGCTTACAGGAAGAACTCCCAATTGATATTGTTCCCACTTTTTTAGGGGCACATGAATTTCCTGCAGAATATAGAAATAATCATTCCGGATATGTAGAACTACTTTGTAAAGAAATGATTCCGGCAGTTGCGGAACAAGGAATAGCGGAATTTTGTGACATTTTTACTGAAGCACATACTTTCAACCTTGAGGACTCGCGCAAAATCCTTTCCTGTGCAAGAGAATACGGACTCAAATTAAAAATGCATTGTGATGAAATTGAACCGCTTGGCGGTGCAGAACTTGCTGCAGAAATGAAATGTGTTTCTGCAGACCATTTAGGTTCTGCCAGTGAAAAAGGCATTGAAGCACTTAAAAAAGCAGGAGTGATACCTGTTTTACTGCCTGCAACTTTATTTTCCTTACAGAGCAAAACCTACGCTAATGCTCGTCTGATGATGGATATGGGACTTCCTGTTGCCATAGCTACGGACTTTAATCCGGGAAGTTGTAATTGTGACAGTATGCAGTTTACTATGTCTCTTGCCTGTTTACAAATGGGATTAACGCCTCCTG
>Ga0302252_1001234_pt1 | contig 15687 bp, 13 predicted proteins | sample AAG_RA_Leu_MG_FD_193511 | JGI IMG/M metagenome (GOLD analysis project Ga0302252, IMG submission 193511) | Enriched activated sludge microbial communities from anaerobic digester in WTTP, New Holstein, Wisconsin, United States - AAG_RA_Leu | ecosystem: Engineered > Bioreactor > Anaerobic >...
GCTAAGGAGTCTTGGACCGCATAGTCAACCATCGGTCCAGAAGCATATTCAGATGTTGTAGGGGAGGAGTCAGGTCCAATGCCTGCCAGAGGATACCGATGGCAGCGGCGAGGACCAACCAGCCCCAGGAGGGGGCCAGTAGAGAAAGGGCGAGTAGTGGAATTATGCTGATGATGAGCGAGAGATATGCTCTTTTCCGGAGAAAATGCTTGCGCTCGGGAGTTCGGACTGGTTTTTGGGGGCATTCAACTGGAGCCCAGAAATAAACTGCCAGTCCGGCCAGAAAATAAGAAACTATAACCATCCAGGACAACCAATGAATCACCAGCGGATAAAGTGCTTGTGATCCAAACCCCAACAAGGGAACGGTGAGGGCGGTCATCGCCATACAATGCCAAGCGTGTTGGTTGTGAGCACCGCCCGTAAAAAACCGAAGAGACGCAATGGAAACTGCTACGACTAGCGTTTCTGGGACGATATGGAACGGTAAAGCAATTAAAGATATGATCAGAATCCCTGTGATTGACCACGCAACAACTTGTCCGCCGTAAATGACAACATCGATCTCTTCAGAACTGAGATTTGAATTAGAGAGAAGGTACGATGCGAATCGGTGGGACAAGGGAGGCTGATGATCAGTCATAGTGTGGTGGCTCCTCAACGTCGAAATCGAGGTAGTGTTTTTTCTCCTGGGACATGAATATATGATTTTTTTGGAAGTCGTCGATTGCGATAATCTGAATAAACGCCAACTGCCAACACAATCAGGATTGGTGGCCAGCCTAATAATAACCACAGCAGGTTATTAGCCTGCATTCCGTCTCGAAGAGCCGGCAAGAAAAACGAAACAATAACTTCCATCAAGAATTCACTTGCGACAAGAATCATTACAGCGACAGTTGCTGATTTGAGAGTGGTAGACAAAGGAACATTTGTGGCAATTCTCGTAAAAATCGCCAGAGCCAGTAAGATGAAAAGGGTGTGGAAACCGAAGTGTAATGGAAGCATGCGAATTGCATAAATGGTAAGCCCCATGGCGAATCCCACTGGAATTATCCGCGACCACGAAAGGGAAATTCTAGAGAAGGCAAAGGCTGCTATCGTCAAGGCCAATGTTTCAGGGATTCCAAGTATCAACAACGAAAGGATATTTAGCTTGGTAACCATAAAATCCTCGATTTTTCCCTTTATTTTATCTGTTTAGCCGAATAATGGCAACAGCAAAACGGATTGTACAGAAAAATTTATCCAATTTTAACATTATTGCGAGTGGAGAAAATAATCTTGACTGGACAAGGGCTCTTTGCCCCGGCGGTCAACACTGCTATAATTGCCGTCCGGCAGCAAAAGCCGAGCTTTGATGGTGTCCCGCAAATAGATATCAAGGATTCTTAGAATATGAGATTTTACTTCCGGATCTTCGATCGGATACAGCAATTCCACCCGGCGATCCAAATTTCGGCTCATCCAATCGGCGCTGGACAAGTAAACTCGGTTTTCACCGCCGGCGTGAACATGGAGTATCCGGCTGTGTTCGAGGAAACGGCCGATAATGCTGCGCACTCGAATATTCTCGCTCATCCCGGGGATGCCGGGTTTGAGACAGCAGACGCCGCGGACGATGAGGTCGATTTCAACGCCCGCATTGGAGGCGTCGTAGAGACCGGAAATAATCTCTTCGTCGACCAGAGAGTTGATCTTGGCGATTATCCGGCCGGTTCCGCCGTTGCGAGCGTTTTCCGCTTCCTGCTTAATCAGCTCCAGGAGCCGCAGGCGCAGCGTATGCGGAGCGACTTCCATTTTATATAAAGAGGGCAGTTGCGAGTAGCCGGACAGCATATTGAAGACCGCCGAAGCGTCAGCGCCGAACGAGGCGTTGGCGGTAAACAAGCCGAGATCCTCATACTGGCGGGCGGTGACGTCGTTATAGTTGCCGGTGCTGAGATGGAGGTAGCGGCGGATGCCCTGGGGTTCCTTGCGAACCACCAAGGTAATTTTACAGTGGGTTTTCAGGCGGACCAAGCCGTAGATGACATGGCATCCGGCTTTCTCCAGCCGCTGTGCCCACTGAATGTTTTTTTCTTCGTCAAAACGGGCTTTGAGTTCGACCAGGACCGTTACCTGCTTGCCGGATTCGGCTGCCTGCGCCAATGCCGCGACAATCGGGGAACTGCCGCTGACCCGGTACAGGGTTTGTTTGATCGCCAGCACTTGTTCGTCGCCGGCGGCGGCTTCGACAAACTCCACTACGTGATCGAAGGAGTCATAGGGATGGTGGAGCAGAATGTCGTGAGCGGCGATTTCCTCAAACAGCCGGGACTTCTCCCAGCCGGGCAAAATTCGGGAGCGGAGAGGAGGGAAACGCAGCGATTCATACCCGGGCAGGCTTCCCAATTTCATCAAAAACGACAGATCCAGGGGTCCGTTGACTTGATAGATGCCATTTTCGGCGATTTCAAATTCTTGCCGCAGCCGTTCCTGCAGGGACGGAGCCATCCCTTCTCCGACCTCCAGCCGGATGACCGAGCCCCAGCGCCGCTGTCGCAGCGACTGGCGAATTGTTTCCAGCAGGTCTTCAGCGCCTTCCTCGTCTAAGCCCAGGTCGGCGTTGCGGGTGATCCGAAAACAGCCGGTGGCCAGGATGCGCTGCCCTTTGAACAGGGCTTTGCTGTGCATCAGGATAATATCCTCCAGCAGGATGAAGGTTTTTTCCTTGGGATCCGCCGGAATTTCAATCAAGCGATCGAGCACTGCAGGGACTTGAATGGTGCCGAAGATGGGCGAGCTTTTATCCTGGCGGTTTTCGATCAGCAAGGCCAGATTAAGACTGCGGTTGAGGACCAGCGGAAAGGGGCGGCCCTGATCAACAACCATCGGGGTCAGCACCGGGAAGAGGGTGTTGGTATAGAATTGGCGGACAAACTCTTCCTGTTTGCGGTTCAGCTTATCAGGCCGGACAATGGTCAACCGGTGTTTTTTCAAAGCCGGGCGCAAGGCGTGGCGATAGGTATGGTATTGATCGCGGACCAGTTCGTGAATCCGTTGGCTGAGTGCAACCATCAATTCGGTGGGTGCCAACCCGGATGAATCCGGCTCGCTGAAACCAGCCTGAAGCTGATCCCAGACGGAGGCCACTCGGACCATGAAGAATTCGTCCAGGTTGGAGCTGACGATAGCCAGATACTTGAGCCGTTCCAGCAAGGGCGTCTGCGGGTCCTGGGCTTCTTCCAGGACCCGGCGATTGAATTCGACCCAACTCAATTCGCGGTTATAATAGCCTTCGGGTGGCGGATGAAATTTTTTATGTTTCATGCTGATCACCTTTTTCGCTTGAGAATAGGGCGATAACCGATGACTTCTTCAAACAGCTGGCAGCGGTTCAGAAAATTCCATTCTTCCAACAGGATATCCGCCTGGGTGGCCAAACGGATGTGGAGTTCGCGGCCGGATACGGCCAGGTCGACGGATTCAACCAGCTGGCGGTGGGTAATGTCGAGGGCGTCCGCCAACCGGAGCATGGCGGCCAGTTTGGTTACCAGCACCTTGTCGCCGTCGGCTAGTTGGCGATAGTTGCCGTGGCTGGAACTGGGGGATTCTTCGCTGTGATAGCGGGCGACATTGGCGACGACCGCCACCTCCCGGTCGGAAAAGCCCATGATGTCCTGAGAGTTGATGATGGTGTAACTGTGCTGATCATGGTGATTGATATTGATATGTTTGCCGATGTCGTGGAGGATGGCCGCCACTTGCAAAAACAGCCGTTCCCGTTCGCCCATCCCGTGCAGCCGGGTGGACTGATCGAAAATCGAGAGCGCCAATTTCTCGACGTGGGCGGCGTGCGCCCGATCGGATCCAAATTTTTTGGCAAAATAGCAGGCGGAGGTGACGATGTCCTGCAGAAAATCCTGGCGGCGCTGGGTCAGAAAGCGGTCGTCGACCATATCTTCGAGCAGCCCCTGGCGCAGAGAAACGGAAGGCACGTGCACTCCGTCGGCATTGGTCAGGTTCAGAAAATGGCAAAGGGTGATGACGGTCGGGAGCAGGATTTCCGCTTCATTGCGATGGAGGCTGAAATCGCGTTGAATCTGCTCCGAGGTCTTGTGCCGGACGTCGCGATGCAATTCCGCCAGCGCCGACCGGGAGAGATAATGGGGATCGAGGGTCCATTTGCGATTGCGGCAAAGGCTGGCGACCACGGCCAGTTCGCTGCCCAGACCGATGACATTGCGGACCCCGGGCTGCCGAATTTCGGATTCCAGCAGGTACGATTTGCTTTCGATAAACTGCTCGATGATTTTGGGAAAATCCAGAGTCTGCGACTCCAATTCGGCTAAAATTTCGCGCAGCCGCAGCGAGCCGATCATCACGTACTGGGTGAAACGGAGACTGCCGCCGGTATATATGCTGACTTCGACTCCGCCCATGCCGATATGCATGATCATCAACCCTTCCTGGCGCATCCCGAGCACATCGGGGAGGGCGTTGCGGAGGCTTTTATAATGGTAGAATCGTTCCTGGGCATGATTGAGGACCGCAACGCTTAGACCGGTGCGGAGTCGAATCAGATCCAAAACATGCTCCCGGTTATCTGACTCCCGAATGCCGCTGGTGGCCACCGCCCGGTGATGGCGCACCCGGTAATCCTTCATGATTTGGGAGAAGCCCCGGAGCACATCGCAGGCCTGGTTCAGACTGGCCGCTCCGATCCGGCCGTGGGAAAAGGTATCGCGGCCGATCTGAGTGGGCTGAAACAGGTCTTCCAGGGCCAGCAGTTGAGCTTCCGGGGTGATTTCGGCCACCAGCATGCGGAGAAAATTGGTGCCGACGTCGATGCTGGCGACGATTTCGTTCTTCTGAGCTTTCATCACCGTTCCTCGCTTTCGGCAGGATAGACCGGGACCAGCGGACGGTTGAAGATTTTCCGGAACCTGCGGGAACGCTGGGCCAGCCGCTGTTCCAGCTCAACCGGCAGGGCCGCGGTCAGGCGTACCTCACAACGATCGGGAAAGAGACCGAAGTCGACTACGGTGGCAGCTGCTTCCCGGGTATAGTCCAGAGCATCGGCCACCCGGAGGATGGCGATTAGCGACTGCAATTGTCGTTTGTGGCCATCCGGCCAGCCGTCTTCAGCCAAGTCGGGCCGCCGGCGATGCCCGCCGGCGATCAGCGCGAGCCATCGGCGATGCTGAGCCGGGGCCCAGGCCAGCGTCTGATCATGCAGGATCAGGTACTGGCTGTGGCGATCATGGTTTTGGGCGTCGACAAAATGCCCGATATCATGCAGCAGGGCGGCCGCTTCCAGTAGCCCCCGCTCTTCCGGGCGGAAGGGATGGATGCCGGCCAGGGTATCGGTCAGAGCGCGGCAGAGCCGGATGACGGAAACGGCATGAGCCTGCTCCCGGGGCTCGGTCACATATTTCTCCAGAATCGGCCGAAAACGGGCCAGATCCGGTTCCTGCTGCCAGAAACTCACAGCTGCCTCCCCAATCATAGTATGAACAAATCGCGGCGAAAGACCTTGCGGAATTCAGGGGCGGTCCGCAGAGCCGTGAAAATGTCGAGATCGGCGTCTTTTTTGCGCAGAGTTTTGATAATCACCGTTTCTTTCTGAAGATCGCACTGCACCGCTTCGATGGTCTGGCTCATGGTATGATCCAGGCTGCCGGCGATGCGGAGCAGCAGGTTCAGTTTGCGCATGGTGTCAAAATCGGACTTGCTCAAGATTTCTCGAAACTTGATATCCGACTTGTCCAGTCCGGAATCGTCGGCGGCGACGATGGAAGCGCTCATCACCAGTTCCCGGTGGGAAATGCCGTTGATATCGGAATTGAGAATCAGATAAAAGGAATGCTCGTGGTGGCGGTAATATCTGACCGCTATCCCCAAGTCGTGGAGGATGGTAGCCGTTTTCAGGATCGGCAGAGTCTCTGCTGACAAGCCGTGCAGCGGCTCCAATTGCTCGAACAGGGAGCGGGCCAAGTTCCAGACGTGGCGGGGATGACGGTCATTGATCGCGTAATTGTGGAGGGTGTTGGCCAGGGAGTAATCGAGCACATCGGCCAGCAAACCGTTCTCGGACAGTTCGTTGTAGACGATGCCTTCCCGCAGCCCGTAGCCGCTGAGCACCACTTCCGGAATATTGCAGTAATCGACCAGTTCGCTGATGGCCGCCCCGGCGCCCAGGATGATGTCAGCCCGGTCGTCCGAAAGCCCCTTGACCTCCAGCCGCTGGTCCAGATTTTTATTGCGTAGAAATTGGTAGAGATCTTGAAGGTCATTGGCCTTGAAACGGTAATTATGGCTGAGTTCGAGCGGATAATCCCGGCGCCGGCGGTCGACTTTGCCGAGGTTGCGGAAGGCGCCGCCGACACCGATCAGCCGCGCCGGCCGCGCCTCGGCCAGCCAGGGGATCTGGCTGTAGATTTGTTTCAAAAAGCGTTTCAACTCGGTCTCCTTGCGCTGCTGCATCGAGTCCCGAAGCTCGAATTGCTGGGTCAGGTTAATTGCCCCGAAGGGGATGCTGACGCCCGAGATCTGGCGGCGGTCTTGAATCAAGGCCAGTTCGGTGCTGCCCCCCCCGATGTCCATCATCAGGCCGTCGGTGACCGGGAGGCTGTTGACAACCCCCAGATAGCTGAAATGGGCTTCTTCCTCTCCGCTCAGGACTCGAATCTCAAAACCCGCTTCCCGGCGGGCCCGCTCCAGAAACTCCGCCTGATTGGTGGCCCGGCGGACGGCCTCAGTGGCGACGGCAACAACTTTATCCGCTTGCAGGGAGTCGCTTACCTGCCGAAAAATCTTCAGGGTATTGATGGCTTTATCCATTCGGGCCGGGGACAGGGCGTCATTTTCAGTCATCCCTTCTTCCAGCCGAACACTCTCCTTGACGTCATAGAGCAGTTTGAAATAGCCCTGATGGTGAATCCGGACCATAACCAAGCGCATGGAATTGGAGCCGATATCGATGATTACCAGTCGTTTCACCCGATTCCCTCGCCTTTCTAAGCTTTTGCTTAAGCTTATGTAAAAATTCGATGAAGATCTGCAAGCCCTGTTCTTAATTAATTCGACCTTTGCGGCGATATCCCTTGCTTGAGCGGTGCAAACCGACAATACGAGAGGAGTTGACAAATTCCTCCGGGCTGTGTAATATTGGAATCTGGGTGCCCGACCGGGCACCTCAATCTATTGCGTGTAAATATAGAAAGGGTTGGATCATGCGGAACATCGGTATTATTGCTCACATTGATGCTGGAAAAACGACGACGACGGAGCGCATCCTCTATTATACTGGACGGACCCATCGTCTGGGGGAAACCCATAACGGGGAAAGCGTAATGGACTATCTGCCTTCCGAAAAGGAGCGGGGGATCACCATCACCTCAGCGGCGACCACCTGTACCTGGCGGGAGGAGCAGATCAACATTGTTGACACACCCGGGCACGTGGACTTCACCGCGGAAGTTGAGCGCAGTTTGCGCGTGCTTGACGGGGCGGTGGCGATCTTTTGTGCCAAAGGCGGAGTGGAGCCCCAGTCGGAAACGGTCTGGCGTCAGGCGGATAAATACGGAGTTCCGAGATTGGCCTATATCAATAAAATGGATGCGATGGGGGCTGACTTCCAAGCCGTGGTCGAGCAGATGGAAGCCCGGCTGGGAACCAATCCAGCGGTCATCACCCTGCCCTTTTATGAGAACGAGGAATTCAGCGGCTTGATCGACCTGGTCAATCTGAGCTGTCTGCGGTTTGAGGACCGGCTGGGCAATGATGTTCGGGAGGAGAGCATTCCGGAGGCGATGGCCGGCGAAGTCGCGGCAGGGCGGCAGCGGCTGGTGGAAACGGCGGCGGAAGCCGACGAGGCCTTGATGGAGTTGTTTCTCGACGACCAACCGGTAGCGACATCTGACCTCCAGCGGGCGCTGCGCCAGGGAACCATTTCCGGACAGCTGGTCCCGGTCTTGTGCGGCAGTTCCTATCGGAATATTGGAGTCCAGCGGCTGCTGGACGCGATCTTGGACTATCTTCCTTCGCCGTCGGAAGCGGAACCGGTAAAAGCCTGGGTGGATGGGGAAGAAGATGCAGTGGTGCTAGATTTGGAATCGAGTTCGGGTCCGCTGGCAGCGCTGGTGTTCAAGATCATCTCCGACCGCCATGTCGGGCGCCTGGCCTTCGTCCGGATTTACAGCGGCCAATTGAAGGCCGGCAGCTACGTTTATAACTCGGTTCGGGGGCGGAAAGAGCATATCGGCCGCCTGCTGCGGATGCATGCCAATCATCGGGAAGAAGTGGACGTGCTAAAGGCGGGAGACATCGGAGCGGTGATCGGGCTGAAGGAAGCGATTACCGGCGACACCCTGGCCAACGAAGAATATCCCTTGATGCTGGAGAACATCAGTTTCCCGGAACCGGTGATTTCGATCGCGATTGAAGCCCGCAAGAAGAGCGAACAGGTGCGGATCGGTGAAGCCCTGGCCCGGATTGCGGTGGAAGATCCCACGTTCCGGGTTTCGATTGATCCGGAAACCGGGGAAACCTTGATCTGGGGAATGGGAGAGCTCCATCTCGAGATCGTCGCCGAGCGATTGCTCCGGGAATTTCGGGTGGAAGCCGATCTGGGGCAGCCCAAGGTTGCCTATCGAGAAACGATCACCCGCCCCGCCAACGGCGAATGCAAGTACGCCAAACAATCCGGGGGCCGGGGTCAGTTTGCCCATGTTAAATTGAGCATCGAGCCGGCGGAAGGGCTGATCGTCGAACATCGGATCGTGGGCGGCGCCATTCCCCGGGAATACCTGCCGGCTGTGGAAGCAGGGGTGCGGGAAGCGCTGGCTGAAGGGGTGATCAAGGGCTACCCGGTAGTGAACCTCAAAGTCACGGTTCTGGACGGCTCCTATCACGAAGTCGATTCCTCCGAATTGGCCTTCAAATTGGCGGGTTCAATGGCGGTCAAGGAAGCGCTCCGCAAGGCAGCGCCGCGGCTGCTGGAACCGGTCATGAAACTGGAGATTACCACGCCCGAGGAATTTACCGGCAACATCATCAATAACCTGACCAGCAAACGGGGCCGGCTGGCTTCCATGGACAACAGTCGCAACACTCAGATTCTGCGGAGCTTCGTGCCGCTGGCGGAATTGTTCGGGTATTCGACTGCCATCCGTTCCCTGACTCAGGGGCGGGCCAGCTTCAGCATGGAATTTTCCCACTACCAGGCAACCGAGGTGGCGGTCTAATCCAGTAATCGCGGTTTTATCTTCTATTCAGAAAAATTTCAGGATATTTTCAGGTTTCTGTGTCATCCTGAGAGTGTGAACCGCGTATTACAAGCAGGAGGTGGCCGGGAGTGCTGAAAAACAAAACGCTGCGCAGTGGGTATCTGGCGCTGACGGGGGCGATCATGGCGGGGCTGCTGACGGCGCTGGCTGTCGGCTGGGGGCTGCAATTGGGCCAAAGCGCCGGGATTCTGCCCGGCGGTAATACGGACTACCCGCAGTTCGCAGTGGCGGCAACCGCGACTCGTTCGGCTCTGGTCGGCGATCCGGGGCTGATTGCCGGGATAGTCGACAATGTCGGATCGGCGGTGGTCAAGATTGAAACCAAGACGATTGATAAACGAACCCAGCGGTTGTTGAACGATCCCTATTTCCGGCAGTTTTTCGGCAACAATCTGCCTACTCCCCGCACCCGGCAGGGACTGGGTTCCGGTTTCATCATTTCCCGGGACGGGTATGTGGTAACCAATGAACACGTTGTCAGCGGAGCGGATGAGATTTTAGTCAAGCTGCTCGACTATGAGGAGCCATTTACAGCCAGAGTAGTCGGCTCTGATCACGAACTGGACCTGGCGGTATTGAAACTGGAGAGTGCCGAGCCGTTGCCCTTTTTGGCTATGGGTGATTCCGAGCAGGCCCGAGTCGGAGACTGGATGATCGCCATCGGCAATCCCTATGGTTTGGACCATACCGTGACGGTCGGGGTGCTTAGCGCCAAGGGCCGGCCGGTGGACGTGCAAGACCGCAGTTATCGCAACCTGCTGCAGACCGATGCTTCGATTAATCCGGGCAATTCGGGTGGCCCGCTGCTCAATCTGCGGGGACAGGTGGTTGGTGTCAACACCGCTGTCAATGCCCAGGCTCAGGGTATCGGATTTGCGATTCCCAGCAACACGGTCAAAGAGGCAGTCGCCAATTTGATTCATTAACATAAAATCCCCTCCCTTCTTTATGACGATGGGCGCGTTGCAATCCAGCGCGGCCATCGTTTTTTCTTGTCCCGGGTCTGTGTTAGAGTTAAGGCAGGAGAAGGGGGAGGAAACAATGAAAGCCCGAATTCTGGTGATCGACGACGATCCCAAGATCACCGCGATGTTGGCCCGCAGCCTCCGGTTCGAAGGCTATCAGGTGGAGACCGCGGAAAATGGAGAAGCGGGATTGACACAAATCGCGGAAGATCCTCCGCAATTGATTATTCTGGATTTAATGATGCCTCGCCTTGATGGTTGGGCTTTCTGCCGCCGCCTGCGGCAGGAGAGTCCGGTCCCGGTGCTGATGCTGACCGCTCGGGATGAGGTCGGCGACCGGGTGCGGGGCTTGGACATCGGAGCCGATGATTATTTGGTCAAACCGTTTGCCCTGGAGGAATTATTGGCCCGGGTGCGGGCTTTGCTGCGCCGAACCATTCCAACCGATCAATCGACGGAAACAGATCTGGCCTACGCCGACCTCCGACTTGATCCCACTAGCCGGGAAGCCCGGCGGGGAGGCCGGGAAATCAGCCTCACTGTCAAAGAATACGAGTTGTTAAAAGTACTGTTGGAGCATCCCCGCCAAGTGCTGACTCGGGACCAGTTGATGGAGCGGGTCTGGGGCTGGGATTACAGCGGCGAATCGAATGTGCTGGAAGTTTATATCGGCCTGCTCCGCCAAAAACTGGAATCAGGGGGCGAAAAGCGCTTGATCCAGACGGTGCGTAGTGTCGGCTATGTGATGAAGGAGTGATCGGAATGTCCATCCGCTGGCGGCTGACAATCTGGTACAGTGTGCTGATGGGGGTGACCGTGTGCCTGCTCGGGTTGGGCCTCTACTTCAATCTGCGGCAGGAATTGGCCTCCGAGGTGGACCGCTCGATTGCTGCCAAGGTCCAGGAACTGCTCAACACCATCAGCATTACTCAGCTGGAAGGACTTCCCTTTCCCCAGGTGCTCCTCCCCAATATCAACGTATTTTCCAATCCTGACATGTATTTGCAGGTTGTTGACGGGGAAGGACGGATTCGGAGCCGCTCGGAGAATTTGGGCAGTCAGTCATTGCCGGTCAATGAAGCTACTCTGAGCCAGGCCGCCCGCGGCCAGGGCTTTTTTGAAGAGGCGGCCGCAGCTGACCTGAAGCTTCGAATTTACAATCAGCCCCTGCTCTACCGCAATCGCATCATTGGCGTGCTCCAGGTCGGGAGGTCGCAGCAGTCGATCGACCTCGCCCTCGACCGGCTGCGGTTGATCCTGCTCTTCGGTTCAATCCTGGCGATCGGACTGGCGGCAGCCGGCGGCTGGTTCATGGCTTCGGCCGCCCTCCGCCCTTTGGATCGCCTGGCCCAGGGAGCAGAGGCGATTCGGGAAGCCGACGATCTCAATCGCCGGCTTGATTATCCGGGTCCGCCGGACGAAATCGGCCGGCTCACGGAAACATTCAATGCCATGCTGGGAAGACTCCATTCCGCCTATCAACGGCTGGCCCAGGCGCATCAGACCCAGCAGCAGTTTGTGGCCGATGCCTCCCACGAACTACGCACTCCCTTGACCAGCATCCGCGGCAATGTTGAATTTCTGCGCAAAGCCAAAGACGCGGAGCCGGAATTGCGGGAGGAAGCATTGCAGGATATCGCCGGTGAAGCGGAGCGGATGTCCCGGCTGGTCAACGATCTGCTGGCGCTGGCCCGGGCGGATGCAGGACTGGTCTTGGAGCGGGAGCCGCTGGTCCTTAACGACCTTCTCCAGGAGGTAGTGCGGAGTGCCCGCTATCTCACCGGCGAGGTGGATTTGATCAGCGGCGATTGGACCGCTACCGAAAACCGACTGGTATCGGCTAACCCTGATTATCTCAACCGTTTGCTGCTGATCCTGCTCGACAACGCTTCTAAATATACCGCCGCCGGGGGTGTGGTCGTAGTCAGCACTACCCGCCGGGATGCCGAACTGGGCGTCACCGTTCGGGACAGTGGCTGCGGCATCCCGCTGGAAGCACAGCCCCATATCTTCGAGCGCTTCTACCGGGCAGATGCCTCCCGCAGCGGCGGCGGCACCGGTCTGGGGCTGGCGATTGCCGATTGGATTGCCGGCCAGCACGACGGCCGGCTGGAAATGACCAGCCGGCCGGGGTCTGGCAGCGTGTTTACGCTTTGGCTGCCGGAATTATTGAAAAACGCTTGATAGCATGAATCCTTCCACGATGAAAGGCGTGGTCAAGTTCAAGTAAGTCATCCATTCAGGGGTCGGGAGCAGGCGGCCGCCAGAAATCTCTGGCGGCTGTCATTTTTGCTCGTCGAAGCGGTCGAGGGTATGTCGGATCCGTTTCTTGATCCAGGAGGGATCAAACTCTGAGGGATAGACGAAGGTGGTTTCCTTGGAAACTTCCCAGTCGGCATCGGTGTCGATGCCGTGCAATCGACTGAAGAGCGGAGAGCCGGGGAGGGGGAAGGGAACATTGAACGAAATCTCATCTAACCGGAGACTGAGCGCGTAGGCAAATGTCCGTTCGATATCCTCCCGGCTTTCTCCAGGGTAACCGACGATGAAGAAGGCTGCGGTCTTGATGCCCGCCGAGGTAAAGAGCTCGACTGCTTCCACGCCGTTGCGCACCGTTGCCCGCTTGCCCATCAGGGCGAGCGTTCGGTCGCTGCCGGATTCAAGTCCCAAATAGACTTTCTCGCATCCTGCCCGCTTCATGAGAGATACCGTGGGCTGATCAAGATTGTCGACCCGGGACAGGCAGGTCCATCCGAGATCGAGCTGACGCTCGATTTTCCCCTGGCAGAAAGCCCGCAAATATTTGAGATCGAGAGTAAAGGAGTCGTCGGCGATCCAGACCTGATCGTAATCCAGCGCCTTAATAGCAGCGAGTTCAGCATAGACCCGTTCCAGGGAGGATTTGCGAAACTGACTTCCCCAGACCGGCTTGGAACAGAAGTCACAGCTAAACGGGCAGCCCCGGGTGATGATCATGCTGGTAGCTTTGCGGCCGGTACTCTCCTGCCATGCCTGTTGGTAGCGGGCATGATCGAACTGGTTGCGGTCGGGGAGGGGCAGCCGATCGAGTATTGACGACGGCTGATGGATCGGGGCGGACTGAATCAGCCCCTGCGGGGAAGGATAGTAAGCCCCGGGATACCGTTCCCAGGAAAGGCGGGGGAGGATATCGGGATGTCCTCCGGTGGCCAGATATTCCCGGCAAAAAGCCGGAAAAATCAGATCGCTTTCACCCCGAAGGACCAGATGAAAAGGATTGCAGAAGCGCTGGGGGTAAAGCGTGGGCAGCGGGCCTCCGGCCACCAGGAGTGATCCCGGCAATAGGGAGCGAATTTTTTCCGCGAGTTCCAGCGCTGGCCGGCTCATGGTGAGCATGCTATAGATCCCGACCAGGGCGGGCTGACTACGGGCAATCGAAGCGAGCACTGCCGGGGCAGTCTGGAAGGTGCAGTCGTAAATGGTTGCCGGTAGTTGCATGGCCTGCAGCTGGGCGGAAAGAAACGCCAGACCCAGGGGAGGAAACAGTTTTTGCACCGGATCACGTTCCTGAAAATAGGGGTAGACCAGAGCAATCCCTTTTTGCATATGCTCCTCCTCAGAGGAATTTATAGTAGTCGAAGTTCCAACCGATACTGACAGGTGAATTCCCGAACCGTGGGGTGACCTTCCAGTTCAAGGTCAAATCCCGCCCAGTTGAGTTGGGCTGTCCGCTCCCGTCCCCAGAAGGGCCGGAGCAATGCCGCATTGCTATTCAGGGCAATCAAACCAAAGACCAGACCGGTGTTCGGTGCCAGCAACCAGGGCCAGGGAACGAACGCCGGCAGGAGGAGAAAGCAAGGCTGAAGCCGACTTTGTTCGAGTATTCTGCCTCCAATGGTCAGCAATAATGGCTGCATCGAAGGGATGCGCAGGTAGAGCTGTGAACTGAGTTCCTTGCCCCGGGTTAGCCAGCGGTTGGGAGACTTCCCGAAACCCCAGCCTAAACGACAATCAATGACAAATCTCAGAAGAAACCGATCCGGATCGGCAGCGAGGACTTCCGTTGAAAGCGCAAAATAAGACAACGATGAAACGATTCGTTGCTTCAATAGTTCGGCGTTTCTATCCGCAATCCTTGCTGCGCCAAATAATCCCATGTAACCGGAGCGGCGGCGTGGTCTGGATGGGGAGTCAGGGATTGGCGAAGTGCGGGTGCAGCTCCGGAATGAACCGGTCTGAAAGGGAAATCATGTATAATAACCATTATAATCTTACCCTGACTGCGCACCGTATTCCACCTGACAATATCCGAAGGAGAAGATGTGGTGAAGAAATTTATCAGTGAACTCAAAGCCGGAGAACAGGTAATCAGCCCGTTTCTGGTCAAAGAACGGCGGGTGATGGAATTTCGAAACAAGCCGGGGCGTTACCTGCACCTGATGCTGGGCGACCGGACGGGAGAAATCGAAGCTCGGAGCTGGGAAGAAGAATCGTTTTGGAACATCTGTCAGCCGGGGGAAATCCTAATGATCAAGGGCGAGGTAAGTTCCTTTCGGGAAAGCCTGCAGATGCGAATCATCGCTGCCCGGGCGGCCCGGGAAGGAGAAGTTGAGCTCGCCGAACTAGTGATCACTGCCCCCCGCGGCGCCGAAGAAATGCTGGCGGAACTGAGTGAACTGATCGCCTCGATGCGACCGGGGCTGATCCGGCTGACCGCCGAGGCGGTGCTGGCCGCCCCCTGGTTCGAGACTTTCTGCCAGGCTCCGGCTGCTCAGAGCTATCATCACAACTATGTCAGCGGACTGCTGGAGCACACGCTCGGATTGGCCCGGCTGGCGGTGCGAATCGCCCCGGTTTATCCGCAAGCCGACCGCGACCTGCTGCTGTTGGGGACGCTGATCCATGATGTCGGCAAAGTCCAGGAGCTGCAAGCGTTCCCGGCGGTAGAATACACTGATCCGGGACGGTTGTTGGGGCACATCGTGCTCGGGGTGCAGATGATTGATGCCTTACTGTCGAAAATTCCGGGAATGGACGAAGAAACCCGACTGGTGGTGCTCCATCTGATCGCTAGTCACCACGGGGAGTACGAGTGGCAGTCTCCCAAACGGCCGAAACTACTAGAAGCCTATCTCCTGCACGTGCTGGATATGCTCGATGCCAATGCCTATAAATATATTTCGGCGACTTCGTCAGAGCCGGGGAATAACTGGTCTTCGGTTCCCAAGGGGCTTCGCAACCCGGTCTACCTGGGCTGGCGTCGACATCAGGAGGGGGCCTCAGAACTGACGGGAAAAGAAGCATGAAACTGCGGCTGCTGATTGGCAGCGCCGGCTCCGGCAAGACCCATCGCTGCCTGCAGGAAATCGGAGACCAGGTCCGGAACCAGCCGGCGGGACCGCCGCTGACTCTACTGGTTCCGGAGCAGAGCAGCTTTTTCATGGAGCGGCGGCTGGCTAGTCTGCCCGGGC
>Ga0302252_1001235_pt1 | contig 15651 bp, 10 predicted proteins | sample AAG_RA_Leu_MG_FD_193511 | JGI IMG/M metagenome (GOLD analysis project Ga0302252, IMG submission 193511) | Enriched activated sludge microbial communities from anaerobic digester in WTTP, New Holstein, Wisconsin, United States - AAG_RA_Leu | ecosystem: Engineered > Bioreactor > Anaerobic >...
CCCACGGTTGTACTTTCTTCATCGCTTTCTTAATGTCAAGTACACCTTATTGGGCTGTCCTAAAATGCTAATCCACTATAAGTGGCTCTGAAAATCCCATAACAAATACTGATGCTTTCAATGAACCCAAACATCCACAAATGCCCTCATTCAATCATATAGAAACTCAGGTTAAAAGTGTTATGCCCACCAATTTCCCTGGCTTATTTACATCTCTTCATGATTCGTATAATGATTACACAAAACCTAATGGAAAGGGTTTTGACAATCCCATGCTTTTCCTTCAACAGACAAAACCCCGGTTGTTTATGCCAAATCCTTATCATCTGCTGGCAAACGGAAATTTCAATACTGATGACAGTTATTCTATACAGCGAGCCCTGGATGATCTGTGTGAAATGTATAAGGACTATAAATATGAGCTGCAATCAAGCACTGAATATTCCGACACAAAATACTACATCTGTGTGCAAACCATGGGTTTTTGGAGAGGGCCGGATACAACAGTACATGATTTCTGGGATGGAGATGGCTGGTCATGGTTGCGGCCGCCCCAAGAAACTCAGATGGCGATGCAGTTTCTGCCCTTGTGCTATGGTGTGGATGGTATACACGACTTTGCATTTCAATCGTTCAATGACGATGATGTAGTGGGATATTGGCAGGCAATTAACATCAATGAGGGTTCAATAGAAGCATCTGGTGCATATGAAGGATTGAAAGCGGCCAATAAGAAGATCGCTGTTTATGGTCCTTTGCTCAGCAGTCCGGTTACTCATGGTCAAGATTCGCCGCAACTAACCTGGAGAGATGCTCTTACCTTGCAGGTCAGTGATACTCCCATTACTCTCTATTCACCTGATATCCGGTCTTATGGAGTTACAGACTTGGGGGTAGAAAGTGTGGTGATTTTACCTTCCGGTAATGGCTTTTATCAGGGCGCTGTTCATGCGGGATTTTATAAGGATATGTTGAGCGGTTTTTCCTCATTTATGCTGGTGAATAGGCGTGCCAACTACTTCAATACTGATCCAAGCATGCGATACGACAATCCAAGATATGTACCCCCCTCCATGCTTGATTCTTTCTTTACTCCAGCCGAACCTCAGACAGTCCGGTTTTACCTGAATCAAGATGCGCACAATATGGTGGGAGATAATGTGGGGCTGTATGATCCTTCAACCAAAGCTCTATATACAGGCGAAAACAACACTATCGATGTTCCTATTGGGCCTGGCGATGGCATACTGGTTCAGATGTGCGCAACCCTACCCGAGACTGTAACTGATGATACTATCCTCGCACACAGTGTAGTTCTTCAAGGCGATATTGAAATAACCAATGATGTGGAAATAGAGATTTTACAAAACACACAAGTGACCATATTGGATAATACCCATTTTATTCTGGAAAGTGGCGCAAGTTTAAACATTGCTGGGAATATTAGTATTGGAGATAGTGTTCGTTTCAGCATCGCAAGCCAAGCTACTGTGAACATTTCGGAGGCGGTGTGTGAATTTCAAGGTGCTTTATTAATTGATGGAAATGGTAGTTTCAATGTAGCAGACAGTACAAGTAGTACATATCTTGAGAACTCACAGTCTTACATCAGCGAAGGGGTAATAGTGAATCTTTCCGGGGTTCAAACTTACAGAAAGAATGCTCAAGTAATAGTAACAGGGCAATCCGAACTAAGTTACGAAAATGCAGAGCTGTATCTTGGAGCACTGGTTAGAATAAAAACGGATCACAGCTTTCTTAATTTCTTGCATAGCTCCATTTCTCAAGGTGCTAATGCTGACTCGATTTTTGTTAATAATCTGAGCAGTATTTACATACTTAACTCTACTATCAAGTGGGCGCCAATCTATGTGAGAGCTTCAAATTTACACATGGAGAACAGCACAATCGAAGTGAAAAATAATAGGCCGGGGATTTCAATTTATAACCCATACACTGTTCGGAGCGTACAGATAATAGGAGATCTCGGGCGAAATGAATTTAGGGGAACTTCGAACCAAGGGACCATGGGTATAGAGGTACTTATGAGCCACTCGCCCATAATCATCCGCGGAACGGATTTCAATACTTTACTAAATGGCATCCTAAAGACAACAACCACAACTGTAGCGGATAGTGTGTTTGATTGTTCTTTCGAAAACTGCTTAACCGGTATCAAAGAAACAAGTACCGGTGCTTGTGGCAGGATTGAGAACTGCAGTTTCACAAATTCTGGTACTTTTCAAATGACTGGAATATACTTGATTGGTTCAATTCCTACAATAAACGGTTGCGCTTTTAACGCTTGTGATACTGGTGTGTTTTTTGAAGGTTCATATTATGCTCCTCGAGAATCTGGCATTTACGATTCATCCTTTCAGATGTGCGAGGTAGCCGTAGAAACCAGATCGGCCAATCCCAGGGTTCAGAATTGTGATTTCTATATGAATGCGGTGGGTATCAAATGCCACAACGATTCCAATGCCAATCTGTCTGTAAATGCCAGCAATAGCTTCCGGAATACCGGTAAGAATATTCAATTTCTGGGAGATGCAGAATATCAGTCTTACATTCAACTGAGTGAGGGTCATAACGATTTTTGGCATTTTGGCACTCCCGACCAGAGCATAGCAGCTTACGACTTTCATTTTGACGATTTATACTCCTCTTTTACAGCTATAGATGCCAGCAAAAACTGGTTTGAGGCAGATTCGGTTCTGATAAACGTAGTGGACAATCCTGACTACGCAGAATACGTGTCTGTGGAAGACATGGATGAAGCCCCAAATACATCAGGGTCAGATCCGGATGGCGGCAACCGGTATTTGGTGGCTTTGCATCAGGAAGCAACGGGACAGTTTGATCAAGCTGCAGCCTTATATCAGACAATCTTGAATGAAGGGCTTGAGAGTGAGGTGGAGTATTTTGGCGGCTGTGTTGATGGCTTGTTTAGAGTAAGCTGTCTACAAGAAATGCAGGCTGAGCTCCTTGCCTATTATCTGGAACAGAAGATCACGCAATTCACTCCCATAGATAGCAGCTTTTGTAAGCTGTTATCCGATTACCAGATAAAAGCATACGTGGTGGCGGGGGATTTCCAGAGCGCAGTGAACATCATCCAGGCCAGGATTGATGCTCCGGTAAACGCTATAGACTCGCTACGAGCGGTATTGGATTTGGAGATCGTGTTGCAATTGGAATCGTTGAAAGAAGCTAAGCAGCCGCTTTCCTTGAAATACACTCAATACCGATACCCGAATTATCAGGTGTTTTCACAGATGCACGACATGCACCTGAAGGAACTATACAAATTGATGGATAAAAGCAATGAGGGTAATACTATTCCGCTTCCCCCCAAACCACAAATCGCCTCCAACTATCCCAATCCCTTCAATCCTTCCACCACCATAGCATTCAGCATTCCGGAGCCGGGTGCTGTGAAGCTGACGATTTATAACCTGAAAGGCCAGCAAGTAAAGGAAATTATGAATAGCGACCTACCCAAAGGCCACCATAAGGCAATTTGGGATGGCAAGGACAGCCACAATCGCAGCGTAAGCTCCGGCATCTACTTCATCCGTCTGGAATCAGGCGGAAAGGTAAGCACCCGCAAAGCGATGCTGATGAAATAGGATCAAATGACAGTAGGATGCCGGAACGCCATGTATAACATTGGTTTTCCTCATCATCCACCAAAATGAGTATGTGGGCACGGTCGAGAGATCGTGCCCGGACTCATTTTATTCCGGCTATTCATGGCAGGTTGCGTTCCAGCACAACCTGATGCCTTGGACATATAACCTCTTATATCCATATCAAACGATTACGATACAACCCTTGATTCTCACTTTTCCAGGGGTTTGCCTGATTTAGTGTATCGTATATACTATTCTTCCCGTGTCTTACGTTGAACCTGAATAATGCATTTGGAGTTCATTTAGTCCAGGTAATCCTTAATGGGTAAATATCTTAGGCGGCCAAATGAACTTCAAAGGCTACAGCCGCCATTATCCCAGTAATGTAGCCCAACCCGCCCAAAACTAATTGAACGAGCTATAGAAGGAGTAGGCGCGATGAACTACTTAACGTTATTATGGTTTAGTAAAACAGATCTCTTTTACCTTCCTTCATTTTGGCCAGGTTTTCTTTAACCGAGGTCTGCATGTTCGGATCGGCTATCTTGCCAATTTCGGATTCGATTAGTTCCAAGCCAGCTTTCAGGGTTCTGTCGCTGGAAAAGTCGTAAAGATATTCCGCAAAGGTCAGAAGAGCGTTGGGGGTGCAGAAGCGTTTTACAAAGCCGGGAATGGCAAATTCCATGAAGTGTTCTCCGGTGCGTCCGGCCCGATAGCAGGAAGTGCAGAAAGATGGTATGTAGCCGCCTTTGGCCAGTTCGTAGATCACATCGTCCAGGCTGCGTGTATCGCCCAAAACAAATTGGCTTTTACGCTTGGATTCATCATCCTTGTGGGCATAGTCGCCAACTCCGATGCTGCTGCCGGCGTCGATCTGGGAAACTCCATAGCGCAGGATTTCATTGCGGATGGCGATCGGTTCGCGAGCGGTGAGGATCATTCCGGTATAGGGAACGCTGAGCCTTAGGATGGCAACCAATAGCTTAAAATCATCATCGGAAACCTGATAGGGCGGTCTTTCGGCAAATTCCGTGCCGATGGCAGGTTCGATGCGCGGGAAGGAGATGGTGTGGGGACCCACTCCGAATCGCTGTTCGAGGTGAATGGTGTGATACAGCAGCCCCATCACTTCAAAACGCCAGTCATACAGCCCCATCAAAGCGCCGATGCCCAGATCGTCGATTCCGGCTTGCATGGCTCTATCCAGGCCATCCAATCTCCATAGGAAGCTGCTTTTTGGTCCCTTGGGATGCAGCTTTTTGTAGGTTTCGTCGTGATAGGTTTCCTGGAAAATCTGATAGGTGCCGATGCCAACGGACTTCACCGTTCTAAAGCCTTCGATGTCCAGCGGAGCGGCATTGATATTCACTCTACGGATCTCGCCTTTCTTATATTTGGTATCGTAAACTGTCTGCACAGTTTCGGCGATGAATTCCGGACTATACATCGGATGTTCGCCATAAACCATGATCAAACGCTTGTGTCCGGTTTCCACCAAGGCCTGGGTTTCGGCGATCAGGTCTGCTTTGGAGAGGGTGCTGCGGTGGCATTCCTGATTGGAAATCCTGAATCCGCAATAAACGCAGTCGTTTATGCATTCATTGCCAACGTAAAGCGGAGCAAATAGCACGATCCGGTTTCCATAAATCCGTTCTTTCAGTTCATGAGCTCCTTCCAAAATCAGTTGCTTCAGTTCCGGATTTTTCACGCTGATCAGGGCAGCGGTTTCATCCGGATTGAGGCGTTGTTTGTCCAGAGATTTGGCGATTATCTCGCGAATTCTGCTTTCGCTGGCATGGCTTTGGGTTTCCAGCAGCGTTTCGATCTCGGCGTTTGGAATAAAGGATTTCACACCTTCGATGCTGATCTTCATTATTTATCTCCTAATTCAATTTTCAGGGTGGAGGCTTTTACTTTCACGGAGGAAATCTGACCCAGTTTTCCGGAAAATGCACCCATTTCTGCTGTGGAAAGCTCCATTATCAGAAAGATTACCGAAACTCCCAAGTCGCGCATCGGGTATCCGACCCTTAGCAGGATATGGGAGGCATAGCTGTGCAGCAGTTCGGAAACGGGGTGAAAGGCATTTTCGATGTCTTCCACGATAATGCTTACCACATGGCGTTTTTCGGGCATTTGAAGCTCCTTGGTGCAATAAGGGAAGATGTGGCAGAGAAGGCGAAAAGCGGCTTTTCACCCTTGATGCCAGAACTTATCTCTCATCGCAGGTTTATTCTTTATTCCCTTATTTGATGTCTGTCAGTTTTTGGCAAGGAAAATCTGATGTGGGAAAAAAGAATTGACAGATTATAGATTTGAACATGAGTGGTTCGGTGTGCGTAATTACTTCTTATCTTTACAATTAAATGACTTAAAGAACGCTTATGAGAAAACTACGCCTGATATACATAATACTCAGTTTTTGTTTGCCGGTGTTTGCCGGGAGCTTTAACTGGTTTTCGCAAAACGACGCACGCTGGAAACAGGAACGCTTGGGAAGTAGCAGAAGCTCCATTGGCAAAAGCGGCTGTGTGTTAAGCTGCCTTTCAATGTTGCTGAATGCCGAGGCTACCAATCAGCACATGACTCCCGACCGCTTGAATGAATGGCTGCGCAAGAATGGCGGATATGCCGGTAATAACATGCGCTGGCAGATTCCTGGAGAAATCGATGGTAGCGGCCTGGGGCTGGAACTGGTTGCCCAGAGCGTGAAGCGCAACGATTGGGATTTTCTTTCCTCCCAGTTGGATGCGGGGAACAAGGTAATCGTAAAAGTTGCCGGTCGCCGCAGTCATTGGGTGTTGGTGATAAAGCGTGAGGGACCGGCCGATAAACCTGCCTCTTATCTTGTGAATGATCCGGGCATGAATAAATACGAAGAGCGAACTCTGGCTTATTTTGGCGGATTCAAATCGGCCAGAGCATACTCGGGCAATTGGCTGGATGAACAGGCTTTCGATCTGGAAAGCGAGATTTTTGTGGTTCCAGTGCAGAACGATGAGCTGTTTTTGTATGATATCCAGGAGTTACCACATCCGGCCGATGTGTTCGTAACCCTCAAAAACAAACTGCCAGTGGAGATCAGCGGATATTTTATCCTGGGTTTGTTTGATCAGGACGGCAGCTTCCTGCGAACAGTGGATTATGAATATGCAGCTCTGGAAGCCAGCGGAAACCTCGATCTGCTGTATGAGTTGCCCGACCTGAAACCGCTGAACCAGGAAAACCAAAGCCTTAAGATAGTTTATAGCAAATACTTCTCCTCCATGCCTTCCATGACCGAAAGCATCGAACTGATCGACAAAGGTATCCGCAACTATACGAACTCGGCAGAACAATTGGAATAGGTTAGTACCGCTTATCATCGTATCCGGATATCTCCCAATCCTGGATTATCATATCCCTCTGCTCAACCGCTGCAAAGCTATTCCTACCATATAGTTATCCTCTATTCATAGGATGGGACCCCTGATGGCCGGGTAGGGTAGCCTTCCAGGCGGAGTGCGTCAGTTCCGTAGGCTGGCAGTATAGAATTGGCAAACTATATTATCTTGGTGCCTTTCTGGGAAAAGGCATTCACGGAGAGGGAAGCAAAAAGTCCTGCCTGATACTTTGGAACTGCCGCTGCGGCCACCATTGCTGCATTGTCCATGCAGTATGGCAAAGAGGGGTAGTAGACTCTGATCCCCTTTTTTTCGGCCTGTTGGCTAAGCTGATCGCGCAAAGCGCTATTGGCGGCTACACCACCTGCGATCAGGATCGTTCTGAGTCCCTGAGACCTTGCATACAACAAGCTTTTCCTGATCAGGGGGTCGATGATCGCTTGCTGAACCGATGCCGCGATGGAAGGCAGATTAGCCTGCACAAATCCATCTTCCTGCGTGCTCAGCCAGGTTCGAATGGAGGTTTTCAATCCGCTATAACTGAAGTTATAGTTGTCTTTGCGGATCAGGCCACGGGGAAACTGCACGAAATCCGCGGCTCCGTTTTTGGCGAGTCTGTCTATCAATGGGCCGCCGGGAAAACCCAGACCAAGCAGTTTGGCAGCTTTGTCAAAGCTTTCTCCCGCTGCATCGTCCACGGTTTTACCGATTATCTCAAATTCGGTCAGGTTTTTAAAGTGCACCAGTTCCGTATGCCCGCCGGAAACAACCAAAGCCAGGAAAGGAGCTTCTATTTGCCGGTGTTCGATGAAATTTGCAAAGATATGGGCCAGCATGTGATTAACCGTGATCAAGGGCAGGGATAGACTCCAGGCCAGGCTCTTGGCAAAAGACAATCCCACCAGCAAGGAACCGATCAAGCCTGGATTGATCGACACAGCTACAGCGTCGATCTCGTTTAACTGCAGATTTGCCCGTTCCAAGGCATTGCGGGTAAGCAGGAGGATGTTCTTCAAATGCAAACGGGAAGCGAGCTCAGGCAAGACCCCGCCAAATTTCAGATGTTCTGGTTGGTTGGAAACCAGATTTACCAGAACCCGGTAATCTGTGTCCAGGATGGCTACCGAGGTATCGTCGCAGGAGGATTCGAAGGCCAGAATTTTTTGCATCTACTTTTTTCGGACTTTTTGAGGGGTTATTCCGATTACCTGCGTTTCACCTGGAGCTTCCACGGACAACTGATAGAGCCCGTTTTGGTCTGGTTCGTTACCAACTAAAACTTTTATGCTCTGAGGATCGAGCTTGTTCAAAAGGTCGGAATCCCCGGACAGCTTCAGGGTGACCCGTGAAGGGAAATATTCTGCGCCAGAAGTAGAGAAAACAGGTAGAGAATCGAAGACTCTGGTGGTTTTGAAGGAACTGGAGATGCGTACCCGGATGGAATTCACAGCCAGAGATACATCCTTTTCCGGTTCGTTCACTTTCAGAACGAATTCCCGCTCAGAAAGCTGTGAGCGGTTGATTTCCTCTGTGGTCAGTCTCTCGATCAATTGGATTTTCGATTTTGGCCCGAAGACCACAAGTTTATCGGGGATAAGCTGATAATTTAGATTGGCAAAACGCTGGCGGGTGTACAGATCGGTAAAGCTAAGCTCCACAGGCACCTTTTTTTGATGGAAGACATCGGCTTGCACGGCGATTTCCTGTTTTTCAGCCGGTCCCAGCAAGGTAAGCTGGATGTTTTCGGGAAGATCAATGCTGTAATCGGCCAGAGAAAGCTGCTCCGAGCCTGGCCTGATCTTGCTGGCATCGAGATTGATCTTGGTGCGGGATAGCTTCAGCTTGATAATCTCCAGTCCCTTACCACGCACAGCAAACGGAATGGATTTTGGCAGGCTGTTCAGAGTGATGTTTTTGGGGATATCCTTCAGGGCTACAGGCAGATCGATAACTGTGCGATGCTCGCTGATCAGCAGAGACTGAACCCATATAAACACTGCCATCAGCAGTGAAAACAGCTTTAAACCGAGGTTTTCGTGAAACAAGTTTTAGTCCTCGTTGAACTGGCCGGTGATACTTAGCGACTTCATCTTTTTATAAAGAGTGGTTCGTTCAATGCCAATCGCTTTGGCGGTTTGAGAAACGCGCCAATTGTTTTGATTCAGATGGTGCAGCAGATAATCCCTTTCGAAGGAAGCCACGCTGTCTTTAAGAGTATTGATCCTCATATAGCGTTCCAGATTGAATTCGTCTGTTCCCTGGTTATGGTGGGCTTTGTGCTGCAGGTGTTTGAGGATAGTGGAGTTACTGATTTTGCTTTCGTTGATCATGATGAATTTGCAGAAATTGCGCAATTCGCGGATGTTTCCTGGCCAGGAATAGCTTAGCAGGTCGCCCTTCAAGGCTGGTAAATCGAGATTATCGATCACGCTGTATTGAGGTGAATAGCTGGTAAAGAAATAGCTGATCAGCAACAGGATATCTTCCTCTCTTTCCCTTAAAGGCGGAAGCTCCACAATGTTTCCTTCGATGCGGTAAAATAAGTCGCGACGCAGGGTTTTTTGATCGGCCAGTTTACTCAAATCTGCATTGGAGGCAAAAATCAGTCGTGTATTCACTTTTTTCAGGTTTCCCCCCACCACCTGGATTTCTTTGTTTTCAATGGCTCGTAGGATTTTGGCCTGAGCGATGGGGGATAGGTTGGTTACTTCATCCAGAAACAAAATGCCATTGGTGCATTCCTCGAAAAAGCCTGTTTTATTGCGGTCTGCGCTGGTGAAAGAGCCTTTCACGTGCCCAAAGAGTTCGGATTCGATCAGGCTTTCAGAGAGCGCACTGCAGTTTACCGTATGAAATGGTTTGCCGAAGCGGTGTGAATTGATGTAATAGTAGTTAGCCGCCACCTCTTTGCCGGTTCCGGTATCACCAAGCAGAAAGAGGTCTTCATCAACGCTGGAAAGCTTGTTTATCTGCTCGCGCACTTTCTTTATGGCTGCGCTTTCTCCGATGAAAGGAAAGCTGCGGGTAAACTGCTTTTTCAGGTTTATATATTCTATCTGCAGTCCAATATGCTCTTCTTCCTGGTGTTTCAGAGTGATGGCGTTTTCGATGTGCAGCAGGAGCTGGTTGGTGCTGAAAGCGGAACCTTTTTCGATAAAGTGATATGCTCCCAAAGCACGTATTTCGCTAATCTGCGTGGAGGTAACCTCACCCGAGATCACGATAACTTTGTAGTTCAGGTCCATATTGTCTTTCAGATGTTTCAACACCTGGATGCCATTCAGTCGGGAACCTATCAGAAACACGTCCAATAGGATAACATCTGGTTGAAACATGCGCAGTTCGTCAAAAAACTGGTCGCTGTTAACGGTTAGAAGCACCTGGTATTCATAGCGTTTCATCACTTTGGCGATCTGCTCGGCCAAAACGATGTCGTCTTCCAGAATGAGGATTTTTCCTTTCATGTTTTTTTACCTCAAAAGCCTTTCTTCCAGTTCAGCCAGGGCAGTAATGAAATAAATATAGGCTTGGTCGGGCGAGTCGTAAGGCGAGAAGTACTTATGCACGTCGCCATCCTGGAAGTATTTGGAACACATATAGTAGAAGTGGTCAGAAGTGCTAAGCAATCTGGCGATGCGCAGCAACTCCGGATCTCCTTTTTCTTTGATGCGGAAAAAGAGCTCATAGAGTGTTTCGATGGCGTTTTTTTGCATGTCGTTTTCCAGCCAGGCGGAAAGGTCGCGCTGTTCGTCGGCCCAGGAAACCGCATCGGTGAAGGAAAGCCCTTCCTGTTGGTAGTTAGCCAAATGTGAAGTGTCCTTGGGATTGGCAAAGCCCAGATGCCCTTTGGCCAAAACCGCAGCCGGGAAATGCCGCATAAAGTCGAAGATCCCGGAAGACGCCCATTGATGCTCGCCGAAGGTTTCATAGTCCATAAAGAGATTCAGGAAAAGGTTTTTCCCTCCTGTTTCAGCCAGGGTTAGGTGATCGATCCAATTCACGAATTTATCTACCGTAAGGGGATACTCCGGCCAATCGCGATTTGAGAATCGGAAGGCGATGTCGTCGGCCAATTGGTAATACTTCAGCAGCAGATTGATGTCTTTGGAGTAGTTTTTGTAGGCATAAAGCGGGGTTCGCCATTGCAGAATGCGGTCGACACCTTCGGTAACGATGGTTTTGAAGCCTTCGATTTCGTAAATAATATCCGACAGCCTGTCCTGATAGATCAGCTCAGTATTGCGGAATGTTGTGGTATAATATCCAAATTCCTGTTGCATAAGATCGCGGTGCATCATTACCTGATCCAAAAACTCGTTGGTATCGTATAAGAAAGCCAGGCTGTGGAAATAGGTTTCTCCCAGCAGTTCAACACATCCGGTATCCACCAGCCTCTTAAACGAATCCAGGGTTTCAGGCGAATAGAGCTTGAATTGCTCGATGGCAGTCCCCGTGATGGAGAAGGCAATCTTGAAGCGGCCTTCGCTTTGTTTTATCAGTTCATACAGCAGTTCATTGGTTGGCAGATAGCATTTTTCTGCCACTTTTTTCATCACCAGGCCATTCAGTTTGTCGTCAAACATCTCTGCATTTCGATTGATGTCCAGAACGTTGAAGTGATTCAGCCTGTAGGGTTGGTGAACCTGAAAGTAGAAGATGATATTTAGCATGGCTGCTCCTTAGTTATCCTGCCGGCGGATGAATTCTGCCAGAGTGCTGGAATAGAGGTGGCGGATTTTTTCGGCGGCTTCGTCCCACTGAATGCGATGCACTTCGCGCATGCCTTCGATGCCGATTTTGGCGCATTTTTCACGGTTTTCAATGAGGTGGTTTATGGTTTCCGCCCAAAGGTCGATATCCCAATAATCTATCTTGAAGGCGTGATGCACCACTTCAGCTACTCCAGATTGCTTGGAAATTATCGAGGTGATGCCAAAAGCCATAGCCTCCAAAGGCGAGATTCCGAAAGGCTCGGAAACGGAAGGTAGCACGTAGATATCCGCTGCCTGTAGAACGCGTTCCACCTGCTTACGGTTCAGAAAGCCGGTAAAGAGAAAGCGGTTTTTCAGCCTCAGGGAAGCGGAACGGCGCAATACCTGGCGGCTCATGTCGCCGGTTCCGGCGATGATGAATCTGGCCTCAGGATGCACCTTCAGCACTTTATCGGCGATTTCCAAATAGTAGTCTGGCCCCTTTTGCAGGGTTATGCGCCCCAAAAAGAGGATGGTTGGCCCCTTAAATATCCGTTCCTTGTGTGATACAGCATCTTCAGGAACCGTGAATGCGTTGTGGATAATCCTGATTTTCCCGGTATCGATCCGGTAGCGGCTCATGATCATCTGAGCAGTGTATTTGGAAACGGCGATTACCTTGTCAGCATAAGTCATCCCTGCGTGTTCTATCTTATGAACCCGTTCGTCGCCAGGACCGCCGGCCCGGTCAAACTCGGTGGCGTGTATATGCACGATCAAGGGTTTTTTGGAGAGCTGTTTGGCCAACATGCCGCTGGGATAGGTAAGCCAATCATGCGCATGGATGAGATCGTATTCCAGGGCTTTGGCAAAACGGTCGGCGCGCAGCGTGTATTCCTGAACTTTGCGCATCAGGTCTTCTTCGCCGATCAGGTTGGCTGTCATTTCGTCCCAAAGCTCACGTTCTTCGTTGGTTACCACCTCGCTCAGCCAGTATTTGCGGCGTACCGAAACGGCATATTGCTTTATCTCGCTTAGCCGGAAATAGCTTTCGGGGTGTGCCGTGATGCCGATGTAATCCAGCCTTTCCTGAATAGTCGAAAAGCTGCGCTGAGTAAACTCCTTGTGCATCTTCTGATCCAGGAACACCGCGGGCAGGATATCCACGTCGCTTTCCTCACGCAGCGGGAAATAGACCAATTCCCGCGTAGGAAGCACCAGATCGATCTTGATGCCCTGGCTTAGAAGCGCTTTTACCATGCCATAACAGGCCATGCCCAAGCCGCCGGAGATGAGGGGAGGAAACTCCCAGGTGAACATTAATATCTTCATTGTTCATCTCCCAAGGTTAGCAGATATGTTTCCACGTTATACAGAGCAGCCACGCTCCAGGCCTGAGCCGGTGCGCCTTTTGGGAAGTGAGGTGCGTCGCCGTCCCAGATTTCGGCTATCGATGCTATATGCCCTTTCATGAAGCTTTGCCGGAAGGTTTGGATAAAGGAGGTAAGCGATTCCTTGATCTCTTTGTCGGGCTTCACGCCTTTGTAGGCACGAACGTATAGGCCACAGAAAGGTCCCAGCAGCCAGGCCCAAACGCTGCCATTGTGATAGGACATATCCCTTTCGCGCTGGGTTCCATAATACTTTTTGCGGAATCTCATGTCCTTGGGGGTGAGGGTGCGCAAACCGTAATTAGTGTATAGTTCGCCAAAGGAACGCTCTAAAACCTGTTGCAACACATCCTGGGGATAGATTGGCCAGGGCAGGGAAAGGGCTATTACCACGTTGGGGCGTATCTCGATCACGGGTTCATCACCTTTGAGACGATCGCCCAGATAGCCATCCTTGCGGAATTTCGCCATGGCGGCCAGAACCCTGTCCTTCATTTCCAGCAGTTGCTGCTGAGGGGGATTGGCCTTGGGACACTTTTCTTTATAGCACAAACACATGGCTTCATAACTGCACAAGGCGTTATACCAAAGGGCGTTTATCTCGATTGGTGCACCGCTGCGGGGAGTAATCGGTCTTCCGTCGATACGCACATCCATCCAGGTGCCGTGAGCAAATTCCTCTTGTAGTTCGATAAGCCCATCCCTGCGGACATCAAAGGGATAGGTGAAGTTATTGATTATGGAAATCAGGATGTCTTCAGAAATGGCGATTGCATCTTTCCAATAATCCTGGCTTTGCTTGCGTTTGCCCAGTTTCCACAGCAGAATAATGAACCACAGGGTGGCGTCCACACTGTCGTAGTTTGCTTCCCGGCCCGATTCAGCCAGCATGTTTGGGATAAGCCCGTTTTTAATTTGTCCGCTGTATTTATTCAGGATCTTTTCCACGGTCTCGGTATATTTGGGGTTATGCAACATGGCATTCAGCACCACCATAGTATCTCTGCCCCAAGCGCCGTAAAAGGGATATCCGGCCACAATGTCGTCGTTGGCCAGAAAATCGGTAAGAGCAAACTCCAGAACCGTCAGATAATCCGGGAATTTGAACTGGAAATTATCGTTGTAATCGAGCTGATTCAACAGCGTATCGTCCTGGTCGGGCTGTAAGGGGTAGTCCAAAGGCTTGGGCAGTTCTGCATAGCGGGCTTCGATGCGCCTAACCATCGCTGTGGCATCTTCAATCGGAGCATCGCTGAACAGCAGGCAGTTGCTCTGCCCGATCTTCAGATCAAAGCCAAGTTGGAAGAGGCTTACCTGGTCGCCAATCCCAGGATAGCCGCTCATCACTTCCCAAGGGTAAAATACGTTGTAGTAAACGTAGCGGTTGGGGATCACCTCACCCTGTAAAATTGCGCCGTAAACGCTGATGTTGTTATCCTGACGGCGGGCTGAATAGCGGATAAAACCTTCTCTTTCCTCGATCTGAGCATCAAAGCGGGAAAAGTCCAGGGTGCCGGGTTGGTTCAATTCGTGATGCCGGGTGAGGGAAAACTTGGGGTGAAACTCAAAGTGCAGCCTGTGATGCCCCAAATTAGTATATTTCACCATAGTAGTGTTTGTGGTTTCATCCATCATGATCTCTTTCAGGATCAGGATATCGTTCTGATGGGGGAGAGCCGAATACAAAAAAGCCGGATAGGGGCGCAGCCAGGGCTTCACCAGATGCAGAAAGCCTTCCGGGTAGATGCAGTTGCTGTAGTTATTGCTGTCCAGATGGATTATCTCGCCGCGCCATTCCACCCTTTCTTCGATCCCGGCCACCAGGTGAACGCGGTTAAAATGGCTGTCACTGCTTATCAACAGCCCATGATACTTTCGCTGGTTGATCAGATTGCCCGTTCCCAGGGCATAAGCGCCGCAGCGATTAGTCAAAATCCATTCATGGTGATGAGTTTCCATGAAGTAGTTATTCATCAGGACCCCCTTCCTTATTTCACGATTATAGCTTGTGTTGATTTTTTTCCATTGGCATAATCTCGTCAAGACATTTTTCGTTGATCGGATCAATCCATTTTCGAAAGTCTTGGGTTTGGGCGGCAGCCCATCCCAAAGCTGGTCGGTAGTCTTGGCAATCCCTGTCCTAAATCCGCAAGCCAACTATTGTTATGTCATCCCGCTGTTCATTATCCATCAGCATTTCAGCTATCATTCTGTCGATCCTGTTTTTTTGTTCGGACAGTGGTTCCGAAGCTATCCCGGCAATTATCTGCAGCCAGTTTTGCGAGCCCAAACGGCGGGTATCCTGGCTGGGAAAGGGTTGATCCAGAATTCCATCTGAATACAGGTACAAGGTAAAGCCAGGCTGGGGCTGAATGCTGTGCTCCTGAAAAACAAGCTTGTCCTGATACCTGGTTCCGCCCAGGCCATAACGGTTTCCTCTTAATATCCTCAGTTCATTTTGCCTCGGATCATAGATTAAAAGATGCAGTCCAGCTCCGGCAAAGCTAAGGTCCCCGGGTTTTTCCCCCAGCCGGATCAAGGCAATCTCCAG
>Ga0302252_1001239_pt1 | contig 15632 bp, 17 predicted proteins | sample AAG_RA_Leu_MG_FD_193511 | JGI IMG/M metagenome (GOLD analysis project Ga0302252, IMG submission 193511) | Enriched activated sludge microbial communities from anaerobic digester in WTTP, New Holstein, Wisconsin, United States - AAG_RA_Leu | ecosystem: Engineered > Bioreactor > Anaerobic >...
ATTGCTACGGTGAAACAATCGCCAGCCAGGGACGCTGGATTGTCCTGGCGCGGGGCTGGCCGGAGTTGTTCAATCGGTTTGCGCAAGCATTTCCAGAGGTGCGGAGGTTTCTATGATCGAGGTCGAAGCGATTAACGCCATTGCAGAAACGTGGGGGCGGGACTATCAGCCGTTGCGCGTGCGCCTGATGTTGCACGCGAATAGCCGGATGGTGAACTATCACCCACTGCAGTTGGATGGGTTGCTCTCACGAGCTGTGGTAGAGCGTGCAACAGAAGGACGCGGGCTACCCGATGCGGAAGATGGTTACTGGCTGCCTCTGCCGCTTAAGCAGTTATGGCAGAGCGCCGAGGGCTACCCGCTGTGGGCGGCTTCTACGTTCTATCCGGTTGGACCGAGTGTCGAGGACACCTACGTGCGACACAAGCGCAACTCTGATGGAGCGATGCACTCGCACAAGAAGCTCACAACGCGCAACGGTCCGTGGATGGAACGCCGTTTGCCTACGCCGGTGCGTGTATGCACGACCTACGAGGCGCGCGCTATTGGCAACCTGGAGGCCGTTGCGGAGTTGTTGAAGAATTTCGTTTTTGTGGGCAAATTGCGATTGGCACGTGTTGGGGAGATTGAGGTCAAAGCGGCTGAGTATAGCGAAGCCGATATCATCATTGCTGGCATGACCTTGATCAAGACTATTCCGGCTGAGGCGCAGCTGTTGAAGCTGTGGCCTGCAGCGCCGGCACTTGTGGGTTGGACACCGCCGCATTGGAAGCCGTCGTTGTTTCGGCTAGGCTGGCCTGCTGGAACCCGCAATCCAGTAGACTGGTTTGCAGCGGTGTAAGACACGTTTTGTATCATTTCACTTTGAGGAGGAGGAACCAATGAATCAGATGACGTTATCTCAAGCACCGAAGATCCCAGAACAGTATGCGGAGACAATCCGGGAAGCGCTAGCGCAAGTGTATCACCGCGCTCACTGGAATATGCAGGAGCACTTTGGATTGTATGATCTGCCGCAGATTCATGGTGATGGATTGCTGCTCACTCGGGTGGCAGAAACATTCGCTGAGATCGCAGGCGCGGCAGCAGGAGCGCGCCAGCATGAGGAGTTTGGCGATGGCGTGCTCCAGGAATGTATCCAGACGGTAATGGAGTTGTTGTTTGCGTCACCATTGCTGAGCACCTACGATGTGCCAGATGTCTTCTGGCAGTCGCCATTGGGAGTGATGGTGGCGCGGGCGATCATTTGGCTACGGCAGGACGAGTTGATCACTCTGAATGAGGCAGCGGAGATTGCTGGCATTAGTGTCCCGGCAGTCTCACAGGCTGTGGATGCCGGGCGTCTGCATCCATATTTCGATCCTGACGCCACCAATCCTCAACGCGGTAGGCGGTTGGTGAGCCGCGCAGAGGTACAGGCGCTGTGGGACAAATAAGCCGCTAACTTGCCTTAGCTGCGGTTATTGCGCCGGTCGGGTAGGTTTCTGAGACTCTACCGGCGCTTTTGTGTGCACTAAAGACGGCTGTTAATGTTACCACACGCAACAGAGATAAAAAATTGTACTTGAACTGTTGTTCTGTTTGGTGTATACTGTAATTGTGCTTACCGATGGCGCAGCAACCGATGATTTTTGGAGTCTGATGGTCGTGGTCCGACGCGCGCTCCTGATGGTCGTGCGGTGGATCGAGGACGGGTTGAAGCGTCGCGGTATGGCGTTCTAGTAGAGCCGCGCTACATCGTGATGTAGTCCCGCTCACCCTGAACAGGATTGCCGGCAAGTCGCCGCTCGTCCTGGCGTGGATTAGTCCATGTCGGGGTGGGCGGTTTTTTGTTGGCTAGAGGAGGTAAGCATGACGGCGGAATCGTTGGCTAGTTTAGCAGGTGTTGTACTCTCGTTGATGTTCTCCTATGTCCCAGGGCTGCGCGATCGCTTCGAGACTCTCTCCCCAACTTATAAACGGCTAGTGATGCTGGCCTGTTTGCTGTTCGTGGCTATCGCTGTTCTGGCACTCTCGTGTGCTGGTCTATGGAGTTTTGTGCAGTGCGATAAAACCGGAATTTTGCAGCTCGTTGAAATCTTTGTGGCGGCTGCGGTGGCTAACCAGGGCGCCTATCTGTTAACGAAACCGGAAAGCCATGGATAGCACCGATAACCAGATTGTGCGATCTGTGGTAGCACTGCTGGCAATATCTGGCTGTGTTATCTGGTCGCACATCTGGTTGCATGCGCTACAAATCCGGCGTGCTCGCTTGGGTATCATGTTACGTACGCGTGCGATTACCTTTCTGTCGTATGTCTGCAATGTGGGCGTCATGTCTATCCTCATCCTTATCCCCGGAGTACTAAGCAGCCGCATCATGTTGATATGGCGCAATATCACCCGAGTTCACGCAGTCCTGGCGATCGTTCTCGTTGGCTTATCCATTGTCTGGAGCGAAATGGGGAAAGCAGATGAATGATGGATTGGTGGTGGTCATTGCGGCGCTCGTTGGTTCAATTCCAAGTATCTACGCCATAATCTCCGGGAAACGGAAGTCTGATGCAGAGGCTCGCAAAGCCCGGGCAGAGGCTGCAAATAGCATTTCGGATGCGGCGATACAACTGGTCAACCCGCTGCGCTGTGAAAACGAGGCTTTGCGCAAAGACATTGAAGCTATGGAGGAACGGCTGAAGAGCCGTATTGCAGAGCAGGAAGCCAAGATTGTAGCCCAGGAAGCGAAACTTGCAGAGCAGGAAGCGAAGGTTGCAGCACAGGAAACGAAACTCGCAGAGCAAGACGTAGAGATTTCCAGTCTCAAAACTGAGAATGGCGAGCTGCGTGAACGCATGTCGCAGCAGGACGCAAAGATTGTGGACCTGGAATCTGAGAATGTGCAGTTGCGTGAGGGCGTGGAGCTGCTAATGCGCCAGGTCGAACGTTTTGGCGAGCGCCCTGCCTATCAGCCCATACAGCCCATAAGGAAGCGTTAAGATGGTCAATTTGTTAATCAACGGTGGTTTCGAGGGCGGCTATCGCCCGCTCTGGGATGAGAGCACCCAAACCAAGCCGCATCACACTGCTTATGTCTGCGAGGTTGACCGCACTGGAGGACCGATCACCAAACGCTACACCGTCGAACGCGGGGAAATCCACAACCCCGTCGGTTGGTGGGCGTGGTATGCGCACCAACGCAATGATAATCCGGTTCCCTGGGACCCTGAAAACTGTATCGGCTGGGCCGAACCCGAAATTCGCCTTACCGAAACTGTGCATCAGCGCCACCGTTCGGGATTGGTTGCCGCCTATCTCTTCACCTGGCGGCGCATCCACGAGGGCGGTTTGCTGCAACAGGTCTCAGTGACACCCGGAGCGCGCCTGCGCTTCACCGCGTATACGCATGCCTGGATTGGAGACGATGATCACCCGCCGACCTGGTCGCTCCCTGGATATGGCGCGCTGGCCTGGCCAGCCGGCACACCCGGACTGAACGATGACCAGCGCAGTGTGACGCAGAGCGTCGGTATTGATCCTACTGGGGGAACCGACCCCTATGCGCCAACCGTGATATGGTCTGACGCCTGGCATATCTTCAACGCCTATCGCGCTGAGCCTCTAGCAGTAGAAGCTGTTGCTGCAGGCGACAAGGTTACCGTATTCCTGCGATCATCGACGCTATGGCCAGTCATCCACAACGATGTTGCCTGGGATGATTGCACGCTAACGGTAATGGGCGAGGAAGAGACGCCTCCAGAGCCACCGGCGACTGGCGCGGGTCCGTACATTGCCCGCGGCACCAAGATTGGTTATCACTGTATCGCGCCACGGAGTGTGCCTGAGCACGTGATGCAACTGGCGCAGCAAGGCGCGCCCGTGCCGCTGGTGAAATTCGTGGACGATTGGTCGGGAATGGCTACGGTCAAGGCAGCCTCGCCGCAAACGTTGATCATGGCGCGCAAGACCTTCGGCTTTGAGCTGGAGCTCGTCGGCGGGCTGGCGGAGATGTCAGATACCGAGATCGAGCAACACGCTGTGTACCTGATGAGTTTGTTACGACAGCAGTGCTTGCAGGAAGCAGCACGCCTGCAGTACATTGACTATCTGGAGACGGTGGTCAATGAGGCCGATCCCAAGAGCGCGGACGGTCACGGTTATCGCAACCTGGCGCTGCTCATGCTGCACATGCTCGATATTGCCGAAAAGTGGGATTTGCCCTGCCAGAAACTGGCACTGTTCTCCATCAACTGCGGCACCCCAGAGTGGGTGGACTATCTGGCAATGGTGGAGACTGGAGTTTTCGAGCGGATGCAAGCCGGCGGGCATGTGCTGAGCTTGCACGAAGGCACGCTGGCGGTCGGCGGTTATAGCTGGGAAGAAGCGCCCATTGATCTGTGGTGGGGACCCGAGCATACCATTCCCGGCGCGCCGGATGTGGCGGGCAGTGGCTCGCTCTCGTTCCGGTACCGTTACCTGCTGCACTTGCTACGGCAGCGCGGGCTGTATGTGCCCATCGTGATCAGCGAGTTCTACGCCGGTGGCGGGTACGCTGGCGCAGATCCGGCGGCGATCCTGGCGCGAATGCGCTGGTATGACGAGCTGGCCGCGGCTGACCCGGAACTGCTGGCATTCACGCCATTCACCTTCGGCGGCGCGGGGGTGGGTTGGGATGAGCAGGATTATGACTTCATGCTGCCGGCATTGTACGACTACACATTGGCGGTCAAAGCGCGGGTAAACGCGGCGCCTGCACAGCGGCCAGCGCCTGGTGGTTTGGAGCATGTGGTAACGGTGAATCTGTTGCCACAGGACACGACTCTGGTCGAGTTGCAGAAGGTGACGGCATACCTGCATCCTGGACGCCGGTCGTTTGTGTATTCTGCGGATGACGCGGCCTACCTGGCTGCCGGTGGTAAGCCGGGCAGCAAGGTAGTGGTGTGGGAAGCCAACCGGTGGAATGGTGACATCAAAGCCTACCTGCGCGCGCGTGGCGTGCTCAAAGTGGTGCGCGCGTCCTTCTCCGATTTCGAGGAGATTGAGCCTCCGGCCGCGAATCTGCCTGCGTATTCACAGAACGATCCCCGTTGGAAGGAGCTGGTCTACGCTGGTGGCGCGACGTTTGGAGCGAGTGGTTGTCTGGTCACCTGCATCGCGATGCTGGCCGGGGTGGAGCCTCCGGAGACAGCGGCGCGGTTGCGGGCAGCCGGAGCCTTCAATGGAGCGTATCTCTCGAATCCACAACAGATTCCGGAGGCGCTACCAGAACTGGACTATGGCGGTTACCGGCACTGGCGTGAGGCGGAGCAAACAGCCGATTCGAATTTGCTCAGACAGGAGCTTAGCGCGCACGGGGCCACGATTTGCGAGGTGCGTTGGAATCCCAGCGCCGGTGGGCCTGTGCCGGGTAATCAGCACTTCGTGGTGGTAGAGTCCATCGCGGTAGACGATGCGACGATCATTGACCCGTGGGATGGGCAGCGTAAGTCATTGTGCGCGTCGCGCTATTGCTTATCGCATGAGACGGCAGCGCAGGCGTTGACCGGGGTGCGTTTGGTACGGCGCGTGGGAGAGGCAGAGCCTCCAACTTCACCAACAGTGCCGCTTTTTGGTCTGCATGACGAGAGCGGCGACAATGATGAAACCGGCGCACGCTGGCTGATGGCGCGTGGTTTGCGGGGCTTGATTGTGCGCCCGATTTATCTCGGCACGCACCCGCAGATGCTGGACTTCAGCGCTGAAGAAGCCGCGGGATTGCGGGTGATCGTGAATCTGCGGTATTCGTTCGCGCGGGATAATGGCGGTCAGGGGGCTTTCCCATTGCCTGGTACACCGGCATGGGCATTGTTCGTCGAAGCGGCGGCGCAGACGATGATCACGAGCCGCGGCGTGTGGGGGTGGGAGATTGGGAACGAGGTGAACAATCCTCGCGAGTTCCCTGAGGCAGGCGCACTGACGCCCGAGGGTGTGGCGCAGACGTATAACGCGATTCGAGCGCGGGTCTGGCAAAGCACGGCGCGCCCACGGATGGCGCCGGGCGCGCTCGATCCCTATAACGCACAGGCGGGTGATCCGCGGCAGTGGCTGCGGGTAATTTGGAATGGGATCAACGGAGCGGAGTTTACCGCGGCGCACGGCTATGTGCGCGGACCGGATCCAAAACTCATCAATTCAGCGGCTCAGTTCGCGGATCACCCGCTCACCTGGCAATACCTCAACTATCCGCGCTGTGTGGTGGAGTTGCTAGAGGCTTTGCCCGCGTGGGTTTTGCTGCCCATCTACATCACGGAGTTCAACCATATCTGGCGTGATGGCGGCGAGGGCGACTGGGGTTGGGTGAACGATGCGCGGGCGACGGAGATCGTGCGCCTGGCGCATGCGGCGGCCACAGAATGCGGCTTCGCCGGGGTGGCGCTGTATCGCTGGGCGGGCGACGAGTGGCGGTTACAGGGCAATGCCGCGGTGCTGGATACCCTGGAGGCGCTGTTGCGGGAGTGAGATGTTACGTGCGCTATGGCTGCAATTGGTGGCGACAGTGTGCCAGCTCTGGTTGGGGCTATTGCACGCGGCCCACGACCATTACTGCAGGCGTGCGTGGCGGAAAGGGAATGCGGCTTTGAGTTTCGAGTTGTGGCGCCGGCGGTGAGATGCCACGTGCAAAGCCGTTTCAATGCCGCCGGTGCGGGACGTTGTACACGGGGGGACGTTGCCCGAAGTGTTATCCGGCGCAGAGGAAGCGCGGGACACGCGGGCGGAAGTCGAGCTGTGGTGTGGGGAGACGGACGGCAGCGAGTGTGTTAGGGCGTTGGTTTCCCGTGAATGTGGATTATCTCGGAGAGCAGACAGCAGAGGCAACGGCGGCCGAAGCCATGAGAGGAGGTGATCCAGAGAATGAGCAGTCCGCGAGCCGGAGCGGGGAAGCAGTCTCTGCCACGCGGCAGGGGCAGGACGGAACGGTTGAGGGCGCGCCGGCATAGCCGACGCCAGGTACGGCGAGAGTTACGGAAGGTCGCCGGATTAAAACGCAAGGTCAGGTTATGCGCAGAGTCGTCATCGGAGTGGTCTCGGATACTCATGGTGGTCATAAACTAGGGCTGTTGAATCCCGAGACCACGTTGCAGCAAGAGGACGAAAGTGGCAATCTGGTGCCATACGTGCCGAAGCTGACGGCGACCCAGGAGTATTTGTGGCGGTTGTATCTGCGCCACATTGCCGAGGTGAGCGCCTTCGCCGGCGGCGACAAATTGGTGCTCATTCAAAACGGCGACGGGACGCAAGGCAATCGGTACCCGGAGCACCTGGTGAGCACGCGGATGTCCGATCAGATTGTGATCGGTGTGCATAATCTCAAGCCCTGGTTTGAGGTAGCAGACGTGACCTGGGCACGGCTGGCCAAAGGCACCGGATCCCACGTGATGGGCGAGGGATCGAGCGAGATTCTGATTGCGGAGCAGTTACAGGCGTTGTACCCGGAAGCGGATATCGCGGTTCTTTACCATGGTTTGCTCGATGTGGATGGCGTAGAGCTGGATTATGCGCATCACGGTCCATACCCTGGTAGCCGCAACTGGCTGCGGGGTAACGTGGCGCGTTATGACATCCGGTCGTACATGCTGGATGAATTGAGCAGCGGTCGGACACCGGCGCGGGTATTGTTGCGGGCACACTATCACCAATGGATTCCGCCTGAAAGTCTCAGTCTGGAGTTCATGGGCGAGATGTATACAACTACGCTGGTGATGACGCCGAGCTACTGCGGCATGGGTGCGCACGGGCAACAGGCAACGCGGAGCGCATTCGGGCAGACATTTGGCATGGTCGCCATCGAGGTGCTCGATGGCAGACTCGGCGAGATCCGGGCTTTCAAAGAGACGCTCGATCTGCGGACGAAGGAGAGACTAGCGGATGACTGATGCGGTGCGGAAAAGGATACTGGAAGAACTGCGGCAGTTTAGCGAACGACCGACACTGGAACCGGATGAGGTTACCACATCCGACTATGCTGAGGAATTCGGTTGTTCGCATCAACTGGCTTCGCAGAGGCTCAAGCAGCTCGTGGCTGATGGACTCATGACCATACGGAAGGGAGTATATGACCGTCGCTGCGGCAAGGTAGTCAATGCTTACCGCAAAGTAGATAACGGTTAATTGTGCTTAATGGCGGTTTTGAGTGGTTCCGACGTGGTTTTGCGGTGGTTTACGGATGGATTGTGGCTTTTGAAAACGGCAGTTAATACAGGGAGCAGTTGATGCAGCGGCAGATGGGTGCGCCAGAAGAACCAACAGCGGAATTCCTGAACGAGGAATGCCGTGAGGCGTTGCGACAGATTCGCGGCAAGGAAGCGGCGAAGAAACGCGCAACGGTGTTGCTACTGGCAGTTGCCGAGGCTTCTGGAACGGCGCTCAAGAGGGTCTTCGAGGACCAACGCGCCTGTTGTGAAACGATCTGGTACACGAAGTGGCAATACGACCTGGCGGTGAAGGCTGCCCTGGAGTTGTTGAAAGCGCGGGCTTTGGAGTGGCGCGACCAGGAGACGGCGCGCATCGAAGCCTACGCGCTGCAGGAGCGGAACAAGGCAATTGCACTGGGATCGCTGGACGCCGTAACCGGCTTGCGCACCACGGCGCTCAACTCCGAGGATCGCGCCGATCATCGCACAGAAGCCAGCGCGATGTTGTTGGCATTGGCCGATGAGACGCTGGCGGCGCGGATTGTGCTGTTACGGAAAGGTCAATCTATCGCAGTGGAAGTGGATGGCTTAGATGGGGTCATTGAGCAGGAATTGGCGCGACTGGCCTCCGGCAGCGAAAGTGGCAATGCTGGCGCGCTTGCGGGAAATGGGAACATGGTCGGGATCGAGCGAGGCGGCCCAAGCGAGCCTGATTGAGTTTACCCGGTGGACGTATCCGCTGTATCGGGTGGATACAGCCCACCGGTTGATTGCAGCGCACCTTGAAAAGGTTCTTTCCGGCGAAATCACGAGATTGATGGTCTTCGCTCCGCCGCAACACGGCAAAAGCGAGCTGGTCAGCATCCGCTTCCCCGCCTTTTGGTTGGGAAGGCGCCCGGATGATCCGGTGATTCTGGCCAGTTATGCGGCGAGTCTCGCCGAGCGGCACAGCGCCGAAGCACGCATGGTTGTGGAGAGTGAACGCTACAGCGAGGCCTTTGCGGAGACCAAGACGCGCCAGGATAGTCGCTCGAAGCAGCTCTGGCGCTTGCAGGGCAAACGAGGTGGCTTGCTGGCAGTGGGCGTCGGGGGTCCCGTTACTGGACACGGCGCGCAACTGGGAATCATTGATGATCCGTTCGAGAACTGGGAGCAGGCGCAGAGTCTCACGGTCCGTAACAAGGTGTGGGACTGGTGGCGCGGTACTTTTAGAACACGCATTTGGGAAAACGGCGCGATTCTCCTGGTGATGACTCGCTGGCACGAGGACGATTTGGCGGGGAGGCTGCTCTCTGAGCAAGGAGATCGCTGGACGGTGTTGCGCTTACCAGCCCTGGCAGAGAGCCAGGAGGAGCGCGACGAGGCGGCGCGCCTGTTGGGATTGCCTGCAGGTGACCCTGATCCGCTGGGACGGGCAGCCGGTGAGGCGCTTTGCCCCCAACGCTTCAGTGCTGAGGCGTTGCAAGCCATCCGTGAGGATGTGGGTGGGCTAGTGTGGGGCGCCGAATACCAGGGCGTGCCGCGCCCGCTAGAGGGGTCGCTGTTCAAGCGGCACTGGTTTGGGGTCGTGGAGGCGCTGCCGGCGGGGGCGCGCGCCATCCGCTACTGGGATAAAGCCGGTACGGCGGGCGGCGGCGACTACACGGCAGGGGTGCTGCTGGCCTTTCACTCCGGGCGGTACTACGTGGTAGATGTGGTGCGCGGGCAGTGGAGCGCCCACGAGCGCGAGCGGGCGTTGCGGCGGACTGCGGAACAGGATGGCATGAAGGTGCCGATCTGGGCGGAGCAGGAGCCTGGAAGCGGTGGGAAGGACTCCGCCGGCGCAACGGTACGCAACCTGGCCGGGTTCAATGTCCGGGTAGAGACAGTCACGGGAGACAAGGTAACGCGCGCGCAACCATTTGCGGCGCAGTGTGAAGCGGGGAATGTGGCGCTGGTACGCGGGGCGTGGAATGCGGCTTATTTGGATGAGTTGTGCGCATTCCCCAATGGCGTGAACGACGATCAGGTAGATGCCAGTAGCGGCGCTTTCAATCAGTTGGTCAAGGCGGCGGGAACGGCATATCTGGAGTGGCTGAAAACAGCGAGTGAGCAGAAAAGCGAATGAGCGATTTGAATAAGCCGAATTGGTGGGATCGAATTACAGGACGGGCGGCATTGCTGGAGCGGGTGGGCACGCTGGAGCGCGCGCTTAGCGATAGCAAGCCCCGGACGCCATTGGTCATTGCTTCTGGCAATGCTGACCGGGACCGCATGACCTCTTTCCCGCGTTCTGGTCGCGTAGATGCGACCTTGTTGCGCCAGGTCGCCGAACACACGGCGATTGTGCGGGCGGCGATCAACGCTAAGAAGCGGCATGTAACCGCCTTGCGCCCCGAGGTGCAGGGACCGGATGAGGCTACTGTAATTGCACTGCAGAGCTTGATTGACAAGCCCACTCCGGAGCATACCTGGCGGCAGTGGGTCAGTGAGGTCTTGGAAGATGTGTTGGTGCTGGACGCGGCCTGCCTGTATGTGTGGCCGCGGCGCAATGGGATGCTTTATGCGCTGCTGCCGGTAGACGCCGCGACGATTGCGATCACGCCCGACGCGCGCGGTATGCTGCCGCAACCGCCGGAGACCGCCTATGAACAACGGGTCGCTGGGGCGGTAACGGCCAAGTTCACGACCGCCGAGCTGTTGTATGAGCAGATGAACCCGCGGGCGCATTCGCTGTACGGACTATCGCCGACCGAGGTAGTGTTACATACCTCGTTGACCGCGCTGCGACGCATGGCGTATAGCGCGGATCTATTGGATGGCTCGAATGTCCCGGCGTTCTTCGGGGAAGTCCCGGAGAACTGGGGCACGGACCAGATCCGCGAGTTTCAGGAATATTGGGATCAGATGACGACCAACCGCCCGCACCGGGGTGTGTGGGGCCCAGCGGGGACCAATGTGCGGTTCCCACCGCAAGTTGAGGTGCGGACCGAGTTCGATGTGTATCTAGCGCAACTGATCTGCGCGGTGTTCGAGATTCAACCCCAGGAGTTAGGCTTTACGGGGGATGTGAACCGGGCCACCGGCGAGGTGCAGGAGGACATCACCCAACGGCGCTCGGTGCGCCCATTGGCGGAGTTGATCGGCGAGGTATGGCAGCAGGCGTTTGCCCTGATGGGCTACGACGAATACCGGTTGGCATGGCCAGAGCTGGAGGAGCGTGCGCATGCCGAGATCCGCCTGGATGCGCAGACACTTATTCCGCTAGGGGTGCTCACGTCTAACGAGATTCGCGCTGATTTACACCTGGAGGGTTTGCCAGGCGGTGATGAACCGCGGCGCCCAGGCTTGATGGGATTCGGTGCAGCTGAGCCAGTCATGACCCGCTCTGAGCGGGCCGCCAGCCCCAGGATCCCACTGCATGTACCGGCGCCGGATGATAACGTCATACTGCTGCAACTTCAGGAGACGCTGCAGCGGGGTTATCTGGAAGCCTCGCAACGGCTGGCCGTCGAAGCGTTGCTGGATGCGTTGCGGGAGGCCAGCGAGCGTGGGGAGACGATTACCGCGAGCATGATCAACGAAGCGGCTGCGGCGGTTTCAAACGCCCACGGTGAAGCTATTCGTCCGGTGGTCATCCGCAGTTTGCAGCAGATGGCTGATACGGGTGTCGAAGCTGGCGCGGAAGCGTTTACGGCGGCGTTGAACATCGATCTCGACTGGACGTTGGCCAATACGGATGCCGCGAATTGGGCGCGACAGTACGGCGGCAAGTTGATCAAGGGGCTAGACGACACGACCAAGGCGCGCGTGGGCGCCGAGGTGGGGGCATGGGCTGAGGCACGCGAAACCTACCGCGACCTGGTGAAGCGCATTCGCGGAGTGATTGATGATCCCCGGCGCGCCGAGTTGATTGCGCAGACCGAACCAACGAATGCGTATGCGGCTGGGAATATGGCAGCCTGGAAGCAAGCTGAGGATGACCTGGGCTTGCGCATCGTCAAAGTGTGGAATACGGCGAATGATGATCTGGTGTGCCCGATTTGCGGACCACTGAATCAGCAGGAACGCGCGCTAGATGACACTTTCGAGGGGGGCTTCGACCGTCCGGCGGCGCACCCGCGTTGCCGGTGCTGGATAACTTCAGAGGTGGTGCTGACCCGGGCTGTTATGGCACGATTCCCGTGGTTGCGAACACTGGTCGCGAAAGTGGGGCATTGATATGCCGGTGCAATTTGCTTTTGAGATCGAGGGTCTGGCTGAAGCGGTGGACAACTTCCTGCAGGGTAACGAGCGAGTAGGGAAAGCCTTACTGCGCGCGACGTTAGCCTCGACCAAGATCATCCGGAAGGCCATGGCTACGTATCCGGATGCCAGACCTGAGAGCACGTACCGACGCACGGGCACGTTGGGACGTAGATGGCATGCTGAAGCCAAAATGACCAGTGATGATGTCCTGGGACTGGTCGGGAATACGGCGCCATACGCGCCGTATGTGCAGAGTTACGAGAAACAGGCTTCGATGCACTGGGGGACCTGGCAAACGGATAAGCAGGTGGTCAACGAGACGCGCGAGCAGATCACCGAGATTTTCGCGGAAGAAATCTCGCGGGCGATGTTGACCCAGAAAGATTAGCGGCGGTTTTTTGTTGAGGCTAGGGACGCTTGAGAAGCGGCTAGATGCGGTGTAAAGGACAAATAACAGCGGTTAAGGCTGGTTAGCGGAGGTAACTATGATTGGAGATTATCTGCATCGTTTTGGACCTGTGCTGAGGCGGTTCAGAGACATGTTGGATGGCAGCCACGCTGAAGTGGTGGCGGTAGGCGATGTGGTGCAGGTAACGCAGGGTGAGGTCGCTCCGGTACTCAGGACGCTTGAGATCGAGACTGCAAACACTGAATTCTCTATCGAACTGCCCGCAAACTTCGGTTTTGAATTCAAGGCGCGCCAGAGTTCAGAGGTGCGTTTTGCTTTCGAGAGTGATGTGATTGCTACACTTGAAGAACCGTACATGACCTTGCCAGCAGGCTGGCACTTCTACCAACAGGGGCAGTTTGCGCCGTTGACGGTGTATTTTGCGGCGGGCATCGGGTTGCCTCCGGTGGTGGTAGAGATTATCACTCTGGAACCGGTAGTAGAGGAGGAATAAATATGCCATTCAGAATCAGCCCCACAACGGAAGTAACCGTCGTTGGATACTCTACGTCGCAGCATCTCGAATTGAAGATCCCAATCTCGTTTGAGTCTGTCAGCGGCGTGGTAGCGACGATCCCGGCTGGGAGTGTCATCACGAAGCGCCTGGTAGTGCGCGAAGTACCATGGAACATCATCGCGTTATTTGCCGCTGGTAAGGTGGATGACCTGGATTGGTTGATTCAGAATTATCAGCACAACCTTTCGTTGGCCTATCCTGGCGCTACGGAGATCACGGGGGGGCCGCTGTATGTGGCAGCGGAGACGCCGGTGATCTTCACCTGGAATCAAGGCGGGGCAACGGCAGGCCAGGGCTACGTGATCATCGAGTATACCACTTTGGAGGAGCCAGAAGCATGACCACGGGATGGAAGGTTGTTGTAGTTATTACGCTCTTGCTGGCGTGCATTGCTGGCGGTCTGGCTATCGCCGCACTCCAGGCAGCGGATGTAGAGATTGCCCAGGGCGACCCGGAGACGATCTACATTGACATGACCGAGGTGATGCTGCGGTACTACGACCAATTGAACGGTATCGGTCCGCAGAACCTGACCGTGCAGCAGATCATTCAGGACGCATTGTGGTACCAGGTGAATAACCCACAAGTTCCAGAGCAGACCCGCATGGAATGTTTCACCATGATCAACCTGTTCCATGAGGGGCGCGCCACGGAGATTACACAGGCCGAATATGACATCCTGATCGAGGCAATGCAAATTCTGTGGGGGCCTGGCATTATCGGGCAGTTCCAGGACCTGGTTGGAGGTGAGCAATGAGACAGTGGGGTAGAACCATCGTTTCACTGGTGATGATTGCCGTAATCGTGATCGTCGCCAGCGGCGGCATGGTGACGGCGCAGAGCGGCGGCAACTATTTCGATGCAGTCACGCTCGGCGGTGATCTGGATATGTACGGCACGGGCGTGATCCGCGATTCGCTGAGTGACACCGTCCGGCAGCAAGTCACGTCTGGTGGAGTGACGGTGGCCGGGGCGGTGAATAGCCCCAATATCACTAGCGGCTACACGGGTAACGCCATCGGCAGCGGCAACTACGGTTCCGTTATTGCGGGTGGCGGGCGCGTGGCCGATCCCAATAACTGGATTCTCGGGATCAATACCATCACGGGTGACTATGCCACAATCAGTGGTGGTACGGCGAACAACGTCGTTGGCGATTGGGGCGCCGTTGCGGGTGGCGCAGGTAACCGCATCTTCGAGCTAGCGTACTATGGCGCGATTGGCGGCGGTTCAACGAACAGCGTGAGCGCACAGAACTCCACGATTGGCGGTGGCAATGGCAATGCGGTCGGCGGCATCGAGAGTGTTATCGGTGGCGGCTTCGCTAACTGGATTGACAGCAGCAGTCAGGCCGTCATTGGCGGAGGTGCGTATAACTACATGGCGCCGGGTAGCGGACAAGCCATTCTCGGTGGTGAGTTGAATACCATCGGCACCGGACGTGATGGCTATGGTTTCTACAGTGGAGGTTTCGAAGGTACTCTACCTGACCACCGTTGGCCCTACTCGTTCCTGGATGACATGAATGGCTCTGCATCTGGAGACTTTTCCGCGATTGTGGGTGGCGGATACAACGCAATTGGAGACGCTTATAGTTTCATCGGCTCTGGATATGAGAACTGGATCGCTGGGTATCATCAGCGCACAGTAACCGCGCCGTGGGAGCTGTATGACAATGAGGGTTGTATCACTACGACACTGACTATCGCTTGCCCTAGCACATATAACACTGTCGTTGGCGGCAAGTGGAATTACATCTCGAACGCCTATGTTTCCAATCTGGGTGTTGAAGAGGGTGTTAATTTGTATTGCCAGACCGATGGTTTTGCGTTCATCGGCGGTGGTACCGAGAACACGATCGAGGGCACCATCGCGCAGGCCTCCGCTATCGCTGGAGGTCATAGCAATACCATCACGTCAACCTATGGCTTTATCGGTGGCGGCATCACCAATACCGTAACGGGGCTGTACAGCGTGATTCCTGGTGGCCAAAGCAACACCGCGTCTGGTGAGAGCAGTTTTGCGGCTGGCACACGCGCTAAGGCCCTGCACAAGGGCGCATTCGTATGGGCCGATTCGCAGGAGGCCGATTACGAAAGTCTCGCTGCAGATACGTTTAACGTGCGCGCGCAGGGTGGCGTGCGGATGACGACCTCGGGCGCAGGGCTAACGCTCGATGGTCCGGTCATTGTGGATGGCATGACGTTCACCTACACGGCTCCGATCACGCTTACGGGAGTGCTGACGAATGTCCGTTTGCTCTACTATCAGGTTCCATGACCTGATGCCCGCGTTA
>Ga0302252_1001242_pt1 | contig 15625 bp, 13 predicted proteins | sample AAG_RA_Leu_MG_FD_193511 | JGI IMG/M metagenome (GOLD analysis project Ga0302252, IMG submission 193511) | Enriched activated sludge microbial communities from anaerobic digester in WTTP, New Holstein, Wisconsin, United States - AAG_RA_Leu | ecosystem: Engineered > Bioreactor > Anaerobic >...
ACCCCGGCCGGAATATCCGGATTCACAGCAAAGCTCGCCGTTCTGGGCTGGTAAAATGGCCTGGCACCGCAAAGCTCCGCCGCCAGGGCATAGAGGTTGTAGGTTGGAACGGGAATCAGAGCCCTGTCTCCCGGCCCCAGAAAGATGCGGCAGATGGTGCTGATGATCTCATCCATTCCCGCTCCTGCCACCAGCCACGGAGAGGAAAAGCCGGTGTAGCCCGATAAGGCCTCCAGGAAGGGGCGGGAGTCGGGGTACCGGTGCATGGGCACATCCTGCAGAGCCGCTCTGGCAGCGGGGCTCGGTCCATAGGGATTCTCGTTTCGGCTGAGAACAACCATATCCTGGGGAGGGATTCCCAGCCGTTTTGCTGCCAGCAGGGGGTCCGGTCCTGCCTCATCCTCTTCCAGATCAGCAAGAAAGGGGAGGATGTTCCTGGCGAAATCAGCCTTATCTTTCACAGGCAATGCAATGGATAGCCGGAGTATTTAGCCATTGGCAGGCCCGCTTCCCGCCCATCAAAATCCTTTTATCGCTTCCTGTGCTAGCCTTGCAGCATGTTCAAGATCGGCCTAGTCAAGCTAGGAAATATAGCCACATCCACGGTCATAGATCTGGCCCTGGATGAGATTGCGGAGCGCTCCGACATCGAGTTCAAGATCATCAGCTTCGGCCCCAAGATGACAAAAAAAGAGGGCGAGGCCTCCGAGGAGTTGAAGACCTGGGCTCCGCAGCTGGTGGTCGTATGCAGCCCCAATGCGGCAACTGCCGGCCCAATTGCAGCCAGGGAGAAATTCAAGGGCACTCCCACCATAGTCATATCCGACGGCCCGGCCAAGAAGGAGGCCCGCGCTGCCCTGGCTGCGGAGGGATACGGCTATATTATCCTGCCCATGGATCCTCTCATCGGAGCCAAGAGGGAATTTCTGGACCCGGCGGAGATGGCACTGTTCAACTCCGACGCGCTTAAGGTTTTGGCTGCCGGAGGAGCCATCCGGCTGGTGCAGGAGGAGCTGGACAGTGCCATGGCTGCGATTGCCGCAGGCCAGTCCAAGCTTCCCGCCATCCTGGCCACTCCGGAGAAATGCGCCGAGAGGATGCACTTCTCCAATCCCTATGCCCGGGCCAAGGCGGTGGGCGCTCTTTACATAGCTCAGACCGTAGCCGGAATCGATGCCGCTGCCTGCTTCCGGCTCAAGGAGCTGGAGGCCATAGCTCTGACCGCTGCTGCCGGGCATGAGGTCATGCGCGCCGCTGCCAGGCTGGCGGATGAGGCCAGAGAGATGGAGAAGGCCAATGACAGCGTATCCCGTCATCCCCACGCCAGAACCGGCGAGTTGATGAATAAGACCGGGCTATTGGACAAGCCGGAGAAGGTCTGAGCCGGATACTTTCGCCCCGCGTGGCTTGATCCTTTATAGGGCCGGTTCTAACTGGGATATGTGGCAAGGAAGGCCGCACCGGCCCTACACGCTTCTGGGCAAAGATCGGCCTTCTGATTCACCCCCGTATTCTCCTAGAGATGGAATTTTTGCAGAGAAAGCCTTTAAACCTCCTGGAATAGAGATCAATCTGCTTTGCTCCCTCCGGCCTCCCGCTTCGAGCTTTTCATTGCCCTCAGGCATGTCGCCACACACAGGCGCCAGACGTTTCTTTCGGTTACAGCCGTCGCCCTAGCCGTCTCCGTCTCTCTGATATTCACCTCTTTGGGCAATGGCTCCCAGGAGCTTCTCACCGGATTAGTGGAGGAGAAGCTGCCCCATGTCAAGATCCTTCCGGAGGGGGAGGAGGATTACTTGCACCTCTATCGCAGCCTTCTGGATAGGATTGCGGACCTCGAAGAAATCAGATCCTATTCCGGCACCCTATCCACACAGGCTACTATCTCTTTCAAAGAAAAGAGGAAAAATGCCCTGCTTCGCGGCATAGATCCCTTCCAGGAGGATGCCATCTACAAGATCAGCGGCTCCATGAGGGATGGAGACCTCTTTGCCCTGATGGGTGGGGGCAATGTGGTCATGGGCTTCAAGCTGGCGGATGAGCTGGATCTGAAGCTGGGAGACACAATGCAGGCCAGTTTTCCCCGAGCCAGCGATGCCAGACTGAAGCTGGTAGGGGTATTTGATTCCGGAACTCCGCTGGATGAGAGCATGGCCTATGTCTCCCTTGAGACGGCGAGAAGCTTCTTGGATGAAGGTGATGTGATAAACTCCATCGAGCTCAAGCTATATGACATCGACCAGGCCCAGAGCGTTGCGGAATCGATCGACGGCCTCGGTTATAATGCCATGAGCTGGAAGGAGTCAAACCCGGAGATCGTGAGGTCGATCGAGGTGGGAGGATTCTGGAGGTCGCTATCCATATTCTTCGTCATGGTCATTGCCGCCTTCGGCATCGCCGCTATTATGAATATGCTGGTCCTGGAGAAGATCAGGGAGATGGGAATGCTCCTGGCCCTGGGAGCGGGACGATACAATCTGCTCAGGATATTCATCTACCAGAGCGGAATTCTTGGCCTTTTGGGCGGCGTCCTGGGCTGTTTCCTGGGGCTTCTGGGCATTGTCGCCCTGGGAAGCCTCAGATTCGGGATCAGTGCCGGGGGAAGAGAGGTCAGCTCAATTCCATTGGTGATAGATCTCTGGGACTTTCCCACCTATCTCCTTCTGGCCTTGGCCTTGAGCATTCTGGCCGGAGCCTATCCTGCCTACAGGGCCTCAAGGCTCAATCCCGTCGATGCTCTCCGGGGATCGGATGGAGGGGGAGGCAAGCGCCGGATCTGGAGGCCCACATTTCTGGAGGAGAGGCTGGCCTGTCAGTGCCTCTCATTGGGATTCGAGATGGCAGTGGCGGCAAGGCACATCCTCTCCAACCGCAGGGGAACTGCTTTCACCCTTCTGTCTGTCGGGGTGGCGGTGGGGGTGATCATAATGTCCCTGGGAATTACAGAGGGGGTCCGGGCTGCTATAGTGGCCAATACTGTGGAGAAGAATCCCCACCTATACATCGAGCCCGAGCCTGGGGAGGATTATCTCCACCTATATCGCAGCCTATCGGATAAGATCTGGGATTATCCCGGTGTGGTGGCCGTCTCACCCAGGCTGGTAGGGCAGGGGGCGGCTCGATTCAGGGAGAATGTGGCAGCAGTGGAGTTCACGGGAGTTGATCCCGGACCGGAGTATCTCCTCATGAGCCTGCAGGGGGCAATCAAATCGGGAGACTTCTTCGACCTTAGGTATGGCCGAAATTATGCCTTTCTGGGGACAGAGCTGGCTGAGAGCCTGGAGATCCGGCCCGGTGAGAGATTAGACCTGGTGCAGAAGGACAGATTGATGAGGCTGCGGGTGGCGGGCCTGGTTGAGAAGGGCACAGCCAAGGACTACAATCTGGTCTACCTGCCTCTTGAGACAGCGCAGGATCTGGTAGGCCAGGGAGATGTGGTATCGGAGATCGGGGTCAAGCTGTCCGATTTTGAGGCGGCTCCCAGGGCGGCGGAGGAGCTCAAGTACATCCTGAACAAGGAGAGCAGCTCATGGCAGGAGTTCAGCCGGGAGATCGCCAGGTTCGTGTCCACCCAGTCCAGGATAAATCTTATCTTCTTTTCCATGATACTGCTCATTTCCGGTTTTGTCATAGCCAATACCACCATTATGATTATCAGCCGGAGGACCAGGGAGATAGGAATAATGATGGCAATGGGCGCTTCGAGGAGGTCCATCCTCAAGATATTCTTAATTGAGAGCCTGATCCTGGCCCTGCCGGGAGGAATACTGAGCTCCCTGGTCGGCCTGGCGGTAGGAAGGATGATAGCCGCCTTCGGCCCGACAGGCTTTGGAGGGGTCTCTCTAAGCTTCAACCTCAGAGCCGATCTCATAGCCTATTCCATACTCTTCGCTCTGGTCCTCAACTTTGTGGCCGGGCTGTATCCCTCCATAAGGGCTTCAAGGCTGGATCCTGTGCAGGCCATAGGATCGGAATAGAGGAGCAAAAAGAGAGGCAAGATCCAATGATCTCAGCCGGATCGGAAATCCTGCTGGACGTTTCCGACCATGGCTCTCAGCTCTTAGCTAACAAGAATAGTCAAACAGCGCACCCCGCAGCAAGCTGCGGGGTATTCATTTAAAAATAAAGCAGCTCCCTGAGAACTTTGAACTCTGGGATGATCTTATTGAGTGGAAGGCTTATGCAGATAGTTTGAAAGAACTTGACTCAGAGATCAAGGATTGAAATGCTGCCAACTCAAGAATCGTTTCAGAATACGCTCATCAAAAGCGTCATGAATTTCAAAGTTGTCCTTCAGGAAGCTGAAGAGGGCGGCTACATTGTAAGCTGCCCCGCACTCCCCGGATGCCACTCCCAGGGTTGCAGCATGGATGAAGCCCTGGAGAACATCAAAGAGGCCATATCTGGCTGCCTGGAATCTCTGGCGGAAGAGCGGACCATGCAGCTGGAGGATGCTCGGCTATTCCATGATTATGGATAGCTGCCAATCATTTTCCCGACGCCCTACGCCGCCACCAGACGGAGACCGCCGCCGCTACGCGGGGGGCCTCCTGCCGGCGGTGCTGGAGCGGGCCAGCGTTGGCTTAACTGTCCCATCTCTGTCTGAGCGCCGCCCGCGCCGCTAAGCTGGCCAGCCGCAGGGGCTCAGGCTTCCTTCCGTCCCGGGTGAACTTATTGAGCAGGATTGCCGCCTCCTTCAGATCCGCTCCATAGGCCCGCACATAAACCTCATATCCCGTCTTGAGCCGGATGGAGGAGCGCTCTCCGAGATTGCGATAGCGCTGCAGCTTGTCCTCCGGGCGGGGAAAATATTCCCGGATATATCCCTCCAGGCCCGGAGAGTCCTGATATGTCAGGCAGATCAATGGCCTTCCCGTCTTCTGCCAGACCTCTAGGAGGTCGATCACATTAAACCAGCTTATCACCGCTCCCTCCAGCAGGATGACATTGATATCCTTCCTGTCCAGCTCCCGGTAGATCTCCAGCACCGCCCCGGTGGCGTCATCTCCTCCCACGCTGGCCCGGGCATAGGCCAGGCCGTCCAGCCTCAGATCGGCGCGCATGACCACCCCGGCCAGGATGGAGCGGTCTTTGGTGCGCACAAAGCTCTCTGCAATGCCCAGGGCCCGTAGCCCGGATTTATTGAGATGAAGGCTCATGAGATCATCTCCAGGAGGGACTCGACATCAGCAGGCCTGCCGTCCATGCTGATTGCATACGGCTCAGCGGGTCCGGTGACGATCACAGCCAGGGGCACAATCCGAAGGGAGAGCAGCTTGTCGCCTGGTCCGATCATCGCTGTTGCCCGTACCACAGTCCGGACCGTCCTCTGCCCGGCCACGATCCTCCTGCCCTCTCCTGTCACCTCTACAATTTGCATTGGCCCCAGCTTCCAGGAGCTGTAGCTCATTCGAGATTCCCCTTTTCTGCCCCGTCAGGCTGCTTTGCCCTCGCCATATCTGTCCCGATCCAAATACCCGATCCTACCGCCCAAAACTGGCCATAGCCTGCCCTTCCTGGAGAATATGCCCATTCATGGCCTCTCTCAGCTCCGCAGCCTGGGCTCCTGCCGGCAGATCCAGCATCCGGTCCAGGCCGAATACCAGGAAAAAGTATCTGTGCGGCCTGCCGGAGGGAGGGCATGGCCCGGAGTATCCTATCTCGCCGAAGTCGTTATACCCCTGTCGAGCCTGGAGAGGATGGGAGAGGCTGGCCTGCTTGGCGATGGCTGAAGGTAGGATGCGGCTCGGAGGGATATTCCAGATGACCCAGTGGACGAAAGTGCCAGAAGGCGCATCAGGATCTTCCAGGATTATGGCCAGGGAGCTGGCATTATGGCCCCGGATCTCTATCTGGGGAGACAGATCTGCTCCCTCGCAGGTGCTCTCCAGGGGAAACTGCTCAAATCCCAAATCGACCGCAATAGTCCCTGGTATTGGATCCGAGGCCTGAGCTGCCGGGGCGAGAAGAATCACCCAGGCTAAAGCCAGCAGGGCTTTCCGAGACATCTCTTTATCGACCATGAATCTCACTGCCAAAATTGCCTTTAGGAAGGCTCTGCTGGAATATTAATCTGCTTTAGCAGGGCAGAAAATAATTTAAGCCCTCTGGCCTAATCTTATAATGTGACTGTCTTTAGAGCTTATGATGTTCGGGGCGTTTACGGCACCGAGCTTACGGAAGATCTGGTGAGAAGAGTCGGCCAATCCTTCGGTTCATTTGCCGGGGGAGGCGAGGTCTCCCTGGGAAGAGATACCAGAATCAGTGGGCCAATTCTGCAGAAGGCTTTTCTGGAAGGGCTTCTCGGCACAGGCTGTAGCGTCTACAGCTACGGCGTCATTCCCATTGCCGTCATCAGCTTCATCACCAGCAAACAGAGGCTTAAGGCAGCAGCCTATATCTCTGCCTCCCACAATCCTCCGGAGTACAATGGAGTGCGCTTCAGGACCGGCGATGGATATGGCCTGCTTTATAAGCAGTCGTCCATAATGAAATTCTACCGGGAGGGCAGCTTTCTCTCCGGCCAGGGGCGGCTGGAAGAGCGCTCAGCCCGGAAGGCCATTGACGATTACGGCCATTATGTTCAAGGACTGCTCCAGATGGATCGCAGACTCAAGGTGGTCCTGGATATGGGCAACGGCTCTGCCTGCAGCATGGCCTCTTTTTATCGCAATCTCGGATTGGACTCCACTGTGATCAATGGAGAGATGGATGGCCTGTTCTCCGGTCGGGGACCGTCCCCCAATGAGAAGTCATTGCATCCCGCCTGCCAGGAGGTCTTGAGGACCGGATCTGATTTCGGGGTGGGATTCGATCCCGACGCCGATCGGGGCATGATCATCGATGATCTGGGCCGGGTTCTGCCTCCGGAGAAGGTGGCCATTATCATCGCCAGGCGGCGGTATAAGCCCGGCGACCTGGTCATCTCCGGCTTTGACTGCTCCATGATGCTGGAGCGGGAGCTGGAAAAGGATGGAATTCATGTATCGCGAGAGAGGGTAGGGGATGTATTTGTGGCCAACCGGGTCAAGAATGATGGTGCAGTGCTGGGTGTGGAGCGCAGCGGCCACTTCTTCCTTCCCGAGTTCCAGTACTCCGACGATCCCTTCGCCATGAGCTTGGTCTTGGCTGAGATCATATCCCAGGGCGAGAAGCTCTCCGTCCTCGCGAATGAGATCCCCGACTATCCCTACCTCCAGAAGAGCATTCGAATCGAGGGGGATACTTCTGCTGTGATGCTTCAGCTAAAAGATGCTCTCTCCAGAATGGAGCCTGACACTCTTGACGGACTTAAGATAACCACCGAGAGCCACAGCGCATTGATCCGTCCCAGCAACACCGAGCCCATAATCAGGCTATACATCGAGACTGTGGGAGATGATATGGCCGAGCTGGAGGAGAATTACATGGGGCTGATCCGAAAGGCCATGAAGCCCTAAGCCAATCTATTTAATACCGTCCTTACTCTTGCATCATATTGCCATGTCCGAAGCTGATATTAACGCCAAATACAGAGATGTCTGCGTCCTCATCCCCACCCTCAACGAAGAGGAGTCCATAGGCCCGGTCATCAAAGAGTTCCAGGCTCTTGGATTTCAGAACATCCTCCTGGCGGACGGCCACAGCACCGACGGCACAGTGGATATCGCCAGGGCCGCCGGAGCACGCATCTTCGTCCAGTCCGGATCGGGCAAGGGCCAGGCCATGAAAGAGGTCTTCGAGGTGATAGAGGAGGACTACATACTTCTCATCGACGGCGACGGCACCTATCTTCCCTCCGAGGCCCCCGGCCTTCTGGAGCCGGTGCTGAAGGGAAGGGCAGAGCATGTGGTGGGCAACCGGCACGGCCGCATGCAGGGAGGCGCTCTAAAGCGCCTGAACATGTTCGGCAACAGGATGATCAACTTCTTCTTCTCCACCATCTACCGGGTTCATTTGACCGACATCCTCTCCGGATACAGGGCTTTTACCAGGGAGGGCATACGCCGCCTGGACCTCTCCACACCCGGTTTTGAGATCGAGTCGGAGATGACCATTGAGAGCGTCAAGAAGGGCCTGCGCATAGTGGAGGTGCCAATAACCTACCGTCCCAGGGCGGCCGGCACCAAGACAAAGCTGCATCCCTTCCGGGACGGCCTGAAGATAATCCTCACCATCTTTCGCATGGCTAAGACAGAGAATCCCATGTTCTACTTCGGGCTCATCGGCTCTTTGTTTGCCGCAGCCGGCTTTCTCATAGGTCTTTATGTGGCCAGGGACTGGTTTTGCTATCGCATAGACCACATCCCTCTTACCATACTCACCGCCATTTTGATAATCGTGGGCTTCCAGCTATTTCTGATAGGCATGCAGGGAGATATGATGGCCTCCATGCACCGGGAGCTGATCCGGGAGCTGCACCGGAAGAAGTGAGTCTGAAACTGAAACGCCTCATCAAATCATAGGAAATGCTTTCAGCAGTTGCGGAAAGAAAAAGATAAATGGAGCTCCAGATCTTCAGCGGAACTCCAGTCTGGCCTCATCCATGGCCTCGAAGAGGTAGGCCATTCCGGGCATAAGAGACTCGTTTTCGCCCAGATGTATCCAGCCCGATGGATCATACTTCCACACAAAAGCAGAGACCATTCCCTTGTCCACCGCTTCAGGATAGCTGTACCTCTTATGCTTGATATTGACGGTGATGTTCTCCAGCCCAACGGTCTGGTTCACAGGAAGGCCCACCATATTCCAGCCTGGATGCAGATCCAGGCGGTGGGGGAGGTCCACGGGCTTTCCTCCAATCTCCATGGTGAAGTTTTCCGAGCTATCGATGAGCAAGCCCTGGCCGGGATAAAAGCTGGTCACATTGACCAGGGCTCCCTCTTTCATATTGAAATCCCAGCCCTTTCCGGCTATGGTGAATATGCTGCGATAGGGCTTTTTGGCCAGATATTTGGACGCCTTGGCATCATCGGGCTCTAAGAAAATGGATACTGCATTCCAGCCGGCGGTGATATTGATCCTCTGGACCTGGCCGGGTACGATCATATACTCGATAGAAAAGCTCCTTTTCTCTCCCAGCCGGGGCCGGATCACAGGCCACATAACCTTCTTATCCTCTCCAATTACATATTCGTCATGCCAGACGGTCAGTCCCTCCTCTTTGACCACGACCTTATCGGCGTCCTTGGGAAGCAGGGCTTCGCCTATTATCGCCGGAGGGGCATTGAGATTGAGCGACCCACTGCTGCTATCGGTCTCAATCCAATAAACCCAGTCGGTTGCGCTCTCCTTCTCCGGTGTTATGGATGTCTCAACTGAGCTGACGTTCTCCTTGCTGGAATTGGAGGGAGTGGTGTTGATGCGGTAGGGGAGGGCAGCCGACCGGGGCAGATCAGGCCGGAAGCTGGGGTCGCCCAGCATCATATCCATATAAGCAGTCTGGTTGAGCATCTCGGAGATGGATTCATCCCAGTCCGGCAGGTGCTCATCGTACTCCGATATCTCTTTAATGTTCTCTGCTCCCTGGAACTTCAGACGATAGAGGTTATCGGCATCAAGTACCGCTTCTCCCACTGTGGAATTCTCATAGACCAGAGATTGATAAAATCTCTTGATGAAGTCCTCGGAGAGGAAGATCCAGGATAACGAAGAGGTTCCAATATAATTGACCGCCCCGGCCCGGATGAAGGACAGGGCAATGGAGTTCTCCAGCTTGAGAGGAATGTACATCCTGGTCCCGGTCACATTGAGATAATATCCTTTCAGGTTGGCAGTGACACAGGCATCGGTGGTGGTGCTCTGGGGAGCTAAAACCAGGTCTTTGACATGGCCCGCAGTGAGGGTGGCATCCATCATCGACCAGTCCGATAGCCCCCACTGGTCTTCAGAGCCGTGGTTATTGAATGTGACTATGTTCTGGCCGTTGTTCATCTGAGAGACGGCCTGCTGGTAGGTGGCCTCCTCGTAGCGCAGGTCTCTGACCTCCAGTCCCCCATCTCTCAGATAATCCCTGATGCTCATGGCTATGGGCGACTGGGGGAAGGAGAGGGGAGGCGAGGATATGACCAGAGCACTCTCCTTCCAGGAGCCGTTCAGCTGATGGTAGGCCAGGGTTCTGGCCAGAAGCTGGGATGCATCATAAACCGAGAGGGCCATGATCCTTCCCACCGCCACATGGCTGTAGTTGCCATCGTCCATGAAGAGCTGATAATCCCGGAAGATCTCGTACTCCATAACGCTGTCAACCTTCTGGGTAAGGCCGGTGGATATCAATGGCAGCGAGCCGGGATCTCCCACCACCATCAGATAGCGGGGAGAGATCTCCAGATCCTCGACCTTCTGATTAAGCGCCTCCTCTTCGGCAGATGGATCGATCTGCTGAGGATCGCGGGCTATATCCAATAAAACCGCCCGGCGGGCAGCGGCTGCGGCTGGCGCCAGCAGGGATAGCCGAGGCACCTTGGTATGGCTGAAGGCAGTGATATTCAATGCCGGGGTGTTGGATAAGACCTCTACGGTGTAGTTCTTGGTCCTGCGGACAGCTCCATCCCCGGCCTCGATATTGAATGTCCACCTTCCGGGGGTGAGCATCTGCACTTGGATATCATAGAGCTTATCCCGCTCCATATCAGTGATCTCCAGCCTGCCGCTGCCCCGGTCCGGGCTGTAGAGATTGATGGCGGTGTAGGCTGCCTCCCGGTCCAGGCTCCAGGAGATATTGGTCCTGCCGGAGTAGATCCAAACGGGATAGGTCAGATTGATGGCAGGAGGATCGTCCAGATTCTTCAAGGTATGATTGTAGGAGTATCCCTCATAGGCAACAGTGGCTCCCCTGTCCAGCTCCTCCTCCCAGCCGCTGTCCATGGGATAGAGCAGCTCCACATCCACATTCAGGCTGGATGACTTGCCTGGCTCAAGGCGGTTTATGCTCCAGCGAAGCATGGAGCCGTTGAGGAAGGAATTCACGGCATCAGAGGGCTGTCCGGTGAAGGGATCGGTGACATTTACCTGCCCCATCTCTGCCCGGGGCCATTTTATGAGGCGGCCCATGGGAAAGACATCCAGCAGCCGCACGCCATGCATCGTCTCTTCTCCGGTATTGCTGAGGGTGATATTGAGCCTGACAATCTGGCTTATCTCCTCCGCCGGAACCTGGCTGGGGCTCAATTCCATCCTCACCAGCAGATCCTCCACAAATGTCCTCTTCACCGATGGACGGGACTGGGGCAGTAGGAGGGAGAGGTCGCGGGAGTTGGCATAGACCACCATATCCGGGCTCTCGCCCCTCCTCTTCATCTGTTCGATGAGCATCCTCTCAGATGCATCCTGCCAGGTGATATTCATCCGGCTCAAGTTCTCTTTAACCTGAGCGGAGATGGGGCCTGCCAGCACCGCTTCTCTGACATCCAGGCGCTGCAGAGCCGCCTCGGTCTCGAGCGGCATCTGCTCGCCTGCATAGAGAACGGGCCAGTTGAGATAAGAGGCAATGGGAGCGGCGGTGAGAGCAGCGCTGTAGTTCTCTCCTACAATCACCGCTCCCGGTGCGCTCTTCCAGCGGCGGCTGATCTTTTCCGCCAGATCATAGCTGCTATTGGCCTCTAGCTTTTGGTCATATCTCCAGGAGACATTGCCTATGGCCAGGCTATCTCCGCCGATCTGTTTCAGCAGCCAGTTGGCAGCCGGCGAGGGCGGCTCCAGCTCAGCCCAGACCGGGGTGTGGACCACATCATATTCCAGGGCCAGTCCGGATGCTCCGAACCTCCGCAGCTCCTCCATATATCTTACTGCCCCCTCTACATTCTGGGTGGAGAGAATATAGGCCAGATAATCATCGCTCAGGCGGACATAAACCGGCTTTTCGCTGAGAAGGCAGACCTCTCCCACCTCCTGGGCAGAGAGGGGTGATATCATCATGAAGTCTGTGGCCTGGGATATCCGGGCAAAGTTGTAGCCCTGAGCCCGGTCGAAGGGATTGTCCAGGGCCACACCCAGGCGGACCGGACCCAGGTCGGAGGTTATATTGCGAGCATAATCCACGATCTCCATGACCTGGTCCTGCTTCCACTGATTCCATCTTTCCCGGTTGTAGGAGCTGGCATAAACCTTGCTCAGGTCTATGCCGGTATCCTGATAGAACTTCTCTTTGCAGAAATTGCAGTAACAGTAATTCTCATCCTGAAATCCGAAATTATAAAGGACCACGCCGTCGGCTTTGTAGTCATCGATGAGGCTCTCAATGTAATCGTAGAGATTGTCCTTTGCCCCCTGGTTGACCGGACAGTAGTGGGTGGCGTTTCCGCCAATATCGGGATTGGCAACCTGAAGCAGACTACTGTCCACTCCAGAGTCGTTGCTGGCGGGAAGATCAAGGCCGGCCTCGGCCAGCATGTCATCTATGGCCTCAGGCAGATCAGATAATCCCTCCAGGGCAGCCTTCTCGGAAGAGCGCGGGACCTCCAGGCCTGCGGTGATATAAACCTTGAGGCCGCCCTTATGGGCTGACTCGGCCAGATCCTTGACTGTCTTGCCGGAGCCGTGGATGGTAATGGCGCTGATATTGGCGCTCTTAAATGCGCTCAATATGGCCTGCGCTCCGTATCTTTGGAGGTCGGATTCATCCACCCATCCGGTCCTCTCCCCTGCTTGAACCTCTTGGGGAAGGATCAATAAGGGAAGACTGATGGTCTCATTGTCCTCGGACCATATGGCAAGAGGCGTTGCAGCAATGGCGGCATGCCAGTCGTCAGCTCCTATCAGGATCACATCCTCCATCTCGCCCTTGACTCCCCTCTCCAGCAGTTGATCCTCGGCCAGGGCCGGCCCGATGCAGGATATGATCAATATGAACAGCAATGAATACTGCAGCTTCATGCTCTCACCTCTTCGGTTTCTATGCCCGCTTCATCAAGCGGCTGGAGATATTGAATATCGATATCGCCCACATAGAAGGCCTTTTCCAGGGTGATATTTCGGCCCGCCATCTCGACTACAGCGGCCTTGGCTTTTTCTGTTGCCAGACCCTGGCAGACCACCATGGGCATGCCGGAGGTCTGAGCCATTTGATAAGCCCGGAATAGGTCCGGCGAACTGGTGCCGCAGAGCACCGCATTCTTGCTTCCATTGATCCAGATATCTGCAGCATAGAGCCAGGATTGCTCATAGAGGCTGTCGCCTCCAATTCGTTTTATACGGGCATCATTGAGATTTTTCTCCACATCATCTGAGACTATGGATTCATTGCCCAGAATCATTATCTCGGAGTACTCCTGCAGCTTCTCCAGATCCTCACTTGGTATCCTTCCCTCTGCAGTGGTGACGAGATCAAAATCACTCGTTGCATTGCTCATGCTGCTGGCGGAGACAATTGTGCTGTAGAGGAAGTCCTCCCCAGTCAGCACCACCAGCCCCGTGGGGGGTACAGCATTTATTGTAGCCGACTCCTCGGGCATGGGAATGCCGTGCGAGTCCATGAGCCTGAACAGGATCGGATATTCGCCGCTTGCTGATGCCAGCATGGTGAAATTGGCGATCCCCGGCCTCTTGGGGCTGACCTTGACGATCTGGGCGGAAGGTATGACCATAAGCTCTGATGGCGTGATTATTCCCACCATCACCTCTTCCTCCACATCCAGAGCGATTCTGAAGGAGCCTTTATGGGTTCGGTTGACTACCAGAGCTTCCGGAACCTTGACATCCACGCTGTAGCCCCGAACCTCCATGGCAAAGCTGACCACAGCCTCCGCCGAGGAGTTCCTGGACCTGTTGCCGAGGGATGTGGCGGTGACGGTCAGATTATCCTTGCGTCCCGGTTTGGTGGTTTCTATATGCAGCTTCAATGTGTGAGTGGCAGAGGGATCAAGCGCCAGGTCATAGGGAAACTCAAGGGTCTCTTCGCCGTCCATCAGACTGGCGCTCCAGCCTTCCGGAAGCAGTTCACAGTCGATGGAGGCGACGTCGCGGAATGCTCCCAGGTTGTTAATAGCCAGATCGAACTCTGCTATGTCCTCCGCTCCGGCAGAGATCTCAGCCGATTTGGCATCATTTATGGTCATGCTGATTCCGTAGCTCTCCTGGGCGATGGCGGTTAAATCAAATTCGATCCTTATGGGAAGAGATGGAGGAGCGCTGTCCAGCAGATACAGAAATCCGGCATAAGTCCCAGGCTCGGTCTCCGGCGGCAAAACAAAAAAGATCTTGATCTCAGCCTCGTCCCCGGGGGCAAGAGGCTCCTCCTCGGGCATATCCAAAAAGATGTAGCCTTTGGCGGTCCCGCTCATCTCCGTCTTGGAGATCTCATGGATGGTGGAGTCCCCGGTATTGGTCAGCTTAAGAGTCCTCTCCACCAGGTCGCCGGGATGGAGCACCACATCGAACCTATCCTTGTCTGGAGACAGCTGGGCTGAGCTGACCGCAGCAAGCAGGAACATAACTACAATTGGATATATTAGCCTCATCAAACACCACACTGCTGGCATGATCCGGATATTCTGGAGTTACTACCCACCTTCATTTACCGGTTCCTATTTCTCTCCCAAAGGAATAAATAACCTTCTGCTACCTTCAGGCTAGCTTATATCTGTTATGCAGGATAAGATGTCAGAGGTGTTTGCTTGGAGCCTGAGAAAGCCATTCTGGTGGCCACGCCCTTCAAGAAGAGGGGCAAGAGCAGTTTGAAGATCAGCGATTTCATATTCGCTCTCTCCCTGGACCTGAAATGGGGGCCGCCGGAGAAGGTGAGATCTCTTTTGAGGGAAGCTGAAGCAGAGGGGATGGTAAAGATGTATGAGCAGATGGTTGAGGCCCTCTTCGATCCGGTGGCAGTAGAGGTTCCCCTGGGATTCAAGCCCACTACCGAGGAAGGCATACTGGATCAGGGAATCAGGCTTATCACCTCTCATACCGGCATGAGCCGAAAGGAGGTCATAGCGGCAGCCAATGAAAAGCAGGACTTGCTGAAAAAGCTGGTAGAGCTGGATGCCGTGGTCCTGCTCTTGGCCAGGGAGATGGGCATAGATGTAAAAGAGCTGGCCGGCCAAGCCTATCAGAACCTGCTCTCTCGATCCGGGGAGTTGGGCAGAGAGAGCGGCTGCACAAAGAGCAGCTAAAGACCGATATTTGAAACGACAATCTAATATATAATTTATCTACAATTGAAGGTCTCCATGAGCGATGAAGACAGGGCGACAAAGACCACTCTCTATGAGCTGCTGGGAATATCCCGGGAGAGGGCTGATGAGATCGCAGGCATGGTGCGGGTCTCATTCTCAGAGTCCAGGGGGCCATCGGAGTGGATTGTGAGGCTGGCGGAGCAGTTTCATATAGAGGGGGAGGAGTTGGCGGAGGCCTTTGCCTGCGGATGGTTTGCCGGAAAGTATGCCGGGGTTTCCGAGGTATTTCAGACGGTGCAAAAGGAGATAGACAAGAGGGAGACGGATATGGCGCTGGAAAAGGCGAAGCAGAGCCGTTATCCTCCCCCGGATGGCTACGCATAATCGCAAGCTTAATCTCCTATGGGCGGAGGAGAATGCCTTTATGACCCCCAGGGTTCTCTTTACCACAGTTTACAGAAACAGCTCCGAGCCTTACGACTACATCGGAGCCAATACCAGGTCATGGTTTAGGTTTTACTGGCCCCGAATCCAGT
>Ga0302252_1001243_pt1 | contig 15593 bp, 21 predicted proteins | sample AAG_RA_Leu_MG_FD_193511 | JGI IMG/M metagenome (GOLD analysis project Ga0302252, IMG submission 193511) | Enriched activated sludge microbial communities from anaerobic digester in WTTP, New Holstein, Wisconsin, United States - AAG_RA_Leu | ecosystem: Engineered > Bioreactor > Anaerobic >...
CGCCGGTTTCGGGCGTGGATCGGGACATTGATCCGCAATGCGCGATTAAAGCGCGAGAAATGCGATTCTACGGCGCTGGAGGCTCAGGATACCCATATTATACTAACTGACCTGAATGAGCGCACCAAGAGCCGTTTTCAGGCGACTGACAAGGCAACGCATTTGATAGTCACTTTGCTGAAGAAGGGATACTGTGTGGATGACTTCAGAAAAGTGCATGAGGTGAAATGCGGGCAGTGGCAGGGGAATGATAAGATGGAGCACTGCCTGAGACCGAGTACCTTGTATGCGCCGAGCCATTTTGATGAGTACCTGGCAGAGTGGTGGAAGCAGGACAGGGAGCGGAAGGAACTGCAGCAGAAGCGGCAACAGGCGCTGGATGCCCGCCTTCGCGGGAATGACAAGGAGGGGGCAGTGAATGGAGTGCAGCGGGCGGAGCGGGATGCGAAGGTGAAGGAACTGAACGCAAAGAAGTGGAATGAGCATGCGAGCTGGCTGGACTTTATGCGGTGGACGATCCAGTTTCCGGACGCGGAGAGCCTGGAGGCGTATCCGATGCCGGAGCGGGTGCGGAAGATGCGCAAGGCACCGGGGATGATGATGCAGATTGCCACGGGCAAGGTGGCGGAATGGGCAGAGGCGGAGTACAGAGAGCTGAAACAGGAGGCGGAGCATGGTAAGAACTGACAGGTACTACAGGCCGGATGAGGTGGCGGAGCTGCTGAGCGTGGACAAGGGTACTGTGTATCGGATGATCAAAGACATAGAAGATCCTCTCCCGGCAATAAGGCTGACCGGAGACCGACATTTGAGAATTCCAGGGCAAGAGCTGAGTGATTGGCTGGAGCGGAGGCGGGTGAATCCGGAGGATATATGATGGACTGAATGGACGAAATGGACAGGATAAAGCCCGGCTGATGCCGGGTTTTTTTGTAACTCCTGCCTACTCCTGCCTACTTGTGCCACAGTATTTTTGACAAAACGCAGAAAGTGTGGCGTAAGCAGGCAGGTGCGTTTGACAGGGTAAGGGTATGTGGCACCTTGGTGCCATGAGTAACAGCAAAGCTTTTAGAGAAAAAAAAGAGATGGCGTTTGAGGCGTTCATCAGTGGCAAGACGAGTCCGAAGGAATTGGCGGAATTGGTGGGCTGCAGTCCGGTGACGATCGGCAAGTGGATCGCTGCGGGGAAGTGGGACAAGATCGAGGGTGAAGAGCGGAAGCTGAACCGGAAGATCACGGTGGCAAGGCGGAAGGCGCTGCTGACGGCGTTGGAAGAATACGCGAAGGATCCCAAGAATACTGCCTTGCAATCCCTGGTGAGCATACTGCGGCAGGAGATGAAGCGGGATGAGCCAGCCAAGGAGCTTTGTGACTACATAGTGAAGTTTTTAGACCAAGTGACAGACTTTATGATCGAGAAGGGATATGAGGGGATGCTGAAGCAGTTTCAGGCGATCGTGATGGATCTGGCTGAATACCTGAGAGTGAGGAATGGCTAATGGAATTTTATACCCCGACATGTACCTCCGAACGTCCCGGTGGCGACTTTCTTGCCACCGGGCACATTTTTCCCTACCGGCCCTCTCAAAGCCCCGTATGGGTGACCTGCGGGGCTGCCCTTTTGAAAGAGGGGCTGAATGGAAGATAGACTGGTGCAGGTTCTCTTTGCTCTGTTCGGGCTGTATGCCGGAGTGATGAGCTGGCTGTTTAAGATGGCATGGAATGACGTGCAGCGGTTGAAGCAGGAATTGAGCGAGATGCGGACGAACTGTGCGAAATGCCAGGCAGGGACGCTGGACAGTATTAGGGAATTGATTGATGAGCGGTTTGATAAGTTTGAAGGGCTTGTGGAACAGAAGATGGAGCAGATTATCACGAAGGTGGAGCTCACCTGGGTGAATGATGGACGGATCAGCCCGAAAAGAACTAAAAAGGAGGATAAGATATGAGCCAGGCAAAAGCAACGAGATCAATGGCAAAGAAAGAGCTGCAGAGCATACCCGATAATGGATTGCCATATGCTGCAGGGACAGAATTGGAAGGGACATTTGGCGCGATATCGATATTTGGAGCGTCTTTCCCAGATGATGAGACCAGTTTTGAAATTAATGGCGAGGGGGTGAATCTGAGTGTGCTGAATGGTAAGGTGCCAGATGGGTTTACCTACATTAGCCATTTTACGAAGATCACTATTCCTGCGGGCAATACGATGGTGCTGATAGTTTACGGGTTTTAAGCACGATGAAACTGGTAAATAAGCTGCAGCTGGGGGCGATGCGGGGACTGGGAGCAGAACCTTATGGGGTGAGGTTAAATTTTGCTTTGCCGGTGGGGGAAGCAGCGGGACGTTATGACCGGCTGGGGGCATTGGGTTCATTCAATGATACGCTGGGAGCACTGCCCTGGAATGAGGAGATAGCTTCCAGGTGCACAGTTCAGCGCCGCATGCGCAGATGTGTGATGCCTGATGCAATAGCTGATCCGCATAATCCCCATAAGAGCGTGGCATATTATCTTCATCCTGCTGATAGCACGAAAAAAGCAGATGGCACAGCAGCCAATCTGGACGGTGCGGACGGGCAAGTGATGGTAGAAATCCCCAAATTCTGGCAGAAAGTAGTATGGGATGAAGCGGATCCCGATGTGATGGAATGGTGGATATCTGACAGGGCACTCAGTGGATACACTGTGCACCCTGCATTTCAAAAGATCATTGGCGGAGTGCTGTTAGAGGTGCCATATCGCTATATCGGGGCGTATATGGGAGTGTTGCAGGATGATAACGATGTTTTCCGGGATTATTATGATGTGGATGAGGAAGCGGCGAACTATCCTCATGTCAGGACAGTGACCACTGAACGAAAATTGCAGACAGCTACTACTCCACGGCTGGCATCGGTGAGGGGAAAGCTGCCAGTAGGCACGGGCACCAGAGCAGAGTTCAGGGCAGCAGCCAGACGGCGTGATGGGAATTCGGATGATAGCACCTGGCGTCTTACCGACTGGAATTTATGGAGCGCCGTTCAGTTGCTGTTTCTCACCGAATATGCTACTTTTGATTCCCAGCTTGCACTGGCAGGTGGTTCAGACAAAGGATTGAGTAATTTAGCTCCCGGCACCTGGGCAGCTTCCGTTAGTGGCGGGAGCAGCACATATCTGCCAATCGTGCCTACAGGTGGGACGGAAAGTCTGGGTAATGCTTCAGGTAATGTCGCCCTGACTGCGCTATATGGCTCTGGCAATGGCTTACCGGTATATACCGGCTCAGCCAATAGCTATTGGACAGATGTAATACCTTGTTACAGGGGCATAGAATCACCTTTCGGGAACATCTGGCAATGGTTGGATGGGATTATCTTGGACTTCAATACCGCTGCCAGACTGGATGCCCACACTGCGCCTGGTTCGTTTGTCGACGATAATCCATCTGCTGACTACACAAAAATCATTGCACACGCAGGCGTGGACAACGTCCCTGCTTCCGGATATTCTACCCGAATTCACGAATTAGCCGCTTTATGTGGTTTTTATCCTCGCGTGGTAGGGGGTAGTAATATAACCGGACTCGCGGATTACTATAATGCGGCATCCGCGGGCATGCGGGTGGTTGCGGTGGGCGGTAGTTCGCATATCGCTGGTCATGCGGGCGTTTTCTACGTGCTTGCGTCTTACGGCTCCGCGTTTCGCTTTACGTCTATCGGCGGACGGCTCTGCTTATGAAAAAAATATATCAGTCTATAGGTGATTGGATATGCGGGTAGTTGCAGTGGGCGGTTTTTCGTATAGCGATGGTTATGCGGGCGTTTTCTGCGTGTATGCGAATACCGGCTCCGCGAATCGCAATACGAATATCGGCAGACAGCTAAGCTTATTTAATCTCAAAACACTGCCTCCAATCACCCTGCCTCTTGGCAAAACACATAGCAAGCCCATAGGTGTTGGTAGCGAATGCGAAAACTCCGCTCAGAAAGATGGTGGTATGAAGCGATTTAGCGATTTTGCAGAAGAGCCTGCAGCTCTTGAGGGAGAAAAGATACCAATAGATAGCGTGTTGAACACAGAACTAAAAGTTACTGGTTATCGCATTAATAAGACTAAATATAACCGTAATGGAGGTGAGCAGTGTCTTACCCTTGAAGTAGAAATAGATGGGGTTAAAAGAGTGATTTTCACTGGAAGAGGGGTATTGATCGATCAGGTCACCAAATATGCGGATCAAATCCCATACGTGGCTTCAATAGTTAAAATAAATAAGTATTATAGATTAAAATGAGGATGTAATGACTGGAACATGCGACAACATTCAGCCCACTATGTTTAGATACGGACGGTACATTTACATTACATGGGACTATGCAGCACTGACTGATGGTGGATACAGTTTTCAATACATTGAACTGCCTGCTGATTCTAGTCTTAGCGATGTCCTGGCGGCGCTAATTGAGGCGGGTGTAAAAGAAGATAAAATGGTAGAAATTATGGCGTCTGTTGAGGCAGACTATAATGCCTAAGTTCATTCAACGACAGCAAAAAGCACTGGCAGAGATAGCAGCAAAGACGCCGCATCTTCGGCCGTTTGCTGAAGACAATCCGGCTGCTAGGGCGAAGCGGATCGCACTGGTGCAGGGTGAAGGCTGGGAGGCGTTTAGCTATTTCTGTGTGGCTTATTTTCCGCATGTGTTTGGGAAGCCGTTTTGTGCTATTCACCAGGAGATGTTTCAGGAGACTGAGTCTGCCAGCGGGGTGATTGGCATTACAGGATTCCGCGGGCTGGGCAAAACGGTTCTTATGGGGGTGGTATATCCTATCTGGTGTGTAATACGAGGTGAACGCTATGTGATCCATACTGCTGCAGATGTAGATCTGGCCGAGGAGCGCACAGCCTTCACTTTGCACGAGCTACAGAATAACCGGAGGCTGCTGTCTGATTGGCCAGAGCTGGAACCGATGGACGAGGACAAGGCTGACTTCTACCTGAAGAACAAAGCACGAATCAGAGCGAGAAGCATCAAGCAGAGTCATCGTGGAACGATCAATCCCAGGACTGCAAAACGGCCTGGACTGATTGTTTGTGATGATATCGACAAAGAAGAGAACATGGGATCTCAGACCATTGGCAAGCGGAAGATGGACAAGATCACGCAGGAACTGGCGGGGGCATTGGACCCGGCTGAGCCGGGCAAAGTGATTTGGCTGGGTAACCTGGTACATCCGAACTATGCGATCTGCCAGTTTATGGAGCTGATAATAGGCGAAATAAAAGCCGATAATCCCGAAGGAGACCTGGGATACCAAAAAGTGATTAAGACGTCACAACGGGCACTTTTGCGGTATTCCTTGGAGAATGCTGAAGGTAAGAGCACCTGGCCGGAGCAATATCCGGACGAGACATTGCCGGAGCTGCGCAAGCGTTATGGGCAGGCGGGGTATCAGAGAGAGATGCTGGGTCTGCCTGTGATCGAAGGGAACATATTTAAGAATGAATGGTTTAAGCGGTACAAGACCCTTCCGGAGCCGGGCAAGATGAAGCGGGTGTGGCTATATGCCGATCCTGCCTGGGGAGAGAAGGGCTGTTATAAAGCCATCATCTCCATCGGTTATGATGGCAACCGCTTTTACGTGATCCATGCCTGGATTAGACAGACGGAGAATACGAAGTTTTTCAGATACTACTATGATGCCTATCAAGAGCTTGACAGGACGTACCGGGTGAAAGCCAGAGCAGCCTGTGAAACTACTTATGGCCAGGGGCGGATATTGGCTGACTTCGATCGGTGGGCTACAGATAATCATCTGCCGCCCATAAGCCATAGGATCAAGAAGATCGATAACCGGGAGAACAAGAACCTGAGGATTGAGCGGACTGAGACGATCATTGAGACGGCGAAGGTGCTGTTTCCGGAGGGGCAGGATATGCCTACCCTGATCAGCCAGTTCCTCACTTATCCAGATGGATATGTGGATGGTCCGGATGCGCTGGCTGGGTGTTTGGAGCGGTTCAGCGAGTACGACATTGGGCGGAACCGGGTGAAGGTGCGGAGGATGCAGTGGTAGGGGCTGGACATGATGGACGATATGGACTGTATGGACGTTATGGACGGGTGCAATGAACTATTTTGATCGGATGATGCTGGAGTATTACCAGGTACTAAATAATGCCTGGAGAAAAGAGATCAAAGAAGCTGCCAGGAGTGCGATTGGACTATTGACCGAGATGCCTAAGGCGGAGCGGGTGGATAAGCGCAAGGTGGACTTGCTCTTGGATGTAATCAGCCAGAATTTGGGAGACGACTTCATGATGGCTGTATCCAGCGAGACCAAAGCGTATGTAGAGCGGAGCCTGAGGCTGGGCATCCAGGACGTGAAGACCAGCGCGAAAGCCAGGATCAGCATCGGGCTGTGGGGAATCAAAGACCAGGCATTAGCGAGCCAGGTGCAGAAGCAGAATCTATTTTGGATAGGGCAGCACTTTGGAGCGGATATCAGCGATGACTTCCGGGAGACGATGACCAAAGCGATAGAACAGGGCTATACGAAGGAGATGCTGGCAGACGCTCTGAAAGATACTTTTAGCGATTTGGGCGAGAAGGGAAGCGTTTACTGGCAGGGCTTGGCAGAGCATACGGCGCTGCGGATCCGCGAATTTGGACGGCTGTCCGGATATGAGAAGGCCGGGGCTAAGGGCTACAGATTGGTAAATCCGATGGATAACCGGACGAGTGAGATCTGCTACGCGCTGGTGAGCCAGAACCTGGTGTATCCACTGGATGTGGCTTTGGAAGTGCGTGACAATCTGATGGCCATCGATGTGAACGCAGAGGGGCTGGAGGAAGCGAGAGAACAGATCAAGGCGCTGGCACCGTGGGTGAAAGAGAGCCAGATTGAGCGAGATGCAGATGGCAATCCTACCGGGGTTAGCGGTGCGCATACGCCGTTTCCGCCGTTTCACTGGAAGTGCCGGACGCAGACGGAAATTGTTATTTAACAAAGAGTAAAAGAGATAAAGAGATGGATGATTTAACCACAGAGATCACAGAGAAAAGCAGAGAAAAGCAGGGTGTAAAATGAAAGCGATACCAGTAGAAGTGCAAGACGTAGTGACGATCTTGAATCTGCCTGCTGACATGGCGGAGAATCCGATATTTAGCGAGCATGAGGCTTTGGTGCTGAAACGCCTGGCTGAGATATGCCTGGAAGATGACTATAACGATGCCGCAGGTGATGATCTGGAGGCGGGAGACGCAGCGTATGTGGCGTTCCGGTATGGCTATGCTTTCCTTCTGCTGGAGAGCGTGGCGGAATTCCTTAACCTGAAGACTTTGGGTGAGGGAATCGTGAAGAGCATTGGGCTGGACAGCTCTGCTACAGAGCTGCTTACGGGGGCTGAGATAGAAGAATTTAAGGGCAAGCTGGAGGCCCGGGCACTATCGCTGCTGAAGGCATATCTAAATGAAGATGGGCTGGCCAGGCTGTATGAACTAAAGCCGAGACCTGCGAGATTGATCAAGGCTGGGGTGATCTGATGGATGAGCTGATGACTGAGATTTACCGAGCTATATACAGTGCCTTGGAGAGCAAGATGCACTTGATTGGCTCTGTGATCGATGGTGAAGCCAGACGGGAGATTCTGGAGAAGGAGATCTATGACAAGGGTGATTTTTATGCGAACGCCGGATACGTGGTGGAGAGTGATGCCAACGGAATGACTCTGAGAGTGGGCAGCAACGTGAAGCATGAGCCTTTTGTGTTGGGCGGCAAAACGCCAAGCTGGACACCGATTAAGCCCCTGATCGCCTGGGTGGAACGCAAGGGACTCTCCTGGGCAGATAAGAAGACAGGCAAGGCACTGAAGGTGGAGCAGATGGCGTATATGATAAGAGCCAAGATCAAGGCGGTGGGGATTGAAGCCAGGAACGTATATGAGACAGTTCTGCAGAACAAGGAAGCGTGGATTTATGAGCAGTTTAACAGCATCGAGGTAAGAATATGACGGGATTTGAAAAGTTTGAGAATGAGCGCAGCAGTATCCGTAGCGCATTGATGGATGCGGGGATCGCTACTGTGCAGTTTAACAAGGACGATATCCCCAAGGATCTGCCTGCAGCTATCGTTATATTGGATGGTGAGACGGGCAAGAACGGGACGGGAAGGCGGTATGTGGATACCGATATTGCGTGGACGGTGTATTTGATCGTGAACGCTACCAAGGCTGAGGATCCGGATGCGGATCTGTACCGACTCAAAGAGAACTTCCGGGAGCAGTACCAGGCAGCGATGTACCGGGATATTCCGGAGATAGAGTATTACACGAGTCGGCTGGACGGAGCGAGACTGGTGCGGGTTGCGCGGCTGGCGCTGCTGAAGAGCGGTACGGGAGCGGGATCATGAAAGTGACTACAATAGGCGGAGCGCGGGTGATTATCAGCGGCGTGAGTGAGTTGATAGAGAAGGGGTACCGGGCAGAGACACCGGACCTAAGTAAGATGAGCCGGGTGGGTAAGCAGATTGTGAGCAAGGCTGCAGAGACCAAGAAGGTGGTGAGCGCGCCATACAGCATGAGCAAGCTGCTGAATTTGCTGGATACTGATGAGTACCACAGTGGCTGCATCGATGCTTTGGCTATGGCCACTGTGATGAAGGTCGAGTGCAAGAACGCCCAGGTAAAAGCCTGGATGGAAGCCGCGGAATTCCCGGGCTGTGAAGACCAAAGCACGATCCTGGCTGAGATGATAAAGTTTTATCTGGCCTGCGGAAACGGGTTTTTGATCAAGATGCGGAACGTGAAAGGCGAGTGGATGGGGCTGGAGCGGATGCTGCCCAGTGAAGTGCAGATCGTGGAGAACTATGACGAGTACAACTTCTTCAGGCCGAATTACATCCAGGTGGTGAAGAACGTAAAGAAAGACTTTGCCTATGCTGACGTGATCCACATGAAGAAGAGCACTCACAGATCCAATGCCTGGGGGCTGGCTTGCCTGCCGATCGCAATCAACATTGAGATCCTGGGCGAGATCAAGACCTTTGATTACAACAACTTTAAGAACGGCTTGATGGCTGACTACTTCATGATTGTGGAAGGGGGAACGCTGCGGGACGGAACCGTGACAGATGAAGACGGAAACGAAGTAATGAGCGATGCCTACAGTGAGATTGAGAAGGCACTCACCGAAGTGAAGGGCAATGCCAAGAGCCACAGCACGGTGCTGATCGAGAGTGAGAGCAAGGACGTGAAGATACGATTGGAGCCGCTGAGACAGCAGGACAAGGACGGAGGCTTCCTGAGCCTGAAGAAAGACCTGCGAGAAGGGATAATGGCCTATCACAGGGTTCCGGCGCGGATCGTGAGCCAACTGATCCCGGGGCAACTGGGCGGGGATAACACGAGTGACATGAAGATGTTTTACCACTTTGTGGTGAAGCCTTTGCAGAAGCGCCTGGCACTGAGCCTGGCGATAGAATTCAACTATGAATATGGATGGGGCGTCAATCCCGATGACTTTGAGTTTGGGGATTTGACAGAGACTTTAACAAGCGAAGATGAGAAGCTGTTCAGCAGCCTCCGTAACAAGTAAGGAGAAGAAGCAGATGAGATTATTCTCGAACAAAAAGCGCATTCAAAAAGGCGCGCTGCGCAACGTGGACGTGGACCTGATAAGTCTGCTGTTTGACGATGTGAAGCCTGCCAATATGAAGGGCGCAATCGTGAAGAGCGCGGATGGCAAGCAGGGTAATATCCTGGGCGCTACCGCAAAATTCAAGAGCGAGACTGTGGGCTCTGAGGGCCTGCTGTACGTGACCGTGATGGAACCGGATGTAGTGGACGCGCAAGGCGATACCTACACAGCCGATGAGGTGAAGAAGGCAGCCTACCGCTTCGCCAAAAAAGGACTCGTAGGCAAGAACGATGTGAACCATAATTACCAGCCCGTCCCGGAGTTTGTAGTAGCTGAAAGCTATATCCTGAAAGCCGAAGACAAAGAGCATTTCCCGAACACCAAGGTGGGAGCCTGGGTGTGCGTGATGAAGTGTGAAGACCTGAATTCCGAGCTCTGGCAGAAGGTGCAGAAGGGCAAATTCAACGGGGTGAGCATCGCGGGATTCGCGGAAGAAGCTGGTGGCAACAACGCTGCTTTGGTGGCGGAGCTGAAGAGCCAGATGGAAGCGATCCGCAAGGCTTTGGGAGAGAAACCCAATGATGACAGCAAGAAGGCCTTGGACCTGCTTCAGGGACGGATTAACGAGCTGGAGAAGGCGGACGGGCAGTCCGAGACCACCATGCTCATCAAAGCATTCACAAACGAGATCAAGGAGCTTTCCATGCAGATCAGCAAAGCAATCAGCAGTGGGCTGAAGGGAGAACCGGGGGAAGCGAGCGATCGTGAGGTAATGATCGATGGCACCAAAGTAGTGGTGAAATCCGCACACCGCGAGATCTACAAAGGCATCGCGGAAGTGGATGGCGGCAAAGCCATGAACATCCTCACACCCAACACCACCAGTTTGTTCATCGATGAGGTGATCGGCAGCAAGCCGGGTGATACCCTGGCAGACATTACCGTTGTCCCACTGCTCAAAGATGAGACCATCGACGCGGGCGTGATCAATGACCTGGTGTTTACCAACGCGCTGGATGAAGCAGCTGCAGCACAGGCTGTGGGCAGTGCATCGATCACCTGCACCACCGGAATCCTGACCGCCGAATTTACCCTGGGCAGGGACGTGGTGGAATTTTACAAGGACAAGTATGGTGAAGACGCTTTTGGCGCTTATGTGGAGCAGCATATAGCCCGCAAAACCGAGAAAGCTCTGCGCACCTTGCTTTTCCGTGGTGACAGAACTGCCGCCGCAGGGCCTTACAAAGCTCTGAACGGCATCATCAAACAGGCTACCACTGCCGGGGCTGTGACCAGCCTGGACGCAGAGACCCTGGTGAACTGGGACGAGAGATTTGAAGCGGCTTTACTGGCATTTGCCGATGGCATGCTGGAAGAGCAGGAGAACTTCAAGTTTTATGTATCCCATAAAGACCTGGTGCGGATCAGATCCGAGCTTGCCAGACGTCAAACCGTAGCCGGAGACCGTCTCTTGCTGGAAGGCGGTAACGTCTCTTTTGCGGGGATTCCCGTGAAGCCGCGCCTGATGCCTGATAACTATATCATCGCCGGACTGCCCAAGTTTATCATCCTGGGCTACCGCACTGACGCCGAGCTGAAGGTGGAACACCACGGCAGCGACTGGAAGTATCACTGGTACATCCGCGTACGCCCGGGTATCACCTATGTGGACGGCTTTGTGAAAGTCTTCAAAATCGACTAAGGAGGTGGATAATGAAGAAGATCATTCTCATCGGAATCCTCGCCATGATCGTGATCATGGCGCTCGCCGTGACCCTGCCGGTTGACTCCCGTAAAAAGGAGATGCAATTTCACAGAAGCTATTCCCTGGGGCTGTATAGCCCCAGCGCGGATACTCTCTACAACCGGGTCACCGTTCCCACCAATACCGTCGAAGCTCTCATCACCGCCGAAACAGGCGGAGTCAGCGTCTGTGTGGATAGCACCTATATCGCCACCAGCGCCTTTCCCAAAAACTACGTCACGATTGCCGCGGGTACCACCCTAAAACTACCTGTTCTGAACGTCACCAAGTTCTATATCCGGCGCGCGTCTGCCGGTACTGCCTCCAAAGCCCATATCGTTTTTCTGAAGATGTAAGGAGAGAATAATGGATTTTATCGCAAACAATAGCTCCTTCATGATCGGAATCGTGGCCGCAGTGGTGGTCTGGCTGCTGGGCAAGATGGGGATTAAGAACATCGATAAAGCTCAGATTACTGCAATCCTGACCATCATCCTGGACATCATCCAGGACATCAAGACCAATCCTGCGACCAAGGACCTGGATGACTACAGCAAGAAACAACTGGCCGTGAAGCGCGTGGAACTGGCTTTGCCGACTAAGAAAAAGAACCTGATACAGAAGGTCTTTGGCAGCATCGGCGGGGCAATCGAATACGTGTTTCACAACAAGAAAGAACTCTCGAAATTGCCTAAAACGGCGAAGGTGGTGATATAATGGCACTGACTGCACCGACATTCCCCAGCGGAACAGTGGCTACCGACCTGCTGTTTAGCGCGCTGGTGGATACCATGATCGCGGACAATGTTTACTTTGGCTTAGGGGAGTATACCGCAGCCGAAGTGGGCACGAAATACGCGACTAAGACCGCGATGGCGACGGAGATCAGCACTTTCCTGAAGCCGCTGGGCGAACTGGCTGAGAAGCCGGGAAAAGCCGACAGCAAGATCAGCAAGCTCAAGACCCGTAACTATCAGATCCCGGGGAAGCGCACCAGCACGGTGGAGCTGACCCTGAACGGCTTATCCATGAAGCAGAAGGATTATCTGGAGAGCTCCGCTTTTAGCGGGGTGGTTACCACGATCCTTTTGACCAACCGGGAACAGGACAGATATACCATCTTCAACGGCATGCGCTGGACCGTGGACTGGAGCGCTGAAGCTGATGGACTGTACACTGTCGTGATCTCAAGTGAATATTCCGGAAACACCGCAAACAAGCTGTTTGTGGGCAAGGGCTTGGCATAAGCCAGTACAGATAAGGCCGTCCCTTAACGGGGACGGCCATAAAAAAGGAGAAGACAAATGGCTAATTTGGAAGAATCGCCACTATTTGATGAGGGGCTGCCGCCTGTGGAGATGGAAGACGAGGATCTGAGCTTTGACCTGCTGGAGCATGTGATGCCGGGAGATCATCTTTATTTTGCTTTGGGTAGCGCGCTGTCGCACATTGGCGACATTACTGCGATTGATGCAGAGGATGTAGAAGATATACTTGCGTCTATGGTATATTTGGGTGAATTGGCTGAGAAGCCTGGAAAGGTGGACAGCAAGATCACGCGGCTGAAGACGAGAAACTACAGCATCGACAGCAAGCGAATAAGCAGTATCGAGCTTAATCTGGTAGGAATATCGGACAAGGTGAGAAACTATCTGGAGACGGCTATGTTTCAAGAGCAAGACATAACGATATTGATAACAGATGCGATGCAGGAGCAACTAGACTATGAAGAGTTAGCAGGGAGTAGGTGCCTGCTGCTGGACAGCATGCGCTGGGCAGTTGATTGGAGCGCTGAAGCGGATGGGCTGTGGTCTGTGGCGATATCGACAAGTGTGACTGGGGTGACGGCAAACAAGATAATGCCGTTTACAACATTAGCAATTCCAGAAGAATAGGAGCTGAAGCATGAAAGTAAATACAAGTATCCGGACGCTGAAGGGCGTATATGGGCTGTTTAAGGAAGCTGGACTGGCAGGGCTGCTGACTGGCGAAGAGCACACCGTTCCGGCTGCAGTGATAATGGATAAGCTGATTGAAGAAGGCATAATGGAAGAGACGGTTAAGACGATAACCGGGTGTGAGATGTATGAATCTGATGAAGGCATCAAAACGCCCTGGGATGAAGTGCCTTACGCTATATTAAACCAGGTGCTTGCCGATTTTTTTACCGGTATAGGCAGCGTTTATCAGCCTGCCCAAAAGAAGTAAAACAACATGAAACAGCTAAGCAGCGCCTGCAACGCAAGACAGAGAATCCCTTTCTCAGGTTATCTTACTACTGTTTATGCCTGTTTGGCAGTGATGAGTTTGAAATTGACGAAGCGCTGTGGTATCTTAAGTGGCGTAATGAGGAGATTGAGGATGCCAGAAAAAGGCAATAATTTAAGGGAAACCATCGTCTATGACAATGGTGGCAACCGTCACGACGCCTTTTTTGGCATCCTGGCGTTTTTTAGCTGCTTCGCGCCTGGCAGCCCGGCGCTCATAGCGGAGGGTGAGATAGAAGATGCAGAGTAAGATAAAAGTAAGCATGGCAATAACCTCAAGGATATAATAGGTGAAACGATGAGCAGCGCAAGCATAAATATGACGATCGACCTGGCAGCATTCAGAGATAGCCTGACAAGTGCATTTAAGATGTATGAGACGACACTGGCAGCGATGGGCAAGGAAAGCCCGAAAGCGATCAGCAACTTGACAGCGGAGCTGGACAAACTGGCGGAGAAAGCGGCCAAGCCGGTGATACTGGATGCCAATGGAAAGCCCATGCAAGCAGCTATCGAAACAGCAACTGGCGAGATGGATAAGCTGGAGACAAAAGCTGAGCAGGGACATAGCAAGCTGGGAGCATGGATGGCTGCGAACAGGCAGGCTCTTAGCCAGTTTTCCCTTGTATATCGCGGGGTGATGGACGTCTATAATGATATAACGCGGGTGTTTGGAGCGTTCATTAACGAGCAAGCAGCAGCACAACAGGCTGCAGCACGTGTGGAAGCAGCAGTGCGGAGCACCGGAGGAGCGGCAGGATACAGCGCGGACCAGCTGAAGAAGATGGCTGCTGAAATGGAGGCTCTGTATGCGGTGGACGGTGACGAGCTATTGAGCAAGGTAACAACACCGCTTTTGACCTTTAATGCCATAAGCGGAGAAATGTTTAGCCAGGCACAGGTGCAGATACTAAACATGAGCCGGGCTTTGGGCATGGATTTGCAGGGGGCAGCCATGCAGGTGGGCAAAGCGCTGCAGGATCCGATAGAGGGACTAACTGCACTGAGGCGTAGCGGAGTAAGCTTCAGCGATGAGCAGCAGGAGGTGATAAAGGCACTTTATAACACGGGGCAGGCTGCGGAGGCACAGAAGCTGATATTGGCAGAGCTGAGCAAAGAATTTGGGGGGCAAGCTGAGGCATTTGCCACAACTGGAGCGGGTAAGTTAGAAGCTTTGAAGGTATCGTTTGATAATTTGAAGGAGTCGATTGGCGGGGGGCTGGTTCCTGTACTGACTGCTTTTGGCGCCGTAGCTAATCCGGTATTGGGCTGGTTTGGCAGCATGAACACAGTGATGCAGGGGACGATAGTGCTATTGCCACTGGCTGCGGCTGGATGGTATGCGCTGATGACCAGCCAGATAGCAACGGCTACCACAAGCGGGACTTTGACGGCAGCACTTACTGCAGCATCGGCAGCAGTGAAGAGCTTTTTGACGACGATGGGGCCGGTGGGCTGGGCAATAATGGGGGTAACAGCGGTTGTAACGGGAATTACGGCAGCCATATATGCCAAGAACCGGGCAGAAGAGGAGAGCATCCGGAATCAGAAGCAGATAATACAAAAGAAGCAGGAACTGATAGGCGAGCAGAGGAGCGAGCAGGCGACGGTGATTGAGCTTGCCAAAAGGTATGAGGAGCTGGCAGGCAAGACCAAGCGCAGCAAAGCAGAAAGCGAAGAGATGAGCAGCATAATCACGATTATGAAGGATAAATATCCGGGGATAATAAGCAGCACCAATGATTTTAACGGAGCATTGGAGACGATGCGCAAGGTGGCTGACGGGGCAAAAGGCAAGCTGGCGGAGCTGAACCGGGAAGCGCAGGCATTGGCAGCCACGCAAGCCAAGGTAGCAGTGATGGAAAGCCGGCGGGAAGCACTGAAAGCGAAGAGTGACGTGATAGGCTTTGTGGGGGATTTGGGGGCTGCGGTGCGCGGGATATTTGGCAGCGCAATATCCACGGTGCA
>Ga0302252_1001250_pt1 | contig 15513 bp, 17 predicted proteins | sample AAG_RA_Leu_MG_FD_193511 | JGI IMG/M metagenome (GOLD analysis project Ga0302252, IMG submission 193511) | Enriched activated sludge microbial communities from anaerobic digester in WTTP, New Holstein, Wisconsin, United States - AAG_RA_Leu | ecosystem: Engineered > Bioreactor > Anaerobic >...
GGTAATTTGAAGGATGGCTATTTTGAATAGGGGATGGAAGAGTTTACAATCCAAGCTGCCTTCCCACCGCCCCGTCCACAAGCTCCAGGAACTTTTGCTGCGCCGGAGCAGGGATGGTAGCTCCTGCCGCCACATTATGCCCCCCGCCCACTCCACCCACAGCCCGCGCTGAAGCCGAGAGGGCTTCGGCCAGGTCCAGCCCGGATCTGACCAGATCCTGGGTTCCCCGCGCTGAGACCTTGAGATCCTCGCCCTCAGTCCGGGCGAAGGCCAGAATGGGACGGGAGCGGTCTGCCATCTGAAAGCTCATGCCGGCAACAATGCCTACGATGGTGTCCTGGATAGACTCTCCCGCATCGAAATACTGGATGCTCTGCAGGCAGGTGATTCCCCTCTCCGCCACCAGCTTGAGGCCATTTACCAGATTCTGGCGATGCTGGGAAAGGAGCCTCTGCGCCTCGGAGAATGCCCGGTCCCTGTCCCCCATGCATACAGAAAGTCCAATCTGGGCATGGCCATAACGGGCTGTGGCATTGAGAAGAGTGGAGTACTCGCTGGCATCCCGCAGCTCCGTTCCCTCCTGCTCCGACAAAAGAACATAAACCTCTCCTATCAGCCTCTCCAGCTTGGCAGCTGCCAGACCGCTGCGCAGCCCCTTTCTGATTATGGCCGAGACCAGATTGGCTTTTTCGTCCTGGCTGAGATCGATCCATCTGCGCCAGCGCTCACCGCCAAGACGTATTCCTATCTCTCTAAGGAAGGCTATGCAGGCGTCCTCGTTTCCCGACAGACCAGGCAGATAAGGATCCTGGGAGTACTCCAGCATCTTGTAGACGGGACGGGTCTGCCTGCCGAAGAGCTTGATGTCCCGGCCGAAGGATACAGCTCCTGCCTTCGAGCCGATCTCCAGGATATGCCGGTTTATTCCTGTCAGCTGACCGTGGGCCATGTCCTGCAGATCGCCCACTGCCCCTACCACCGCCAGTGCTGCCAGATCGTCGTTGCCTTCTGATGTGGCGGCCAATGCTCTCGCTAAAAGAAATGAGGTTCCGCTGCCGGAAAGATGCAGGGCTCCATCCGCACCCACCAGGTGGGGATTGATATGAGCCATGGGCCGGGCCTGGGATGAGGCAGGCTTATGGTGGTCGACAACCACCGCAGCAAGGGCGCGATCGCATATCTGCTGTATCATGCCGCTGCCAAGGTCGGTAAATATAACCAGATCAGGATTATAGTCTGAAATCTCATCTAAAGCCGGCTCATCAAGCTGCCGGAAAAAAATAGGCCTATAGTTCAATCCAGCTCTTTCCAGAGCAGTGCAGATGATGGCTGCCGAGGTCAGGCCATCGGCATCAATGTGAGAGACCACCAGCAGATCCTTCTTCTGACGGATCTCCTGGGCAGGCTCCCTGCACATCTCACAAAGCCCTGAGAATGGACCGGACATATCCTGAACTTTTTGCATATCCATTTTAAATCTGGCAGGCTATCAGATAAAACTTTGCCGCGAGGCGAAGGTGCAATCCTAAAGCCCGGTAAGATTGATCCTTGCCGCCCAGCTTGTCCCAAGCAAGCGCAGGCTCATGGGAGCTTCGGACATGGGGGGATATGCGGGCAGATCAATCTCCGCGGCCTCAGGCAGCTTCTGGAAGATAAACTGGTCTTCTATGGATACATTCTTAGAGTCGTTGATGAGAAAGGCGTATCTGTTCATGACCTCTCCGCTTCCCCTCACCCTTCCTGCGGCCAGGGTATCATCCTCAGATCCCATCTTAAAATCGCTCATAACCGTCCCCGTGCCCATCAGGTTATGGCTGTAATCGATATCCACCTCCGCGTGTGAAGAATAAGCAGCTGTCGTGATTAAATGGAGAGCAGCTATAATCACCCAGCAGAGCATCTTCCATCCTAATGGGGCTGAATTAGCCCAAACATCTCTCATAGCACCTTTGCCCGTCTCTTTTCCGAGCCTTTTCGATATATCCCCTTCTACTCACCATTCCTTATTTAATCCTGTGGCATCATCAAGAGCTTGGCCATCAGGACATGTGCCGACCCATAAGTCCGCGGCTATTGCGCCTGCAGAGAGGAGTGATTATCGCGACAGACATATCTAACACCCCCGCTTTCAGCCAGTTGGATATAGCACCGACCATAGCCTCTATTCTGGGACTGGAGCTGCCGGAAAAGGATGGACGGGCAATAAAGGCCGTGGCTGACTGGGGCTGCAAGAAGGCAGCGCTGATCATCGTAGACAGCCTGGGTTACGATCTATTGATTCATCTCCTGCCGCAAATGGCGAACATGAATCTCCTCAGCCAGGATGGCCTACTCCTCCCGGCCAAGGCAGTCTCCAATCGCACCACCCCGGCCATTGCCAGCATCCTCTCCGGTCTGCTTCCCGAGCATCATCAGATCCTGGACAAGGCTGGAGCAAAAGAGTCGAGCATCCTCAGCCTGCCGGAGATTGCGGCATCTGCAGGAGAGGTCTGCGCTGTGATAATGGAGCAGAACGGAGCGGAGGTCTACCAGGGCTTGATCCAGAAGGTATATGGAATAAAAGACAGTCTCCCTCCTCATGAGTTCGACCATGAGGCCTGTCGGCTCACCTGCCAGGCACTCTTGGACCGCCCGGATCTTCTGGTATCCTATTTCATCGGAATCGATAAGAATGCTCATTTGGGCTCCGATCTTAAAGGCATAAGAGAGGCAGCACTGCTCATAGACAGCTGCATAGGTCGGATCATGGCTCTGGCTGACGAAGAGACATTGCTGGTCATCTGCGGAGACCATCCGATACATGCCGGAAGGCTGAAACGAGTTGACGAGCCCTATTGCGTGGCGATGATCCTGGCCCGGGGGAGGGGCCGATGGCCAGAGTAATAAGTATAGCCAGAGGAATAGCCCTCCTTAAATTCGGGGGGGCTTCGATAGGTTTAAATCGAACCAGTGGAAAACGGCGGTCATGATGGATGAAGATCTCTCAGATGTTTTTCAGATAATTGCTGAAGACGAACGCAGGCGCAGATATCTAAAGGAGGTAGGCGACTGGCTGGTTGATGAATATTTTGAGCTGCGTCAGGCGTCGTGAGGCAAGAGTCCTTTTTTGAATAGAAATCCGCAAATATTTAAAACAAAATAGCATTGATGGAAAAAGGAAGGATCTCAGCTATTAGCAAATCTGGAGGTCCCTGGTGCAACGGTTGAGCTTTAGGAGATTGCCATCCTATTTTTCCCACCATATCTTCACTCTTATCGACGATCCAGGCATCACAAGTGTTCCGTTCTCCTCCCTCAGCGCGCCTCTCAGATACTCTCTCAATATTGCCTTCTGCTCCTCGCTCTCCGCCTGGGCCTGGGGAGCAAGGGCTGCCATAGCATCATCCAGAGAACCATAGGGCTGGTTGTGCTCCAGCCGGAAAGATCTGATGTTGGGGTAGATTCCCATCTGATAAAGCACATTGTAGAGCACATCGCTCTTGGGGCCGGGCCGGTAAGGCCTGCCGTGCAGTCTTGGCCATAAGATCTGCCATTGTATATCCCAGGATGAAGGGCCAGCGAAGTGATAAAGGAGACAGAGCCCCCACCATCTTTTCAACCGCCGACTGGATGTCCCCCATTCCCAGGGAAAAAGAAGCGATCACCACATCGTAGGGGCCGGAAAGGTCAGATGCAATATCCACATCTTCCCAGCGCTTCTGCACTATGTCGATATTGGAGACTGCAAATTCGTCCATCTTCTCTTTCATCACGCTGCACATGCCTTCCGCCGGCTCAATCGCAGTGACATGTGCTGCCTTCTGGGCAAAGGGAATGGCCAGGGTTCCCGGCCCGGCTCCTATATCCAGGACGCGGGAGCTAGGGCTCATATCCGTCTCCCATACGGTCTGGTCAATGCGACTTCTCTCCTTTCGGCACATGTTCCAGAACCGGAGAGCGCTCTCCCTGCTCTCCCAGATACGGGCGCAGTCCCGGCCCGGGCTGCTTGCCCGGTTCTCCTCCACCTGGCTCTTCCAAACGAGGTTCCAGTCGATATCCTTGGGGTCTATCATAAATCAGCCTGCCAGTATAATCCAGAGCTTTCAGCCCTTGTCTTTCTTCGTCTCAAAGAGGTCTCAACAATTAAGTCACTGCTTAGGGCTGCTGCTCAGCATTGAAGTATATCTGTCCCCTTTTCCCGTGGAGACCGGGCGGACAAATTGTATACCATTCGGCCCGCCAATAGAGCAGAGGGGCATGGCATTTTCGTAGTCCATTCCATCCACCTCGGAAAAGAACCTGTCATCTACCTCCAGGTGCACCACACGCCCCACAATTAGGACATACTTTTCTCGGGCGATCTCCTCCTCCAGCCGGCACTCGGCCCAGGCCAGGCATCCCTCAATTCCAGGAGGCTTGACCGCCGACGACCGCCGGGCTAAAAGCCCAGCTTCCTGAAATTCATCCGTCTCCGGAGGATAGTTTCTGGCGCAGATCATCACCGCCTCCTCCATTCCCGCTCTGGGAACATTGATCACAAACTCTCCCGTCTGCCGTATGTTATCCAGGGTATCCCTCTTCAGCCAGGAGGCTATGAGCACTTCGTCCAGAGGACGTAGCACCGGTGTCACACAGGACCAGGGAGCAGCATTTAGAATTCCGCCTTCAGAGACCGTGGATATGAGGACTACGGGCAGCGGCATGATCTGCGATCTCTGATTTGGTTTCAAAATCATTCTTCTATCACCGGTTAATTGGCCAGGAGCCGATCAACAATCTTCTTCATCTCATCCATCTTAGGCACCCGGCTGCCTTTCAGACAGGCTTTGAAGACATTGCGATCGAATGGAAGGCTCCCAATTACCTTGGTCTTATCCACCAGAGACTCCAGCTCAACTGCATCCTCATTCATTCGGTTGAGAACAAAGAAGACCGGTTTATTGATCTTTGCGCTCATCTCTGAGATCTTCTCCGAGAGCTGCACCGACTCATAGCTCGGATCGATTACGACCACTATCTTGTCGCATCCAGCTTCAACACCCCTGCCGAAGTGCTCTATGCCGGCATCCGTGTCCACAATCACGTGCATGCCATCTGCCTTGAGCTTCTCAATGAACTCCCGGGCCAGAGCGCCCATGGGACAGGCGCAGCCTTCGCCGTAGTCGTGGATCTTTCCTATAGCCACCAGCCTGATGCCGTCCTCACCCACAATCAGATCCGCCGGTATGTCCGCCGGGGTGAACTCCTCCAGAATGGACAGCTTCTCCTTGCCCTCAGATCTCATGAACTTCCTCATCCTCTCCCCGAGACCCTTCTTTCCCCCCAGAGAGTCCATGAAATCCCTGGGCTGGGGCAGGCCTAGCTGCTTGTATAGCCCGAAGTTGGACTCATCCGTGTCCACCACTAAAACCTTTTCTCCCCGAGCAGCCAGCTCTCTGGTCATCAATGCCGATACAGTGCTCTTTCCGCTGCCGCCTTTGCCGCATATTACAAGTTTCATTTGCCAGTCCTCCAGATGAGATAAGATGCCTCCTTCACATCTCATTCTGAGAATTGAAATATCATTTTGTTTTAAGAACTTTTCTATTTGTTAGAATAATTAGGATTAATCAAAGAGATGCCTGTCATCATTGATATTTTAAATAGCCCAGATTCTAAGCCACGTTATCATAAATCTCATAGAATTTATGATCCATGAATAATTATGATAGGCATCTTCTGGATGCAGCTCTGAAAAAGCGAAATTGTTCCTGATGAATCCTTCTGCCATAGCAGTCTCCTGCAATTGCCAATGAGCCTTTTCTAGGCTTTACCAGGAGAAAGTTGATGCCAGAAGGCACCATCTTTTCCTCTTGGCAATTTTCCATCTTAAGCTACATCACTCCCGCCACTTTGAGAGGATGCATGCCTGCGTTTTGCATCTGCGCCAGCTTTGCTGCATCCACCTTGAACTCCTTGAGCACGGTTATGAAGGCCTCCGGCGTATCCACATAGGGCATGAGCACAATGTCCTGGTAGAGCTTTGATCCCCAGGCAGGGCCGGTCCATTGAGGCAGTTCCACTGCACTGAAGTTATAGCCCAGGGCCAGAGCATCGCCCTCCTTGACGGTATCATTCCAGCGGATGTAAATTCCGGCGATGCCCGGCACTGCCTTCTTCTCCGCATCGGTCAGAGCCATCACGAACATGCTGCTCTTTCCGGGAGTGGCGTCCCAGCGCATCTGGAGAAGATCGTCCTTGCACCAGTTGGGGCAGGCTATGACCTTGTAGCTCTCAGCGCTGATGTTGTTTATGGGCAGCTTCTCTTCCACGTACTTAGCCAGAAATAGTCCGCTGGTCACGCCAGGGCAGAGATGATCGTGGAAGCAGGTAGCCTGAATAAAGTCGAAAGCTCCTCCCCGCGCCCAGACATTGGAGATGCCGGCCAGGGAGAATTCATTTCCATTGAAGGCCTTGCCATCGAATGTTGCGTTGCCCTCGTCGGTATTATTCCTCAGATAGTCGATATCCACATTGGCATTTGAGATCTTGCTAAAGAGCTTCTCCTCCGGGAGGGCTCCCAGATCGTCCTGGCTTCCGCTCAGAGCCTGGCTGTCCGCCTGCAGGAAGACTGCCTCTCCCGTGGCCTTGTCAAAGAAGTAGAACCATACCGGTTTCCAGTGAGGCCGCAGGACCTGGAAGAGATTTGCGTCGCCAATGCTGTTTCCACTCTCGGCGGAAAGCCCCTTAAGTGCAGCCTGGGTGGTCTGGCCGTCAACGATGGCATGCCCGGCGTTGGTCAATATCAGCAGATCAGCGTCTCCTTTCTCCATCTTCAAATCCTGCATGGCCTTCTTTGCCGCCTTGCTTCCCAGCTCCTCCATAATTGCACTGTCCGCTACGGCCAGCCCGGGAACCAAGGCCAGGAGAAGTAGCAGTGCTAACACTTTAGACCTAATTCTCATCTTAATTTCTCCAATCAGATTCATAGATCATATGTTTATTTAAGATTTATGGTTGAATTTTTATTACTAAATCAAATTATTGATCTATTACAATGAAGGTATCAGTTAATAGTCGCTAGATTTAAATCAATCTTAATTATTCCAATTAATCTAAAGGTAGTTTATGTGATTATTATGATGTCAGATGAGCGGATGTGATAGCATCGGGATTTATTCCATTGAGACAGAAAGGCTCACCAAGAGATTCGTGCTGGACAGAGGCCTCCTGGATCAGGTGAGAAATCCTGGAAAAAGAGACGTCATTACTACTCTGGATGGGGTAAACCTCAAGGTTCAAGAGGGTGAGGTTCTGGGCCTCCTGGGACCAAACGGGGCAGGAAAGTCCACTTTGATAAAGATCCTGTGTACTCTCATACTGCCCTCGGAAGGAAATGCCTATGTCGGCGGCTTTGATGTGGTGAAGGAAGGCCAAAAGGTTAGATCATGCATAGGCTTCATCACCACGGATGAGAGGAGCTTTTACTGGAGGCTTTCCGGAAGAGAAAACCTGCAGTTCTTTGCCACTCTGCAGAATTTGCCCCAGTCAATCGCCAGGGACAGAGTGGAGGAGCTATTGGATGTGGTCCGCCTTAAAAACCGGGCTGATGAGCCATTTCTCAATTACTCGGCAGGGATGAAGCAGCGCATGGCCATTGCCCGGGGCCTTTTAAATGATCCGGCCGTCCTTTTCATGGATGAGCCGACCCGGAGCCTGGACCCCGGTGCGGCGAAGAGCTTGAGGGACTTTATAAAAGAGCATATTGTTGAGGAGAAGGGCAAGACTGTCTTCATATCCACCCATCAGCTTGATGAGGCGGAGCAGCTTTGCGACAGAGTGGCAATACTGGATGAAGGACGGATAAAAGCAGATTCAAGCCCGGCGGATCTGAAGAGCCGCCTCCCGGCAGGCGGCAGCTTATGTGATGTCTTCACATTTTTTACCGGTAAGGATTTTTCAGAAGAAAATTCCAGTTCGTCTCCATTCTCCATGCCGGGATCAGGAAGAAGAAGACGAGGCCTGGGAATGGGAATGAAGAGAAAGGGATTCTGATGCTTTTTGAAAAGGCATTTTGGTTTATAAAGAGGGGCTACCTCCTGCAGATGAGCTACAAGTTCGATTTCCTATTGAGATTGTTCTTCATGCTCTTCAATATATTGACTTATTACTTTATAGCCAAGATGATGGGAGATGCGGCTGCCCAGTACCTCGAGCCCTACGGTGGGGACTATTTCTCCTTTGTGCTGATAGGCATGGCCTTTTCCGGCTATCTCATGATCTCTCTGAGAAGCTTCTCCGAGAGCGTGCGCGATGAGCAGATGATGGGCACTTTAGAGGCCATGCTGGTCACGCCTACAAGGACCTCCAGCATCATCGCCCTTTCATCTCTTTGGAGCTTTATCTTCGCCTCCTTTCGGGTCCTGATCTATCTGCTGGTAGGCGTAATCTTAGGAGTGGATATGAGCCGAGCCAATATTGGCGGAGCGCTTTTGATATTGATTCTCACCATAATATGCTTCAGCAGCATAGGCATATTGTCGGCCAGCTTCATCATGGTATTTAAAAAGGGCGATCCTATCAATATGCTATTGATGGGCACATCCGAGCTCTTTGGTGGCGTTCTCTTTCCCATTGAGGTCTTCCCGGATTGGCTGCAGAGCATATCCCATATCCTGCCCATAACTTACTCGGTAAACGGCATGAGGCATGCCCTGCTGCAGGGATACTCTCTGGCAGAGCTGGCTCCCGACATATTGACTCTGGTACTTTTCTCTCTGGCACTGCTTCCCCTTAGCCTTTTCATCTTCGATAGGGCAGTTATGAAAGTAAAGGCGGAAGGCGGATTGGTTCAGTATTAGCGGGGCCAGATAAAATTTTTACATTATAAAGATAATTTGCTTTCAGTATTAATAATTTCTTTTTCTTAACGAAAAGTCTTAAGTACTTTATTAGAATTAGCACTATTCGTTATTAGTTTGGAGTATAATGATATCCGAGAGGATAGCCTATACTATAAGGAGGAAGATGAATGTCTAAAGCTAACAGGTTGAGTAGATCTTTGTTAATATTATTAATATGCTCTATATTTTTTATGAGCTTCACTGCAATGGCTTCCTATCCCAAGACCATCACCGATACCCAAGGTCGGGAGATCACTTTGGATAATGCCCCAGAGAAGATAATCACCCGATCCCCGGACGAGGCCAGAACTGTGATCGCCCTGGGCTACGGCGATAAGCTGATTGCAGGCGAGCAGGCCACTAAGTCCTGCCTCTGCCCCATGACCTTCGACAACACCGCCGAAGGATGCATTGACTGCTTTGAGAGCATCATCGACGGTCGAATGCCCGATCTTCCCGAGATCAGCACCAGATACGATATCTATTTTGAGAAGATCGCCGCTCTTAAGCCGGATCTGATCTTCTGCGGAAATCTTAAGGACGCCGAGGCTTTTGAGGACAAGATCGGCTGCCCGGTAGTGGTACTGGGCGGACAGGGATGGAACTTCGGGGAAGACGGCTATTACAACAGCATCCGTGTGGCCGGCCAGGCTCTGGATGCCGAAGACAAGGCCGACGAACTTATCGCCTTTGCCAAGGGCAAGGTGGATATGATAGAATCAGTAACAGATGGCCTGAAGCCGGAAGAGAGGCCCAAGGTCTACTTTGCCTCACGCGGAGCTGGAGCCGGATTCTATGATCCCAAAGAGGGCAGGGACTTCACCAGAACCGAGCCCAAGTATGATCCACTGAGCATGGCGGGGGGCATCAATATCGCCTCAGAGATCAACGGCTCGACCGTCAACGTGGCTTTGGAGCAGATCATCGCCTGGAATCCCGACTTTATATTCATATCCAACAGCGATGCTGGAAACAACACCGGCCTGGAGTTCATCAAGAACAGCCCGGAGCTGTCCTCCATAAATGCCATCAAGAACGGCAATGTCTACAATTGCTTCTACCCCCACTGCCGAGGCACACCCCCGGACAGGAACCTCTTGAACATGATGTACATGGCCAAGGTGCTTCATCCGGAGGAGTTCAAGGATCTTGATCTGGAAAAAGAGGGCAATGAGATATTCAAGGCCTTCCTGGGAGTGGACGGCGTCTTTACCGAATATGCCGATTATCTGGTCTGGCCCAGAGAGTACCTGGACAGCCTGAAGTAGGGATGCTCTTCATGCCGGGAATCATCAATTGGGACGAGCTGTGGAAGGCCACCCATGCCAACGGCTTTGGCCATCACGGCAAGGACCTGGCCGCCCACTGGGACAGCCGGGCCAAGTTGTTCAATAAAAGGGTCATGAAGAACAGAGAGAGGGCTGAGAGCCAGGTGGCCTACCTCGGCCTCTCTTCCAGCGAGACTGTGCTGGATGTGGGAGCCGGCACCGGCCGGCTGGCCCTTCCCATGGCCCGCCGGGCTAAGAGCGTCACTGCTCTTGATCAGTCGGCAGGGATGCTCTCCTGCCTGCGGGAGAACATGGCAGCCGAAGGCCTGGAAAACATCTGCTGCATCCATAAGAGCTGGCAGGCTGTCTCCTTAGATGAGCTGGAACCTCATGACGTGGTCCTATCCTCCAACTCCCTGGGCGTCTATGACCTGAGAGAGGCCCTGGCCAAGATGGACTCTCTGGCCAAGAGGGCAGTATACATCTTCACCTTTGTCGACGGCAAGAGGGATGACGGTTTAAGGGATTTTTTGAGGAGCAGCAAAGATGGCAGGGATGGAGAGCTTGGCAGGCACAAAAAGCAGAAGGCCGGCCCGGCCGGGTACCTCATGATGTACAATCTGCTCGCTGATATGGGCATTCTCGCCGATATCAGGATAATGCAATGGCACTCGACAGAGCACTTCTCAAGCCTTGATGAGGCTGTGGCGGAGTGGAAGCAGATGTATGAGGTGCCAGCTGAGAAAGAGCCTGACCTGCGGGAGTTTATCTCCCAAAGGCTGGTCGAGGATGAAAGTGGATTAAGCATGCATCGCCATCATAAGCAGGCCCTGATCTCCTGGCAGAAAGGCGAGCCCCTCCCCACTTAGGAGGACAGGTCGATGGTTTCCATTTCCCTTCTGGCCGGATCGGCTCTCTTGCTGGGACTTTTGGCCTCATCCATCCGGGTGGTAAGGCAGTACCAGCGGGCGGTTATATTTCGCCTGGGAAAGATCAAGAAGGAGAGAGGACCGGGCCTTTTTGCCCTTATTCCCTTGATGGACAAAATGGTGCGAGTGGACATGAGGGTGAGAGAGCTGGATGTCCCCAAGCAGACGGTGATATCCCGCGACAATGTGACGCTGGAGGTGGATGCAGTCATCTATTACAAGGTAGTAGAAGCCACTAAAGCCATCATCGAGGTGGAGGACTTCGAGGCAGCCACGCTTCTTCTGGCACAGACCACCCTCAGAGACATCCTGGGACAAAATGAGCTGGACACCATCCTCTCCGATAGGGATGACCTCAACAAAAGGATCAAGGATATACTGGACTCGACCACCGAGCCCTGGGGCATGCATGTGGTGATGGTCACCATGAGAGACGTATCCCTGCCCGAGAACATGCTGCGCGCCATTGCCAGGCAGGCAGAAGCGGAGAGAGAGAAGAGAGCCCGAATAATACTGGCGGAAGGCGAGTTTCAGGCCTCCAAGATGATGAACGAGGCAGCCGATATGTACGAGAACAAGCCCAGCGCCCTCAAGCTGCGCGAGTTCCAGACTCTTACCGAGATCGCCAAGGAGAAGAACCTGATTGTGGTCTCCACTGGATCTGGTGACGGGCATAATTCAGACCTTCCCCTTCTTATGGGGCTGGCCAAGGCGGCTGCGGGAAATAAATGACCAGCTTTCGGACGCTCTTCTTCCGGGGCAAGCCCGATAGGAGCTTCTCCCGGTCCAGAAGGGCAGGCAAGAAGGGTAGCTCTGAATTGGCTCACGAGAGGTTCAAGTTCATCAGAATCTTCTTCGTGCTGGGCATCGTCGGCCTGCTGGTCCTGCTCACCGGAATCATAATAACCCTGGGGCCTCTGAACATATCCGTGGCTGACTCCTATGCCGCGCTTTTAGCCCGCTTCTGGCCGGAGAGCTTTGCTGTCGATCCCCTCACCTCCCGCGTGGTCTGGAACATACGCTTTCCCCGTATTCTCGGCGGGATACTGGCCGGATTCGGCCTGGGAATATGCGGCTGCGTTATGCAGGCCGTTCTAAAAAATCCCCTGGCCAGCCCCTTCACACTGGGAATCACCGCCGGAGCGCAGTTCGGCATATCCATAGCTGCGGTTATAGGCATCTCCATTCTGGGCGGGCCGTTCTTTATCATCGGCAATGCCTTTGCCTTCGCACTCATATGCTCTCTATTCATCATCGGCCTTGCCGCCATCAAGGGAGCCACATCCGAGAATCTGGTGCTGGCAGGCATTGCCGTGAACTACTTTTTCACGGCCATAAGCCAGCTTCTCAAGTATTTCGCCAGCGACGAACAGCTGCGGCTGATGACCAACTGGGGTATGGGAGACCTGGCCGCCTTCTCCTGGACCAACTCCCAGATACTGCTGGCGGTATTCGTGATTTGCATTCCCCTGCTGATGAGCAAATGCTGGGACCTGAACATAATGACCGCCGGGGATGAGACGGCCAAGAGCATCGGGGTCAATGCCGAGAGGACGCGCATATTCATAATGGTGGTCAGCAGCCTCCTCGTTGCCACCGTGGTCTGCTTCATGGGGACCATTGCTTTCGTGGGGCTGGTGGCCCCTCACATGGCCCGCATGGTCATCGGCGGAGACCACCGCTTCCTCATCCCGGCTTCTGGTGTGCTGGGAGCACTGGTCCTGATGTCTGCAGATGCAGTGGGAATGAATCTGATAGCCCCGACCATCATACCCACCGGGATCATGACCTCTATTGTGGGAGTTCCCTTCTTCATGTATCTGATGATGAAGGGCAAGAGAAAGGAGTTTTGGACATGATGATCAAGCTGCAAGCCAAGGATATCGTATTCGGATATACCAGCAATAAAATTCTTGACAATGTGAACTTCGAGATCTCCCCCTCCAAGCTGGTGACCATAGTGGGGCCGAACGGATCGGGAAAGTCGACATTGATCAAGTGCATAGACCGGATCGCCTCCCCTCAGGGAGGGAGCATTTTAATCGACCGGAAGGATGTGACCAAGATGAGCCGCATGGATATGGCCAGGTACATATCCTATGTGCCGCAGAGCTCGGTGCGCATCTTCCCCACCAATGTCTTCGATACCATACTGATGGGCCGAAGGCCGCACATAGGATGGATGGGCAGCGATAGGGACGAGAAGAAGGTCTGGGAGGTGCTCAGGCTTCTGGATATCGAGAAGCTGGCTATGAGCAACTTTTCGGAGCTCTCCGGCGGACAGCAGCAGAAGGTCTTGATTGCCAGGGCACTGGTTCAGGAGGCAGAGGTGATGCTTCTTGACGAGCCCACCAGCAACCTGGACATCTGGCATCAGCTGGATGTGATGAACATCATCCGGGATGTGGTCCGGAAAAAGGAGATCACTGCTATCATGGCCCTGCACGACTTAAACCTGGCCTCCTACTACTCGGATCGCATAATCATGATGAAGAAAGGGAGGATTGTGGCGGCGGGCGAGCCTCAATCGGTGATCACAGAGGAGAACATAGCTTCCGTCTACCGGGTGGAAGCGGCGATAAAAAGCCTCTCCGAGCGTCCGGTGATCATGCCCCTGAGGCAGATCATGGGGGCCAGGGCGTAACAAAAAAAAAGCTGAGAGGCAGGGGAGGCAGGCCCTTCTCTCATCGCTTCCACTTGATGCTGTCGCCCTTGACCTTTATTATCCCGCTTTTCTCAAGGGACCGGGCCAGCTCCTCCGCCGCCTCGCTGCCATCGATCTCTATTATGTCGCCCTTCTTCTCCATTGCGAATTGGCATTTATTGCGGAAAGATTCCATGTCCATCTTTTCCGGTGAGGGCTCTTCGAGCTCGGAGAACAGCTTTCCCAGGAAGAAGAGGCGCTGAAATTCATTTTCGTATTCCTCCTCAAACTCTTCATCAAGCTTCTCTGCCAGCAGGGAGGAGAGTTCATCCACAAAGACCAGAGCCTTGGGCTCAAGCGAAAATGATATGGTCATCCGGGCCAGATCGCTCTCTTTCTCCCCATCGTAATTATCATCAATTACCCTGATGATGGGATCTTCAAGCTTGCTGGCTATATCATCTTCGACCGCTATATCATTTCGATCTATAAGCAGATCGATGAATGATATCGCTTTGTATACATCCAGGACATCTTTTTTTATGCCTGATAGGGATTCTTCTTTGGCCTGCTGCTCTTCCTCTGTTAGATCTTCATCGGAAAAGAATGCCTCTGCAAGTTGATTTCTTTTTTCGTCTATCTGAGGGTCCATTTCCATCTCTATTCTATCTGGCAGATCTTCTGGCCCGGCTCCCTCAGCAATGACTTTGCGCAGAACGGCCAGGTATCTCTCAAATCTGGCATAGTCCTCTTCTTCCAGTATGCCCTTCAGCTCGCTCATGCGGCCTTCTAGAAAATGCTCGACATCCAGATAGCTTGTGGTAACCATCCGGATATCCACCTTCATACCCACATCCTTAAGGTGATCAGCAATCTCCCTGGCCTCATCCTCGTAGTACTCTCCTAGCAGGAACATGGAAAATCGATACAATCTGCCAGGATAAATAGGAGGTGCTAGGAGGTCCATAAATCTCATGTTTTTGGCAACCTTGCCCAAAATTGAGATTGGTGATGATAGTAATTCGGGAGCCCAGGATCCGGCTTAGGCAAGAGTCTATTTCCTCCTGAGGGCTCGCGCCCCTTGGGGCGGGATGCGGCATGGTTGCATTGATTTGGTATGGCAGTGATCAGGGAGCCTTGGATTCAGCTTGGGTCAATGCCTGTCGCTTCCCGAGGTCTATGCCCCCTTGGTGAGGTATGCGGCATGGTTGCATGGATTCGAGATTTTCCGTATTCTTCTAGATCCTAGGCATCAAGTATATCAGGAAAAATGCATAAATAATCGACAAATGAAGACTTTAATCCAGATCCATAAAGAAGGGAAATATTTTGTGGCGATCGACCTGATCACAAATGTAGCTGACCAAGGATTTACAGAAGATGAAGCGATCTCTAACCTTAAGAAAGGCCTTGAAGAGCATTATCAAGTTCTCCTGGAGCTGGTACCCAAGGGGCGAAAGCTCTCATTTCTTGACATAGATGTCGAACGATTTGCTCAAGCTCCCAGTAGTCTCGGCTAAGGAAGCTATCAAGGCTCTGGAGCATTTAGGCTTCCAGGTCTATCGCCAGACCGGCAGCCACATTCATCTCTGGAACGAGAAGAGAAATCTGGTTGTGACAGTGCCCAATCACCCGGAGTTGGCGAAGGGCACCCTGATCTCAATCATGAAGCAAGCTAGGTTGGAGAGAAAGGAGTTCATTTCAGCGCTGAATAGATGAGGCGAAACGATGGCTGATACTCCTGGCAGGGCGGCATTTAGAACTTTTTTTAGAATAGCTCTTGGCTTTGCCCATTTCTCTGCTTCGGATTT
>Ga0302252_1001251_pt1 | contig 15504 bp, 17 predicted proteins | sample AAG_RA_Leu_MG_FD_193511 | JGI IMG/M metagenome (GOLD analysis project Ga0302252, IMG submission 193511) | Enriched activated sludge microbial communities from anaerobic digester in WTTP, New Holstein, Wisconsin, United States - AAG_RA_Leu | ecosystem: Engineered > Bioreactor > Anaerobic >...
AACAGGGTCTATCTTGAGTTTGCCGCCTATCTGCAACGTTTGTGCGGCGGCATTTGCGCCCATGACTCCGTAGAGTAGACTGTTGGCTTTCTCTTGATTTGTATTAACTTGGTCCTTGTTGTTGACATAGAACTCGCCAGTTACAGACGATGCATATTTCCCCGCGGCATAACCAATAGCGATGCAGTAAGTGCCGCCTGAATACAACGATTGATATCCGACTCCGACATTATTAGACCCCGCCGTGTTTCCAGAGGACTGACCGATATAGACATTACTGTTATGGATTGTTATTCCGTTTCCGGCGTAATATCCGATTCCGATGTTGTATGCGCCATACGTAAGCTGACGCAACGCGCCGCGTCCTATCGCTGTGTTGTACCTACCGTACTGCAATGCACCCAGGGCATTGTACCCAACGGCCGTGTTTTGGTCACCACTCGCTACCGACGCAAGCGCTTCAGGCCCGATGCCGACGTTGGCGTTTCCGGTCGTATTCCATCTTCCTGTATTGCGCCCAATATACAGATTGTTCAGTGTATTCGTCGATGACCTAACCTCGACGTCTACGTCTCCGACAGTATCCTTCACAACGAGCGCCGCGTCGTAAGCTGTCACAGGTAATACAGACAGAATCACAGTCCCGTTAAAATCCGTCGTTGGCGTAATTATTAGGTTTTCCGTTGTAGACGCCTTCAACGTAAAACTGCTTGACGTGGTCTGCCCTGTGGTTCCCATGCCGCCGTACGAAATCCTAATGGACCCTGCGGTACGTCCAGAGATGGTCCACGCAACTTTGTAGTAGGTACCTATCGTACAGGTGTCTGTCTGCTCCAGCGTCTCCGTGTTGCCCGCCGTGTGCTGGAATCCCTGTGTCCAATCGCTACCGGACACATACGCCCACCCTGCGCCCAGCGCCCATGTCGTCGCGTCCAGAATCTCCGCGCCGAGCGTTGCTGTGTCGTATGCCGCGCCTGGCTGATAGGACGCTGTGTTGGTGTAAGCATTGGCCGCGTTGAGGAGAGGGACGTTGGAGGACAATGCGGAGTCGACGATGCCTGTCAGGCCAGCACCGCTTCCCGCGAATCCGCTTGTACTGACGAGGCGGCTGGAACTGTCGGCACTCAATTCCGCAACGTAAGTTCCTGATTTGAGTTTTAGTGTGTTCCCCGCGTCCGTTCCGATTATCAGGTCAACACCCGTGTCGGCGGCGATATTCACACTTCCCGCTGATGAGTTGTGGACAACCAGTGCGCCGTCAGAACGGCCTTTGAGTTTGGCGGCGATATATGACGAGCCTTCTGACAATCCGATTAGATTCGCCTGAATCCACGTAGTCGGATACTCGTCCGTGATACCGCCCGTGGTATCAACGATTTTGAGTTTGCCGCCAGCGGCCACGTCGGTTTGGAACACGAAATGTTTGTCAGTGCCGCCTGGTTTGAAGTTGACGTTCTGGCCGTCGGGTGCGCCAGCGTTTTTGCCTACCCAATCCGACACCCATTTGCCGTCGATGACCTGAAACGTGACACTCAGGCCGAGGGCCGTCATGGCAAGCGTGCCGTTTTGAACGCCATCCAGATATTCGTTCGTTCGCGCGGTGATGGTCGCCGTACTGGTATCGGCGCAGACTTTGGTGATGTTGACGCGCCGCAACGTGGTGTTAGCAACCGCCGGGAGCATGACGACTTTATCGGTTCCAGGCGTCGCGTAATCGAGGATGACAATCGGCATTGTAATGATCGCGCCGCCCACGGGTGACGTGGTGATCGTCTGCGTTTCAACGCCGTACAGTTCCTCGAAATTGTCGTTCGACGCGGCGATATTGCTGTCGTAATTGGCTTTCACGCCGTCCGGTGTATACGCGCTCGGTACTGTCAATGATGTTCTTGCCATTAGTCACTCCTACCTGTATAATACCGTTTCCGCGTCATGCCCAAGTCGCGCCGTTGTCGGTACTGGTGAGCGTGTGGATATTGGTGCCGTCGCTGTAGAGCGCCGTGAGCGTGCCGTTCGCCTGCCAGTCCACGCTGACAGCCTGTTCCGGTACATCGGACACCAGAGCCGTTTCCGCTGTCATCACGGCGCCCGAAGCGTCGTACCGCATGAAGTACGATACACCGTTCGGCCCCGCGCCTGTCACTCGCCAATAGGTGAGCACGCGGAACGCCCATCCCGGCGACCACCGCTCAAACGGTCGTTTCCCTGATGCCATATTCGCCTCCGCTCCCGTCAGTACGTTGCGCCGCTTGACGTTTGTGCCGTCGGTGTAGAGCACCCACGGCGTACCGCTCACGTCCTGCGCCACGCACGGGTGTTGACCCGCGAACGGCGTGATGACCGATGACCACTCAAGCGTATCAATCCGCGTGTTCCGTTCTACAACGACGTTCGGGTCAACCTCGTAGGCGCGATAGAGGATGTCAGGCCGCGCCCGCGTGATGTACGTGGATTCGCCCGACGTGTCTTCAGGCGGGTCCGTTGGAGGCCATGTCCCATCATTAGGACCGTACACCGGCATCCACTGGTAGATGTAAATCTCAAAACTTACACGCATCCAGTAGTCGCCCGCCGGGAATGGATACGGCCACGGATTGGGAACGCCTGGATATGTTTCATATCGCCGGGTCGTATAGACGCGATCAAACGCGAGCGGCAACTGGTCCAGTTCTTCCTGTACCCACGGATCAACCCACGGCTGAAAAGCGATCCTGATGTCCTCTGGATATACGTTGTCGATGTCATATGCCCATGAGTTCCAACTGTAAGACTGGAACCCAGAAGGCCACAAATCGCCTATAACAAGGTTCGTTGTGTCCGGTTCGTAAATCGCGGCCTCGCCCATGATGGAACCCAATCGTCCATTATAGATGGCGACGGTTCCACCACTCTGAGACGGTGTGGGAGCATCCAGAAAATGCCGATATGACACCGCCACGTTCTCAGGTGCGTCTCGCGGCCCAAACAGGTACGTATAGCCCTGCCCCGTATAATATGCCCTTGCGCCTGAATACGGTAACATTGTCGCCCGTATCTGCTGATTGATCCACGCGGGTTCGTGATAGAACCGCAGTAAGCCATCAGAACGGGAACTGGTGACCCTCGCCAATACCGATTTAAGACCGTTACCAGCGCGGTATTCATATCCAGTAGGCAAAGCGGGATAATCCGCCGTTGCATCCGACGAGGTAGAATAGTGCCGATAGGTCGTCATCGCGGGCGTTGACTGTACCGTGTAGCCGTGATCAGCGTGATAGGTACCGTCATAGAACGTATGGGGAATAAGCGGAGCCTCGGCGATTTCCACCCCAGAACCCTCAACCCAGAACAGCATGTCGCCGATGGAACCTTGCCCCGGATACCGCCAATTCGCCTGAATCCATCCCGTTGTGGACTTATCCGCGCCGCGTTGCCAGCCGCATAGTTTCATATCAGGTCATCATCCAGCCGTTGGCATAGTCCGGTTCGACGGTGGCTGGGTCGGCATCGGACGGAAATCCGTCTACCCCCCATTGGAATCGCCGATAGGTTGCCGTCGGAACCCCGGCCTCGTCATACGTGGTCGAAGAGAGCACGCTCGCCGTCGCGCCCGGTTGCAGGCCGATGGACTTCATGCCCAACAGCCTGCTCTTCTCCTGATGCCCACGTGTCGCGCCGCGAATCTCCACAATCGCATTTCCGCCAATCCGCATCCTGCTGACAAAGCGGTTCACCGCATCGAAGTTCATAAGTACCTCCAAAGAGAGTAGGTCGCTGGCCGCCGGATTCCGTATGTGGCGCTATCCTGCTCGATGGTCATTGAATAGCCGTCCACGTAGTAGACCGCGCCATTGACGACCATGAAGTCGCCATACCGTACAGGCGGTTGCCATTCGCAGTCGCACGTCACAACGAGCCTCGCCTTCGTGAGCCACGCCATCCACCCACATACGGCATTCACCTGCGCCTGCGTGCAAAGCGACGAATCCGCGATAATCATCAACCTGCGCCGCCCCAGCCAATTCGACGGGCGGTTCGCCTCTGTGATGCGCGGGTCCATGCTTACCTCGTCCCTGTACCACGCATAGAGCGGATTCCCGCCGGGTGCTTGTCCAACAACGAGCAGGTCGTTGCACTCGGGTTTCAGTACCCGTTGACTCCACTTCTGGACGACGCTCTTGATCGTTGCACCAGCCGCCACAGCCGCCGCGTGTGTGGTGTACAGCGTCGCCGCCACGCTACCCGCCCACGGTGGGAAGAATCGGAACTTCACCACGCCGCTCACGGGCGCAAAGTCCATGTGCCAATTGAGGTAAGTAGACTGCAACGTCCGCAAGAAGTCGGCGGCTGGTGTCATCCCATCGGCTTGCAGAAACCCGTCCGTTTCGCCCGTCTGATTGCTTCCACGGCTCGCCGTTCGCGCCGCTGTCGTCGTGACGTAGTACCGCGTGGACGCAACGCCGCAATACTCAAGCACCGCCTTGATAGCGTCGCTCACGAGGTAGCCGTCCATGTTTTCTGTGCACGGCAATATCGTCCCGGCCAGGTCTTCCCACTCGTCCACGCACGTAAACGTCACGCGATTCAGGCTGTCCCACTCGCTCCGCTCCGGGTCCATCGCATAGCCGCGAAATATCTCGTCAGAGCCGCACTTCAGAATCACCGCCCGCGCCAACTTGTACGGCAATGTGAGCGCGTCTTCATCGCTGATGGTGAGCGGCATGTCCAGCGACGAGCCTTGCGCCGATACCGTGAGCCTCAAGCCGGAAAGCGCGTTACCTTGCGCGATAAGTTCAGTGAGGCCAAGCACCTCCGGCCTGTCCTCGGTCGTTGGCGGGATGCGCCAGCCAGCCGCATAAAAGGTCGGCGTGATGCGATAGGTAGAATCAGGCGTGAGGGTAGCCGTGACGGTGAACGCATCGCCGCCCGTGCCGTATGCCGCCGTGGTGACGACCACACTCGTTCCCGTCGGCTGGTCGGTCCAGTGCAGGGATTCACCGCTTGCGTTCGTTGTGGCGATTGTCTCGGTAGGCACGTAATCCAACTGCGCCACCGCCGACAAAGTACCCGTTGCCGGGAACGCGGCCTCGGTGACTTGGATTTGGCACTTGCTCGTAGCCGTCACCTTCACCGTTCCACTCGGTATCAACGGACTGGTGGCGAACGGATCGGCGTAGTCCGTGCCGTCGTCCCTGTCCGGGTCTGCCCACTCAATCCACGTCGGGCCCGCGCCAAACACAAATACGGAACGACGGAACAGCGGCGCGATATACAGTTTGAACGGCCTGTGCGGTATCTCTCCGTCGGCGAGGTGCCCGCCCGCGCGTTGCAGGTATTCCCACACGTCCGTCGCCGTTTCCACGAACTCGTACAGCACACCGTTCCCAAGCCCGTCCAGCGTGAGTTTCCACCTGTAGTAGTCGGCTTCGTCATACGTCACAAGGTCGCCGAACTCTACCGTCAGCAGGACGACGTTCGTGATGAGCGGTGCGAGCATGTACACGTCGAGGATGATGTGCGGATTGGCCTGGAGTTTCCCGTCTGCTCCGCTCGTCCACGACGTGCCCGTGGTCGTGAGTGTGGCGTTGTCCACGTTGCTCAACTGCCAACGGTCGTATGCGCCATTGACAAGCACTTCCGTCCAGTCGGCGGCGGGCGCGAGGAGTGCGGACTGCGTGTAGTCGGTGGCGAGCGTGTGACGTAGTTCACAGGCGGGCGTTGCAGAGGGTGCGGTCGTGTGCCAGTCGGTACGGTACTGACGCGGAGCGAGGAACCACCCGCGCCCATCGGCGACGGTGAATACGTCCGTATACGTCCAGCCGTTCGGACCCGCGAAGTTTCCACCCGTCCCCCGCTCGGCAATGGCAGAGCACGGCGCGTCTATGTAAAGTGTGCAATGATCTGTTAGACTGGCCATGCGCTATAATCCCTATGAGGAGGCTGGTATGTGGAACAATCTTTACAAACTGATTCTCGTTGCCGCCGCCGTGTGTGTTGTTATCACGTTCTTGCTCATCGTCATCATCACCGGAGCGTTCATGCACGCGGGTAACGAAACCCTGAACGAGATGGTGAAGCGCGAACAGCAAGAACAACAATCGAAACAAACGCAACCGGCAAACCCGTTCGTCCCTACCGGGCAGTAGCCGCCGCCGCGATAGCCCGTTTCCCTTGTGGACTTTTCAACACGTCCACAAGTGTCTCTGACAGCGCCTGTACCAGAAACTTCTTGAACGCGTCGCCCGTCTGTTCGCTCAACTTGACGGGAATCGCGCCCGCTCCCGCCGCACGCCCGCCGACGTCGAGCATCCGCATCCACTGTCCGGCTTGAGACCCACCGCCGATGATGTAGCGTTGTACCGCTTGCGTGATGGATTCGGACACCTTCTTGCCCGTGTTTTCCGCTGTGGCGTTCGTTAGCGGGTCCACTCCCGTCTTCTTAAACGCGTTGCTGTTCTTCACCGTCCGCAATGCCGCCGCTATCGCGTCCAATGGCTCAACAAATCCAGAAACAAACTTCCGGGCGGCCTCGTTGTACTGCTGGATGTATGTGCGTGGATTCAATTCAGTGGCCGCCCGCGCCCATGCGTCAGAGGATATCTTCCCGTAGTTCCGTGATTCATCTGCCAATCCGCTGAACCACGAAATGCGAGACAACGCACTGAGTATGCCCTCCGCAATCTTCGCCGCAAGCCCGATAAACAGGTCTTTGATACCGCCCGTGAATCCTACCAGAACGCTATAGATGGTCTTCAGGAAAAGCCCGATCCCCATCACCCACCGCCCGATGAAGTTCACGACATCAACGACAGTCCCCATAATCTTCGCAATGGCCGCTGTGTTGTCCAACATCGGTATCAATCCATCAACGACTTTCTTCACGACTGGCAGTATCTGGAGCCCAATGCTCTCAAATACGTCGCCGACCTTGTCCTTCGTTTGGCGCATTAGGCCGGACAGCGTTTTGGCCTCCTGCAAGGCCGCGTCCCCACCGTACTTCTCAAGCACTTCTATGAGTTTCGGCAACGCTTGGCGGCCTGTCATCTCACCGCCGCCTTCGGACACACCCATTTCCTTGATGATCTTCTGGATTGTGCCGATAGGCAGGGACGCGCTCAACATAGCCCGCGCCTCGCGCCCGCTGAATTTGTCCAACTGCTGTATCTTGCCGAATATCTCAACGAGGCTTTGAGCTGTCTTCTCGATGTCCTGTGACGGCACGTTTCGCGCACTCACGTTGTACGCCGCCGATACAGCGCGCCCGACGTTCGGGACTTCCAAGTTCTTTGCCGTCAATACCAGAGCCTGCACTTCCTCAACGTCGCGCTTGAGGGACTTGGCAATCCGCTCAGAACTCGCCATCGCCGCGTCTGCCATGTCGCCGAACGCGAATCGGAAGCGCATCTGCAAGTTCTCAATCGGAGCCGCCGCCTTGACACTCGCAACCCCGATGGCCGCTGTAGCCGCCGCGACCGCCGTTCCCAATACGGCAACAGTGCCGACAATGCTTCCGAGCGCAGAGGCCATGCGTGCGCTGGAGCCGGAGACGGCCATTGAGGACGCACGGCTCGCCGCCGCGATCTCACCAAAGGCGCGTATGACGTCGCCCTGGCCCGCCGCTTGGAATTGAGTTTTCAGCCTGTCGGTGTTAATCATCTAGGTTGTCCAACGCCGCCGCTTCGCGCTTCGCGTAGATCAGCAGTTCCATCCACGCTTCGTCACTGATGCTTACCTCTTCGGGATGCCGCTTCAAGTAACGAAGGCTGACGCTCAGCCTCGCCATCCTGAAAGGAATTGCCTTCAAGCGCGGCCTCCGTTTCCGCCATCTCCGTCTCAATCGTTGTACCCATCAACGCGTTGACACGACCGAGCACACGCCCACATTCCACGGCATACCGGTGCAGAAGCAGAGCCGCCATGTCCCATGTCAATTTCGGCTCGACGATGGCCTCAGAGAGCATTACCGCCGCCTGCGCCATCTCCATCGTCACGGCGATAGGTTCACCCTGATACAGAACCGGACGGGCCGGGAGGAGAGCGAGCCTGTTCCGCGCCTGCTTCTCAATCCCGGCCAGTACCGCAAACGACGTGATGGGACGGATGGTAACGTCCATGCCCGGTAGCAGTTCCACCGTCTCTGTCTCTACAGGCACTTCCAACGCGCCCGTCAGTTCTTCAAGCGTTGCCGCCATGTTTCACCTTTCTATGAACCCGGGAACGTCATCGCCCCGTAGTTCTCAAGCGTGATGGTCTCTTTCTGTGCGCCGTTCGCACCACCGAGTGACCACTTCGCGTCCGTGCAGATCATGTTCCCGCTGAACGTACCGCCTCCGAACTCGATGCTGACTGCCACGCTCGTCCGTGCAATGGCGATGTTTGTCCAGTAGAGCGAGGCCGCCGGCGTGGTGACAGGCGAATCCACGATACGCGAAGCATTGAGAACGATCTTGCGCTCCGTTTGAACCGGCCACTGCCACGTATCCATGACAGCCGATTCGACAGCCGTACCGATACTCACGTCGATGTCGAAACTGTCATAATGCGCGAGGAAGTCGTTTCCAGTGCCGATCTCCAGAGACCCCACATTAACTCCGAACTGTGTGGAAGCCAAGTCCGCACGCGCCGCAGGCGATGCCGCCGCCGGAACCGGCGACGTGTTTGTCAATGCGCCCTGTAACACCGCACTCCAGGATTCCGTCAGCGCCCCGTTGCTCGCCGAGAACTTGCACGAGGTCAGCAGGAATTTTCCGGGACTGGTGACGGTGTACGAATCACTGGTCGCCGCCGGTCTCAGTATCGCCGTAAAGTACGGTGTGGCACTGAGCGCGATGGCCAGCATCGGTGATGCCGTGTTGACGATGACATTCGACGCGTCAATCGTCGCACTGCTTGCGCCCGATGCGATAAGGATGTCCAAATCCTTCGCCGCCCTACCGCTCGTGGTGGGCAGTGACACGCCTAGCGATGCGTCCGTGACGTACTGGTAATACGACGCGTCCTGGCCAATGGTAAATACGGCAAGGTCCACGCCGTACCGCTGTGTGTAATTTGTTCTGCTGATAGCCATTACCCGATCCCTCCTATAGCCGTCCCTACCCGCCAGCCTGTCGTAAACGCCTTACGCAACCGCCCCGGCGTTATACTGCCAAACGCCCGCCCGCTCCCTCGCACCGCGTCCGGTATCACCTGCCGTTCGATGTCAAATACCTTCTTGCGCGATTCCCGCATAATCCCGGCCAGCGGGTTACGCGGAACCATCCGCGTCGTTCCCGCCTTCGTCAGATACTTCGCGTGCTCGCTGTCGTTCGACAGTTCCACGATGAGTTTGTTCGGGCCACGCGACACCCGCGTTTTCCAACTGTTACGGAAGTCGCCGCTCTGGACGTTGATTCTGTTCGGGAACTTCTGGCCGACGCGAACCGCGTATCGCACCGTCTTGCGCCCTGTGCGCCCCAACCTGAGGCTCCTGTGCCGTCTGGCATATGGATGGCCCAACTGAGCCAATACGCGCAAGGAATACGGCCCTGCGCTCCACCAGTCCGCCCGCTCCAGCAGGACGCTTTCGATGCGCTTGGCCGCCGCTTTCTGTGTGCCGATGATGTTCTTCGCCCGCACGTTGCACGTGATGGCATATGCGTCGTAATTCTGCTGTGCTGAAAATCTCATGGCGCTGGCGGCGGGTAGACGTGCGTGAGCGTCGTTTCGGTGCCGTTGTAGGTAATAACGACGCTGATGGTGTGACTGACATATACCGGATTATCCGTCCATACGATGCTTGCCGTCGCGTCCAAGTCGCCCCACGTTGTAACGTTGCTGACCGGGACGCTCGTGTTTGTGTATACGGTAACAGCCTTGGCAGTGAACGCATAATGCAGGGACTTGGTGAACGTCGCCACCGTCGTTACCGTTGTACCGTCCACGGTGTCTTCCCACGTCGCCGTCGGCGTGCTTGTGGCCGCATACGTGTGCGTGAAGATGTACGGTATCCGGTTGTACGTGACGGACAACGTGACGGTGTAACTGGTATACGGATCGTGTGAGTACGTAACAGCCACCGAGCCGTCGCCCGTGCCCCAACTCTCAACGTCCGGTACGGTCACGCCGTCCGCTGTTTCCACCGTGGCGGCCTTTGACGTGAACGTTCCTGTCCCTTTGGTGATGGTCGCCGTGGTCGTCGCGTCCGTGCCGTCCGTCTCATCAGCCCACGTTACCGTCGGAGCCGACCACGCGCCCCAGCCCGTAGTGAACAGCAGGCCCAATCGACAGGCCATATATGGCGAATCGGTGTCCGCCAATGCCTGGTTGAACGCCGCCGGGCCGATCCGCGCGTCCGTGACCTCGATGGTGATGATGCCGTAAGTTTCCTGCCAAGCGTTTGACACGCCTTGAATGGTGTTGGAAAGCCTGTCCAGCATCTGTGTGACCGCCGCGTCTGTGTCCACGCCCGCCGAGCGTTTGACGTAATAGATCAGGTCCATCGGCACGGTGGCCGTGGTGTCCAGCACCGCGAGGCCGCGCTCGTAAGTGACTTGCCCGACCTCGTAGCCGCCGCCCGTGTCCGGCAGTACCTCGGCGTAGGCGAGCGAATCAGCGGACGGTATGGCGGAAAAGCCCATCACGTCCGCCGCCAATGCCCTGATTGCCGCTACCGCTTCGTGTATCACGCCGCCGCTTCGCTTTCGTATTCCCAACTGGACGTACCGAACAAGACGCTTGTTTGCTCAATCCCTACCAGCCTGCGCCGTATGCCGTCCGTTGGCACAAAACGGTCACCCGTCTTTAAATTTGTCGCCGTCGCCGCCGGTACGGTGACCGTTCCCGTTTCCGTGTTGACCGCATAGCCGAGCGCAACGGAATCAGCCGTCGCACGCGGTTTCATAATCACCGTCGCGTCCGCTACCGTTACCGTCGTGAACGCTTTGTCGGTGTTGTCCGTGAACGCCGCCGGACGATACCACGTAACCTCAACACCAAACGCGTCGAACAGACTGGACACCGCGCCCGTGCAGGCCATCACACCACTCCAATCGGCAAGTACCTGTCAGCCATCCGCATACAGTGGTCATAGATTGCCGACTGAGCCGCCCGCATGGAGCCGTCGCTGATGTCCACGCAAGCCGCCGACTTCGCGGCCTTCATCATCCAGCCCTCACGGGCCGCTGAGCGCAAGTCCCAGATACAAGGCGGCGCAGGCCCAACGTATTCCCACGTGACCGTGCCATCGGTAGCCGCACCAGCCGCCCAATCCGGTTCACTCGTTCCGGTAGTCCCGCCCCAGGTGCCGTCGCTATTTTCGCCAACACGGTACAGGTATGCAGGCTCGCCGTCGCTCGGTACGATGTATTGGCCGTACACGTAGGCGGTCTCCGTGACCCAGATGGTGGCGATGGCCCACCGCTCGAGGAGCGCTGTCACCTCTGCGTCGGAAAGCACAGGCGCTACGTCATGCTGAAGGTATGCCTTGAGCATGGTCGTCGCCGTCGCCGAACTTGTGATGATGGCCGCCATTATGCCCTCGGCGCTCCGTCGTCCTCAATCGGGCGTACAGGCGATGTCGCCTTCTTCGCTACGCGGCCTTTGACAACCTTGATGTCCGGCACCGGCTCCGGCTCCGTTTCGCCTGCCTCAAGAACGTTCGGAATCGGTTTTGTACCGAGCACATAGGCGCGGTAGTCGTCCTCTGAAATCCACTCCCGCTTGCCGCTCGACCACTCAATCAAAATCTGGTCGCCGTTTCTGTCGATGGTTATCATCGTCTCGCCTCCGGTCATGGGCAGGGTGCCTCAATCGAAACACCCTGCCGTGTACCGTCATAGCCCATCACCGAATCGGGTTAGGGCTGGCACGTCAAACGAACAGGTCAGTTCCAAGCCCTCGCTCGGTCGCCGTGTTCGGTGTCACGCTGGCATCGCTCAGGATGCCAATCGCCGCCGCGTAGGAGTTCCCCGCGCCCGCTTTGAGTCGCAACGCAATGTAGCGTTTGCGGCCAGCGAGATCCACGTGAAACGCATAGGCCGTTTCGTCAGTTGTCGTTGTCGGTAACGGGTTCGCCGTCGTGCCGTATGCGCCTCCGGTGATGGCCGTGTACGTTCCTGTCGCCGTTTCGCATTCATACAGGTCCATTTCCGCGATGTCGGCGGCGCAAACGCCGATGGATACGACTACCGTGAGGTAGCGGTATCCAATCGTGTCGACCTCCAACGCGGTCGCGGCGTTGTTCACAGGGTCCGCGCCTGTCCAGTATGCACCGGATTTGAGAATCTCCGGCTTAATCATCTGGACGAATTTGCAGTTCTGCAATGGTGTCATTGTTCGTATCCTCCTGTTTACGAGGCCGCCGCCAACAGCATCACGACCGGGCCAGCCACACGGGATGCCGCCGTTGCGCTGTAGTTGCCAACGTCATGCACCACGATGTCCGTCCTGCTCGTTCCGCGAATGGCCAACTGGTTGGAGACGAACGCCACATCGGACGACTGCGCGATTGTGTACTCGCCTTTGTCGCCCAACGCACTCGCCTTGGTGAAATCGCCCAGATACGCCAGCGGAACGCTGGCCGCCGGGACACGGGCCATATGCTGGTTGAACACAACCGGATAGCCCAGGAATCGCGGGGCGATGCCGCCCATCGTCTCCGCCGCTGTCGCGCCGCCAGCCGCCCATGCCAGTCTCTGCATGACCGCTCCGAAGAACGCTTTGGAGCACATCCATTTGGTGTTCGCGTTGTCCGCATAGGCCGGGACGCGTCCAACTACCGCCGCCATATCGGCGAGGGTGATGACGTTCCATGAGGCGTGCGATGTCGCCGTTGCCACGTGAACCCCGCCGAAATAGGCGGTGTTGGTTGTCAGGTCGCCTGCTGAACTCGCGTTTTTGAACGCCTGAATCAGACCGACCCTGTTGAAATACGAAACCGTCCCGTCGCCGTTGGCGAGCATGTTGTCCTCGTTGGAGGCAAACGCCCGCGCGATTTCGCCGAATATCACGTCAGCCGCGCCGACCGCCGCATCAGCAACCAGTTCATTGCTGAGGTAGGTCAGAGTGGCGAACGTGTCAACTTTCAGTTGAACGCCGTCGGTTGTCGCGTCGCTGGCAGTAATGGAACCGCCCTGTCCCGGACTGTAGACCGTGAGGCCCGTTGTCAGCCTGGGAACCACCAGCGTATCGGAACTCATCGGCCACACGCGGCACAGTTTTCGGGCCGCGCCGTAGTTTTCGAGGTTCGCGATGAGGTCCGGTTGGAACTCAATCGGCACGAGGATGCCGCCTGCGCTGTCCACTTCGCCGGACATGGCGAACTGCATCAATCCGTTCTCTCGACACCACTGCTGTGCGCGTCGGTTGCCCAACGCGGCTCCGAACCACTGGCCGAACCGATAGGCCGTTGCCGGGTCTCGGAAGTTCTCGGTCCGCGCCCTCGCCGTTGCCGGGTGCGAATACTGCACCGGGGCCGTTGTCGCCGGGACCGCGTTGCCAATGGCCACGGGTTCCGGTTTCGCCATCGATGCCAACCGCGCATCGTTCGCCGTGCGACCCTGCTCAAATTCACGGATGCCGTTGATTTCCGTCTCCAACGTCGAAATCTCGGCATTCAGTTTTCGGACCTGCTCCAGGTCATCGGTCGTAGCCTCCGCGCCCCTATCATACAGGGATTTGGCGGCAGTCGCTTTGGCCTCCAATTCGGCCATCGCATCAGTCAATGCTCTCACGTTTGTTCTCCTTATTCGGTGTTACGCCGACTGGACATCGGTGGTCATCAGGTGAATCGTCTGCCGCCAACTGCCTCCGGCGGATTCGGACTCTCGCGTTTCCTGTTCCATCGCGTTCCAGACGGGTACGTTCGACGTACCGGAGTTGTAGTACATAATCCCGATACCGTCGGATTTCCAGATGAGCGTGTCCACAGGCAACCCGCGCGCCGTGCCGACAACGCCGGTCACGGTGTCTACCGTCGGCGTGATGGTCACGTCCGCCGATTCAGCACCCAGCAAAGTCGACTCATCGGTAATCGACAACGCGCCTATCGGCATCCCGGCCAGTGCACCGATGAACTCAACGACCAACGGTTTCGTATGGTCATTGACCGGCCCGCCCGTCACCGAGACGTTGCCCGCCCCGATGCTGGCATGTGCCTCCAACGCCGCCTGAACCCCCGCCGCCGTCGCGTTCCACGCAATAGCCGCCGTTTTCACGCTGTCAAACGTGATGGTGAACGAGCCCTCCACCGCGTCTATGTCAGCCGTCAGCGTCTGTTTCGCGTTCACGCCATCCGTCACCGTTCCGGTTATGGTCAGAATCATATACCACCTCCGACACGCGCCAGCGTGTGTTCAATCTCCAACAGCAACGGAACCATCTCCGTCTGAACCGGAACGACCGGACGGCACAATTCGCGCACCGCCATCGCGTACTGTTCCGCGCTTTCGGCCAGGTCAATGAGGCGCGCGGTGTTCGTTTCCGAAAGCCCACGCCCCTCAGAGCCGCGCATCTCCCGTAGCGAACGCGCACGCTCTACAAATTCTCCAACGGTCGCAAGCACCGCTTCGGAGTGTTGAGCAAATGTGTTCGGCCCGTCACGCAGGCCATGCACTTGCGTCAAAGTCGCGTTGGGATCGTTGCCCACGCCGACGAGTGATACCTCAAGGAGTGTGCCGTTCGTGACGACGACCGGACCCCATTTGTCCTTCGCGTCAACAGGCTCAAACTCCTCAAGCAAGAATCCTACAGAGAGTGCCACGCTCTTCCCCGCGGCGATGCGCTCCTGCGCGATGGTACGGCTGGTCTGCGCGTCTTCAGTGCTGTGCCACACGCCCTCGAACCAGAGGCCGTGGTCGTCGGACTTCGCCGCGGTGAACATGCCGACGGGTGTTTTGTCCCAGTCATGCTGTGACAGCAACGCGCCGCGCAGTAGGAAACCGTCCAGGCTCGCGTCGAATGCGCCGAACTTCACCACGTCGCCGCTGATCAGCGGCTGGCCGTAGGTGACAGCGTAACCGGCGAAGCGTCCCGGCCCGCCTTCGTCGGCCTGCACCTCGAACTTCATATCGGTATAGAGCGTTTTTCTCATGGCATTACTCCCATCACCTACGTAATACCGATTCGCGCGAGTGCTCATGCCAGACGAAGAAAAGCCCTCCGTGGTTAGCGGAGGGCTAGAGTAGCGGGGAACGGGCTGATGTGGGGCTAAAACGCTTGCATCGCCTCTTCTTCGGTGTCGTAGTGGTTCGCGCCTTCGGAAAGCCCCTCACCACATGCACGGGAGATCATCCACGTAGGACGGTCATCGCGAAACGGTCCGCCTGTGTTTTTGGTCAATATATCGTGGACGATGACCCTTTTTCCGTTGCGGAACCTAAACCCTGATGCTTTCTCAGTGATAATGTCACTAACAAGTGTGCTCATTTCGATTCCTTTCCTAACTTCTCGGCGCAGGCGGCTTTGATCCAGCCGCTTACTGTTCTGTGCTCTGCGTCCGCCGCCCGGATGATTTGCTTCAGCAGGTCGGAGGGGATACGGATGTTGACT
>Ga0302252_1001256_pt1 | contig 15466 bp, 17 predicted proteins | sample AAG_RA_Leu_MG_FD_193511 | JGI IMG/M metagenome (GOLD analysis project Ga0302252, IMG submission 193511) | Enriched activated sludge microbial communities from anaerobic digester in WTTP, New Holstein, Wisconsin, United States - AAG_RA_Leu | ecosystem: Engineered > Bioreactor > Anaerobic >...
CTGATCAATTCGTTCTTCAAGATCTTTGTCGGATATGGTATCGAAATTCTTGCGAAGGATATCCGTCATAGTGAAAAATCGATTACCCGGATGCGCAGAGCGCCATTCCATATACAGCTTGACAGCTTCCCTGATAACGGCACTGCGACTTTGATGTTCGTCCTCGGCCAACTGATCAAGCTGGCGTAGGAAATCGTGTGGCATAGAGATATACACTTTGGTATACTTGTCCGGCATAGAGTATCGCCTCACTATTTACCCAATATCTACTAACTTCATTATACCATGTACTATAAGTATCTTGTCAAGTATGATGTAATTGAGTGAGTATTACAATACAGGGGCGAATAGTTTTTGTGTCCTCGTCAGCTGTTAATGTAGCTGGTCTGCGCGAGCTTTGCCTTCCTGGCTGGAAGGCACTTTTGTTGCGTTCACGAAAAGCTTAGTCTATTTGCACTCGTCACTTGAGATATCACACGACTGCCTGATCTCCATAAAGAATGCCGTGAGGCGAAAAGCCGGACGGTGTGGCTGAGGACAGGATGCAGGCTGCTTGTTTTTTTCACGTGAGGCGTGATCGCTTATTTTTACCGGGTGGATTCGCTTCCTTCGAACTTCATAACGTTCCGGGGCAGCACGCCGTATGAATAATGAGCGTAGGATTGACATTTTCAATTTCTCTCACCAATGGTGAGAGTTTTACAATACCGCCTTCAATACTTCCAAAAAAGAGAGAAATGAGATACAATAGATATATGGCGTTGATAGAAATTCCGGAAGATATCAATAAGGAAGAAGCGAAGCTCTTTCTCGCGATGAAGCTCTTTGAGGAAGGCAAAATGTCTTTGGGACAGGCTTCTGATTACGCGGGCTTTTCCAAAAAGTCATTCATTGAGATATTGGGAAAGCACAAAATACCCGTCATAGATTACCCGAATGAGGAATTAGAAGAAGATTTGAAGAATGCCTGACGTCGTCATCTCCAACAGCACCTGTCTGACAGGCCTCGAAAGAATCGGAAGACTGGGCATCCTGGAATAGCTCTACGGTGAAATTGTCATTTCTGAAGCCGTGCAAAGGGAAGTTGGATTGCCGCATCTCCCCTGGGTCAATGTAGTGGCGATCAGAAATCAGGAGGCCCTCAGATTCCTGAAGTTCGAAATTGATGAAGGTGAGCGGCAGACGTTATTTTCACATCATAGCTCATTTACGCCAGACCCAACTCTTTCCTCGCCTTCAGATAGGACAAGGGTTTTTCGTTTTTCGCTTCTGCTTCTGCCAGTATTCGCCTTGCATCTTCCACGTCTCTGCGGTCTTCCAGTTCCTCCAGGGTTCGTAGATCCTCAATAGGGATGATGGCGGCAAGTGCTTTCCCTCTTCGAGTGACGATCATTCTTTCCTTTCCATAGGCCGCTTTATTAATGATCTCAGAAAACTGGTCTCTGGCTTCTGCTGTGCTGATTTCAGTCATTTTACCCATCTCCTCAACGACTTCTCCTGTCAATAATGTACCATATGTACATAATGGCGTCAATGTCAGTTTTTTGATAAAGGGATACGATTGCAGATTCCGGCTTATTTCTTCTGCTCCAGCAGATCCTGCATCTGCTGCTCCATGATGAGGGCCTGTAGGATTCTTTTAACTGCAGCCTTATCTTCTTCCAGCAGCTTTCCCAAATCCTGAAACTGCCTCAGAGGTTCTTTGTGCTGGATAAAAATTTCCGGTCTGACTTCATTGGGATCGTAGATCAATTCATTTATAGAAATCTCAAAGGCATCAGCAAATCTCTCCAGGACCTTAATGAAGGCTTTACCGCATCTTTTTCATATTTTGTTATGTTTCTGTGATCTATGCCTGTTCTCCAATGCCTTTTGCCAACATATTCAGGGGCAAACTCCCCTATTTTCAGCTCCACCGCGACAGGACATCTGAGAATACGGTGATACAGGAGCAGATCGACAATGTATTCCACCCCGTTGACATCGAGACGATACTGGCTTCCCAGGAAGGCGAACATCCCGCCCATTTCACGAAGGAAGTGCTCAATTCTGGCGACAAGAGCCCGCTCCAGCTCCGGTTCGCTGTGCTCCTCTTCGAGTTCCAGAAAATCAAACATATATTCATCTTTGACAGCGAGCTTTGCGTGTTTCTTTATCTTCTCGGGAAGCATCTCGAAGTTGGTCTGGCCTGTCAGAGTCCTTTCATAGGTCTTCTGTTCGATCTTGAGCCTGAGCACATCTTTGTCCAGCTGAATTTTCGTGTCATTCTGATGTAGAACTCACGCTCCAGGGCATCTTTGTACTGCTTAAGAATGATGATGTTATGGGTCCAGCCAATTTCTGCCACCATTGGTGGCAGAAATCAATGGTCGAAGATGTAACTCAGATATACTTATATCTGGTATAATTGATAGAGAGGTGAGGAAGAATGAGGCGAAGCGAAGTTGTTTTAGACGAGAAACAGATGCGAGTCCTTGATACACTGGCATTCGCGATGTCGAGGCAAAGGAGAAAACGTGTTACACGCTCTGCATTGATACGGGAATCCATTAATTACTGGCTCGAAAAAGTCGGGAAGCCTTCGCTTTCCGACAGTGAAATGATTATTCTCAATCCCGTCCTTCTTGATGATATCGCGGAAGCGAAAGAAGACCTCAAAAACGGCAGAGAATATACTCACGAGGAGATGCTCAAGAAGCTTAGACAATGACATATGTGAAACGAGTCTCAGAAGGTCTCTGTCACATATTCTCACTTCCGGAAGTTCTTCGTCTATTTTCAAGAGATCTTCCGTTTAAAATGGCTATGTTATGGGTCCAGCCAATTTCTCGCACCAATGGTGCGAGTTTTTATAACTTCAGAGAATGTTCACCAGCAATTCCTTCACGGGAACCTTAAGCTTTTTGAAGATATCCCTGAAGTGTTGGCGATATTCCAGAGGGACAAGAACGGAGCCCTTGGACAGTCTTACACTGTCATATCGCTTCAGCATTCCTGGATATTTCTTTCCCCTTGCAGTGTAGCCGTTTAATATGCGACAAAGGTTAATGCGTGCAGTGGAAGAAGGAATATTCTCCCAGAACAGAAGAGCCTGATTGCTGCCTCTGATTTCTGAAGAGCAGTATTTCCCATACAGCACAACCCCATCAGAAAGAAGAGCAGGATATATATTTCCCCATATCGCCTGGTTGCCGACCTTACAGCTGAAAATCTGCCGAAAACCCTTGAGTTTCCAGTATCCCTTATTTTTCACAGAAGAGTAAAACTCTTCAGACGCGTGTATTACTTCCTTTTCCACAGATTCCATATTTTCCGAAACTTCAAAAAAGATGTCTATGTCACTCTGTTTCGTATATTCAGCCCTGGCGCCGGAGCCGAAGAGGGGTATGTTTCTAATGCGCTCAGCACATTTTTGCGAAATATGCTCGAGAACAAATGAAACAAAATCCATGGCGTATGGAACGACCTTGCTATACTTCATCCAAGCCCACCTCTCTCATAATCTCTTTGAGACGATTGAAGTATTCCAGTTGTTTCACTATCTATACAGATGTCAAGAATTAAAAAAATTTCTTTCAGTATCTCCATATGTACATCTATCTTCATGCCATGTGCTCCTGGTTCTGTTTGTTGCAAATATTGTTACAATATTATTGTAACAATATTTGCAACAACAGGGAAGATATGTCTCAAATACATAGTCATATGGATTTGAGTAACAATAGAGCAATAGAAGCTGCAGGCTTTTTCCAATACCCTCATTGTTGATGAAATGCACTTGGTGACATTCGTAGAAAGTGTGATCTTGCCTCCATAAGGGCCCATCCAATTTCTGCCACCATTGGTGGCAGTTTTTCGTTTCCCTCCCTTTGCCGATTTTTACACCAACAGAAGTTACGAGACACGATCTTTCCCACATATCCGGCGAGTTTCACCTCCGGAAAAATCATGCCATTCCAGGCCTGTTTTCCGCAGCCGGATTGACCTGAGTATTCCGGGACCGGTTTAACACCCTCCGGGGGAATCCAGGAGAATAGCCCGCAGTGGCTGCTGAAGAAATTCCTGAGAAGGCTCAGATTCAGGTATCGGCAGGAACTGTGAGGGAGGTTGCCCAGACCCTCTAAGTGGCAGACACCACGCTCTATCGATGGTGTCTGGCATCCGAGAGAAATTAATGGTCTATTTGATACCTGCCCTATCGCTCACCCAGCAACAATGCCAACAGGCCCGGCGTGAAGCCCTTTTCCCCGACGGGCTGATACCTCTCGCCCCGCTTCCACTCGAGCAAGGAGATCCCCTCTTTGCTGCCATCAAATCGCCCGTCCGGCGAGATTACCACCCAGTTCTGCCCTCTGTCCAGGACCACTGCTCTCGCCAGGAGCTTGCCACTGGCTGCCTCCCATAATCGAACACCATCAATAGAGGCGGTCAGCAGCTTATCTCCACGAAATCCGACCCAGTCTACGCCGGCAGGGTGCCCGGCAAATGTGCGCAGATGACGACCTTTAGTGTCCCAGAGCCGAGCCGTGTTGTCATCGCTCCCGCTGGCCAGGGTCCCGTCGGACCGAAAGGCGAGGCAGCCGACCCGGTTGCGGTGACCGGTGAGTTTGCTCCGGACCTTCCCTGATTTCACATCCCAGAGCAGGATCCAGGCACCGGACCCTCCAGCCAGCACCAGGCCATCGGGCCGAAAGGCAAGGGGGGCGGCCTCCGCGACGTCACCGGCCAGAGTTCGGATAGCCTTGCCGGAGCCGACTTCCCTCAGAGACACCGTGAGCTTCCTTGAATCATCGACGGTGGCCAGAAGACGCCCATCCGGGCTGAAGGCCGAAGAACTGGCCTTGATCCAGACCATGCTCTTCAGGGATTGGGTGTCCAGCAGGCGTAGCGTATAGTATGGGTCGGCCAGGCCGGGACACACCCACGTCACCCTCGCCAGGAGCTTCCCGTCGGGACTGAAGACGAGCTGCAGGGGTGATTCCAAATCCGAATTGTACGGCCCGCCCCTGCGATTTCCCGGGAGGAAAAGGACTCGCCGGGGACCATTGACAGTCCAAAGCTCGACTCCGGACTTCCCCTCACAGGCCAACAGAGTGCATTGCAGGCTGAAGGCAAGGGGCGTACTTAGCAGGGTGCCGTGGGGGCTGAAGGCAGGTAAAGTACTGGCAATTTGGCCAAAGGAGGTGAGCGGTTGGCCTGAGATCAGATCCCAGAGAAGGATCCTGCCACCCTCTCCCATTGCCAGAAACCGGCCGTCAGGGCTGAGGGCAGGCTTTCCCGGAGTCACAATCCTCGGGCGAGATCGCGCCACGACCTTGCCCGAGGCAATCTCCTCGATTTTGATGCAGCCCTTCGAAACCGTATGCACTAGGAATCGGCCGTATGGGTCCAAATCAACCGTGGCTTCCCGCGCGTAGCCCAGATGTTTTTCCGCCAGGGTCTCCTCTGACCGCACCTTCCCTGTGTGAGGGTCACGCCGGGCCAGCCCAGTGGGGCCCAATGTGAGTAAATCGCCGTCTGGCGAGAAGGCCAATCCATATATATGCTTGCCGGGAAGATTCACCTTCAGTCTATCTTCCCGCACCGACCACACGGCCAGCCCCTCCTCACCTATTGCCAGCCATTCTCCCTTCGGGCTGAAGGCCAGGTGTCTTCCTGGCGAGGGATGCCCGGGTCCCAGGGCGCCGGACCGAATATCCCAGAAGTGGAACTTCTCGTTGACCACTCCGCAGAGCGCCAGTGTGAGACGGTTTCCATCGGGACTGAAACGCAGGTTATAGGAAGAATACTGGCCGAAGTAGTGAGTCCGCAGGAGAGCCCCGTTGGCCGCGTCCCACAGGCAGACCTTGTTGTCCCCGCCAGAGCTCGCCAGCACCTTGCCGTCGGGACTGAATTCGAGAGCGTAGATTCCTTGATCGTGGCCGGCGAGATGCTTCTGGGTACCCGTCTTCAGGTCCCACACGCGGAGGTTCCCGTTGGGACAGCCCGTTGCCAATCGCTTCCCGTCAGGGGAGAGCGCTAATACACAATGTCCTGTATCGGGCAGTGTCACTAATTCCCGATCGCTCAGAAGGTCCACCACAGACGTACGGCCGTACCATTCCATGGTGAGACCTAGCAGCTGGCCACCCGGTTGAGGAACGACTTTGGTGATTCCCTGGGGGTGGCCTCGAGCCAGGATTAGTTTTGGGGTCTGCGTTGGCTCGGGAACAGCCGGACGAGCCTGGCAGATCAGGAAGATAAATAGAATGACCAGGAGCGCCCCGAGCCATCTTCCGTCACCGATACGGTCTCGGTGTATCATGTCGTCGATCCCCCACATCCGCCACCCCTCCAGTTTTCAAAAAATCCCGTAAAGAAGGGCAATTAACCTTTTTTATGCATGTCTAACCATAATTGCGCGTCTTTTGCCCTCGTATTCTTCTCTGATTATCTCAAATCCGAATCTTTGGTAAAAGCCTATGGATTGGTGTTTTGAGTCTACGAGAATATAGCAAAATCCAACCTTCTCAATCACTTCATTGGCCGTATTCAATACTTTGATTGAGTATGATTCTTCCTATTCCTTTTTGCGGTGATTTTCGTGGACATCCATTCGTGCCGCCGGAAGAGCGGGAATGCTGCTTTGTTCAGCCTTTAAAGCCCTTAACGACAGGGTTTTGATCGCTATTTCTCTGTAGAATCCCTCTCGTATCTCCTCTCTATATACTTTTTCAAAGAAAGATACCTGCTATATTTTAACGGTGCCTTATATTTTTATACTTCTTCCCACTTCCACAAGGGCAGAATGCGTTTCTCGATATCTTCTTTTTCACCACCATACCACCTCCTGTCAATCAATTTTATCAGAAATCATTTTTCCCGCCCAATTCCGCTTCAATCTCCTCTATGGTCGGCAGGCTTTTCCCAAGTGCTTCAGGCAGCATTTTCGTAAGTTTGTACCGTGAAACACCCATGGGTTTCTGTATATCCCGCAGGGCATATTCTACCGCTACTTTGTCCCTGTCCTTGCAAAGAATAATTCCGATACTTGACTTATCGTCCGGATGGCGCAGGAGATCATCCACCGCCGAAAGGCAAAAGTTCATCTTCCCTGCATATTCCGGCTTAAACACCCCGGCTTTCAACTCAATTACAACATAGCATCGAAGTCGGACGTGGTAAAAAAGCAAGTCAATAAAGTAATCACAACCTCCGACCTCCAGATGTACTTGGCGGCCAATAAAAGCGAAACCGCTTCCAAGTTCAAGAAGGAATTTTGTAACATGTTCTACCAATCCAGTTTCAATCTCACGTTCCGAAGCTTCATGTGTAAGAGTCAAAAAAACGAACATATAGGGATCTTTGAGTGTCTGCGCAGCAAGATCGGAAGTTGGTTGAGGCAGAGTGACACAAAAGTTTGTGACTGCTTTGCCCTGTCTTTCATAAAGATTGCTTTCTATCTGCATGACAAGAATATTCCGACTCCAGCCGTACTCAAGAGCGGCATGGGCATACCATTGTCTGGCTTCCAGATTTTTAACTTTCTCCAGCAGTATGACATTGTGTGCCCACGGTAATTTGGCCACAGCCTGTGGCCAAATTACTAGATTCCTTTTGTCGGCGGCCTTCCTCCACATTTTTTTCGATTCTTCATCAAGTGGATAGGCGCAATAAAAAGCCCGCATACGTCTCATATTTCGTGGAGAAAACCCTTCCACTCCGGGAAATGCTGCAGTTAAATCTCTGGAGACGATCAACAATTGAAGTCCCCCATTCTTCCTTCTGACATCGTATGTCTAATTCGAGGCCGATTTCATAATATAACAGAAGTAACTCCTGGTTGACTGAAAGCGAAGCTCGAACCTGAGCAGCATGCACCTTTGTTTTTAATGCTTCAAGAAAGGAAGGATAGTCAGAAAGCCCCGCCTCTCTATTAGATTCCTTGATTTTCATTGTCTTACGCTTAGTGCCTGCCATTATATCTTTCCATCCCTGTCTTTAACATGAAACTTTGGTCCTTACACTGTTCCATTTTAGTTTACAGTACCCCTGTGCCACCATGTGTGTCAGTCTTTTTGTCCCATATAACTATTTCAAGCCTGTTTTTACCCCCCTGGCCGCCAAATCCCTGTACAGCCTCCCTGTACAACGCTCTTCCCCTGCCTGGCAGCAGCGCACGCTCTTCCTACCGTGAAAATTCCTAAAAAGAGGCGCCAGCTCCCCACAATAATCAGGTGTTCCAGAATACCTTCGCGATGGAGCACTTCAAGAACATCGTCCACAATCTCATACTGCTCGGACATCAATCACCTTCTTCAGATATCGTATCTTCAATTCCACCTCACGAAGCAGAGCCTCATAGTGACGTCGTTTTTCCATATCCTTCCGCACCGATGATACTTCGTTTCCTCCCACCTTTCCCACATAGTGCGTTTTCACCTTTCTGCCCTCACGCCTCACTATATACCAGTATTCCCTGTCATTGATCCGCTTCTTCACCAGCGCGCCAGGGGAAAGAAGAGAGAGTGCGGATCGATAGTGCTCCCGCATCTCCATAGAGTGCTCCAACTCTTCCCTGAGCATTGATTTCACCATATCCATGGCAGCCTCTGTTTAACCTACTTTATCTCCTATAATTATATTATGTAGGTTAATACATGTCAATTCTATCCCGCACGCGCACCAAAGAGACTTTTAGATGAAAAATCATGCCGTTCCAGGCCGGTTTGCCGAGCCGGATGCCTTCAGAGTATGTTTACCAGCAATTCCTTCACGGGAACCTTAAGCTTTTTGAAGATATCCCTGAAGTGTTGGCGATATTCCAGAGGGACAAGAACGGAGCCCTTGGACAGCCTTACACTGTCATATCGCTTCAGTATTCCGGGATATTTCTTTCCCCTTGCAGTGTAGCCGTTTAATATGCGATAAAGGTTAATGCGTGCAGTGGAAGAAGGAATATTCTCCCAGAACAGAAGCACCCGATTGCTGCCTCTTATTTCAGAAGAACAGTATTTCCCATACAGCACAATCCCATCAGAGAGAAGAGCAGGATATATATTTCCCCATATCTCCTGATTGCCAACCTTACAGCTGAAAATCTGCCGAAAACCCTTGAGTTTCCAGTATCCCTTATTTTTCACAGAAGAGTAAAACTCTTCAGACGCGCGTATTACTTCCTTCTCCACAGATTCCATATTTTCTGAAACTTCAAAAAAGATGTCTATATCACTCTCTTTTGTGTATTCAGCCCTGGCGCCGGAGCCGAAGAGTAGAATATTCCTTATATGTTCAGCGCATATTGGCGGCATATGCTCAAGAACAAATGAAACAAAGTCCATGGCATAGGAAATGATCTTGTTATACTTCATTCAATCCCACCTCTCTCATAATCTCCCTGAGCCGGTTGAAGTATTCCAGCTGCTCCTCGATCCTGAGCGGCTCAACCTTTTTGCCATAGCAGAGCCCGTCGCGGTTTTTCTCGATGTAGTAAAGGAGCTAAATAATCTCCTGTTTTCTTGGAAACTCAAAGTCGAATTTTTCCCGCATCTTTCTCTGAGACTTCATCCAGGCGTGATTGATTATCGCTCAAAGAGAACAGGCTCTTTCTGTGCAGGTAAAGCTCGAACATCTCAGCCGCTCCAGTGAGGTCTGAAAGCCTATGGTGCGCTGGAAATTTTCAATGCCTTTATCTATACAGGTGTCATGAGCGAGAAAACTTCTTTCAGTGCCTCCAGATGGCCATCTATCTTCATTATTTGTGCTCCCGATTCTGGCTACTGTATATATTGTTACAACAGTATTGTAACATAAATTACAACTCCAGGGAAGACGGTCCTTCAAATACTTATACCATATGGATAGGCGAGAGAAGAAAAATATAAGTCAAGCTTATTGTCCTGTCGATGTTGTAGAAAGGCTTGGATTGGAGGAACAGTGAGAAATACTTCTGCACCGGCAGATTCTGCATCTGCTGCGTCAAAACGAAAGCACTGAGGATTCTGTTGTAAATATTGTTACAACATTGCTGTAATATAAATTACAACAACAGAAAAAATTGGCATTGAAATGCTATATGCCATATGGGGTTACATCGCGAATCCAATAGCACGTCATAGATTGGCATTACATCCCGAAGAGGAGCCGGGATTGCAGATTCAGAGGCACTTCTTCTATCCAGTAGTATCATTTCTTGACAAAGATATCGTTATATTTTATATTACTATTGTAATATTTTGTATAACAGTGGGGCAATATGCTCGAACGATTCTTCGTATCAAAAACCCGCATAGAGCTTCTCACCATCTTTCTCACCAATCCTGACAGAGAGTATTACATCCGTGAGCTTGCCAGGATTACCGGGATAACCCTTCCCTCCATTTCCAAGGAGATTAAGAACCTGGAAGCGGCAGATTTCCTGCTGGGGATACGAAGGGGGAAAAGCATCTTCTACAAGGTCAACAAAGGCCATCCCCTTTATTCGGAATTGAAAAGTATCATCTACAAGACTACCGCATTGGGAGACATACTGCGGGATGCGCTTACCCCTGTCCCAGATATTAATGCAGTGCTGATTTACGGTTCAATTGCTAAAAACGTCGAGAGACGTGGATCTGACGTTGATATTCTCCTCATCGGCACTCCCGATGAAGATACTCTCCATAAAGTCATCTCAGAGGTTGAAAGGAAGACAAACCGTGAGATCAACGTGATAACATTCAGCGCTGAAGAATGGCGACAGAAACTGGAGAAGAAAAACGGTTTTGCCCTTTCAATAGTCGATCAGAAAATGATTCCACTGATAGGAGGCATCGATGTCCCTTCAGGCGCTCATTGATAACGGAACAATCGAGCCGATTCCGGTGAACATTGATGATATTGACGCCATCCTGGAAATGGTCTCAAAGGATCTTCACGCAGCAAAGATTTATAATCCAGATAAAACCCGACAAAATTCCGTCTGAAAATCCAGCATCGATTCCATCATCGAACAAGTTCTGTCAGAAACCAGTAAGTCTTCCGCTGAATGCCGACAGCAGTTCATTCTGAGCCTTCACCGCGGCTGAACTCTCTGAATTCAGAGCTAATCGAGGCCGGCTGTTCCAGCATCGTATTCCTGGAGCGCTTCAAAGTAGGGAACGGCATATTTTTCGAGTTTCTGCATCGCATCGCGGACATGCGGCGCAGTAAGGAGCTGCGCTTCCTCCAATGAGATCGGAGCGCTCTGTTTTTCGAGAGCTTCTATGGTGATCTCGAACAGAGGTTCCCTGATGACCCACCATTTGTCTTCCCTGGTCCACAGCGAGGGCAGGCGTGTGAGATACTCAGACTCCCCGAACTCACTGTGGTTTGAATCCGGCTGGCGTATCGAAGGGATCATACTCAGCTCGGGATACCGGCCGAGGCGCGACCACCCGACAAGCACAGTGAACATGTCATAATCCTTCAGGCTGGGGGAGAGGACAATCCAGCAGAGAAGATCTTTCCGGCCTGCGAGGCAGTAGGCCCGCTCCCCGGGCCAGAAATAGACCGATTCGACCTTCGTTTCCCTGAACTGGTGTAGTTTCTCTTTCATCGCCCTGCTGAAGAGCGATCTCAATGCTTTTCCGAGTTCTTTACGCATAATCCATTACCTCTGATATAGTGATTTCTGATGTATCTCTGCGGTTATCAATCGCCTGTGCAGCCGGCCCTTGCCGCTCGAGCAGTATCTCTGTCAGTGACTTTCCCTTATAACAAGATACTGTCCGCGTTCTGCAGGACCTGCATGAATTAAAGTCCATCTTGCCTGCTTCCTGATATGGTCGCCTGAAATCAACTTATAATTTTCGTCAACCTCTGATTGTGTGAAATAGCCGTTGAAAAGGAATTATGCTATAATAGAGATATTGTGAAAGTAAACAGATCCTGCGCCAGACTGAAGAAAAACAACGGTGAAGACGATAGCCATGTCGATGCATCGCCTGCCGAGTGCTTCTCTTTTGTATGGGAACTCACGAAAGAAGTATGGTCCCTGAAGAGTAACGAGGATGTTGAACGAAGACTACAGAGACATATTGCGCATCTTGTCAAAAAACAGAGTTGATTTTCTTGTGGTGGGCGCATACGCAATGAGCGCTTACGGCTACCCAAGGGCAACAGGAGACATTGACATATGGGTGCTGCCATCGCAGGAGAACTCTCGAAAAGTATATATCTCACTTGCAGAGTTTGGTGCTCCTGTAAAGGATATCACTGAGGAGACCTTTCTGGAGCACAACATTGTATATCAGATAGGCGTAGCACCACGAAGGATAGATGTGTTGACGCATATCGACGGCGTTGATTTCCAAAACGCTCTTGAAAATAAGAGAGTGATTGAACTCGAAGGGCTCACGATACCCATCATATCAAAGGAAGAACTGCTGAAAAACAAGCAGGCGACGGGCCGTGAGAAGGACAGGCTGGATGCCCTCCACCTGCTGAACAATACTGAAAATTAGGCTTATAGTGTGAAATACGGCTTTTTCAGCGATGCCCATGGCGATATTTCCGCGGTGGATGACTCAATTGCAGCGCTAAGCGATGCAGAGGAGATACTCTTCCTCGGTGACTGCGCCGGGGAGAGGGATTCTGAGAAATGCATCATGAGTATGAGAGAGCGCAGCGTTACATCATTAACCGGCAACCACGATCGATGGATCTTTGAGACTAAGAGTCTCTCCCGTGAAAGCCTGAACTACCTGGAAACGCTTCCTTTGTCCCTGGAGAGGGAAGGCTTTCTGGCAATCCACAGTGATTATGACGAGAAGGGCGGCGAGATATTCTTTCAATATGTACAGAGCAGCCACGAATGTGAGAAGGTCTTTTCTCGATATACGCAGCGTATTATCTTCATGGGGCACACCCACATTGCCTGCATCAACCAGTTCAGAGAAGGCGCGCTGAACTATATTCCAGTGCAATGTGATACTTCTCTGACAATAGATGATGAGTCCCGGTATATCATCAATGTGGGGATGGCCCGCGACTGCGTGGTGTTCTATGATTCGAAAGAAAAGATAATCCATTTCCTGTTTCACCGCCATAACACGCTCAACAAGAGCTCACCGGCAAGATGCGGATTGATACAAAGGCTTTTCAATATCATACGGAGGGCCTGAGACACACTGAAAAACTTTATACTCAGGACCTGCATGAAATAAAGTCCGATTCACCTTAATATTGACCTGTGGAGTCGCAGCGCTATCTGGTTTATGGAATACTTCTGTCCAGTCTCGATAGTAACCGGTATATGAAACAGGATCAAAAAACACCATCGAATGATGGTGTTTCAATTGGTTAATAGCGAAACAGAACCGACCTCAGATGATGCCTTCCCTGTCCTGGGCGCTCTTGTTTTCCGAGGCGCCGAGCTGCATCTTCAGAGTCATTTTGGCGTCGGCGATATCCATGAGCTTTGCCTTGAAGGTGAAATCGGTTTCGTTTTTGACGATCTCGCTCTTGTCGCTGTGCGCATGGCCAACTTTGAATCTGCTGCCGATCGCCAGGCCCCTGAAGGACTCCTGACTGGTATTGATATGTGTCGATGTGGCTTCGGGGTTGACCGAGATGGATGAAAGGTCCGGCTTGAGCTTGTCGGTGGTCATCATCTTCGCTCCCATTTTTGCCATATCAAGCGCGTTTTTTGTAACGTCAGACGTTTTCACCTTTTGCTGGGTCTGCTCCGTATGGGGCTTTTCGGTGAAGGTTCCAAACCTGATGCCGCCCATCTTCAGGCCCTTGAACTGCTCAAAGCTGTCGTCATTTGAAAATACCTTGCGGACCTCGGGATTCTGCTCTTCCTTATTCATCTTATCTTTGATGAACGCCACCAGCTCTTTGCCGAGTATCGCGCCAGCAACAGCGCCTGCCGCCACTCCTATGGCTCCGCCTATGCATGCGCCCCAGCCCATTCTCATAAGGAATCCGGCTATGCTCGATGGCTCCCATACGAGCGAGCTGAGCATTCCGGCGGCAAATCCCCCCTGCATTCCGACATAGCCAAGAGCGGTTGCTCCGGCAGCGGCGCCGACTCCTCCTGCGGCCAGCTCCACGTAATCCCTTTCAGAGCTTCCTGCTTCGGCCTTCGCCTGCTCTGCCTTTCCGGAGCCTGCGCTCTTCATATCCTGAGTCATCGCATACGTTCTATCGGCAATGGGTCCCACTGTCATGAAAATCTCCCCCTTATTCACTGTCTTTTATCAATATTAACGCATAAATATGTCGAAATCAATGAAAGCTATGTTAACTTATCGCAACGTGGAAGATATTCAAGGAAGGTGGGGAGCTGTCACTGCCCTTCCGGACCGTAATCTCCCAGGAGCCTCATGACCTCCTCGTCGGTCATCTGCTCTATCTCGGCGAGCAGCTCCTCCACTTTCGACGGCGTCGCCGTCTTGCCGACAAGCTGCGCCAGTTCTGCGACAGTCGGGTTTCTGAAGATCTCCCTGAGCGGGAGCTCGATTGAAAATGCCCTGTTGATTCTCGTGATCACCTGCGTTGCGTGAAGCGAATGGCCCCCGAGGGCAAAGAAGTTGTCGTGGATGCCTGCCTTCTCAACTGCGAGCACTTCTCTCCAGATCGACGCGATGGTCTCTTCCGTTTCGTTTGAAGGCGGGACGTACTCTCCTGCGCCTGTCCTCTCGCCCGGCTCAGGAAGGGCCTTCCTGTCCACCTTGCCGCTCGTCGTGAGCGGCAGCGCTTCGAGTAATGTGAATGTCGACGGGATCATGTACTCAGGCAGCGCCGCCTTAAGGAAATCCCTTATCTCAGCTCCTGTGAGGCCTGAAACGGCGGGGACCACGAAGGCGGCAAGGTATTTCGAGCCCTGGTGGTCTTCGCGCATCACCACGGCGCACTCCCTGATTGAGGAGCATGCCGCGAGGGCCGACTCTATCTCGCCGATCTCGATGCGGAAGCCTCTCAGCTTGATCTGATTGTCCAGGCGGCCCAGGAAGTCTATAGCGCCGTCCGAGAGGTGGCGGGCCTTGTCGCCTGTCCTGTAAAGCCGCGCCCCGGCTTTACCGAACGGGTCGGGCACGAACTTTTCCGCCGTTATGGCAGGCGCGCCGCAGTAACCTCTTGCTAGGCCTACGCCGCCTATGTACAGCTCTCCGTGGAAGCCTGGAGGCTGCGGATTCATATTGCCGTCGAGAACGTAGAGCTGCGTGTTGGCTATGGGATATCCGATCGGCACTATGCGCCGATCGCTTCCCGGCCTGCAGTGCCAGTATGACACGTCTATCGAGGCCTCTGTCGGGCCGTAGAGGTTGTGCAGTCCTGCGCCGAGAGCTTCGAAGAACCGCTGCTCCAGCTCGAAGGAGAGGCTCTCGCCGCTCGCGATCACCCTCACGAGGCTCCTGCATGCGCTGCTCATCTCCCCGTCGAGGAATGTTCGCAGCATTGATGGCACGAAGTGGATCGTCGTGATCTTCTCTTCTATTATCAGTCCTGCCAGGTACCGGCT
>Ga0302252_1001260_pt1 | contig 15434 bp, 12 predicted proteins | sample AAG_RA_Leu_MG_FD_193511 | JGI IMG/M metagenome (GOLD analysis project Ga0302252, IMG submission 193511) | Enriched activated sludge microbial communities from anaerobic digester in WTTP, New Holstein, Wisconsin, United States - AAG_RA_Leu | ecosystem: Engineered > Bioreactor > Anaerobic >...
CCCGGTCCGCGGGGATAGTGCATGAATGGCGTCGGATACCCATAGTCCCCACCGCCCAGGTGAATGGTATCCACGATCTCGGGAGATGATCCCTTCGCGTCGCCTGCCTGGGCCAGGCATGCTGGACCGATCAATGCCATGCAGATAGAGGCAACTGCGATTCCGATTAGAAAGCCTCTCCACAAATTGCTGGGCTGTATGCCTAGAAAGTTGTTCATTTTCATCTCTCTCCTCACTCTTAGTCTACCTCTTTTGACCGTTCCATTTTTTTACAATTTATAACAATATTGTAACAACACATTATGATTCGAATTGGATCTAATCTTTATTAACTTTTCTGCAGAAAATAGCTTTTGCAGAGTACTGAAATTATTTCGCGCCCTCCCAAGTTTGATATAGTCTAATTTACTCACATATCCATTAAAACACGAACGGTCTATGACTGATAGAAAATAGTCTCCAGGGCCTGGAAATTCAAGTTTCCACGAGATCTATGGTTATACCAGTTGATAAACTCCTCGAATGAAGAAGAGCAGGTCTCCAGAAGGGCCTAGTCCTTGAGGGCCTCTGACTCCGCTCGGAGCCGGTCCGCCTCCTCCTGCTGTCAGTTATCAGCACCGGGGATGGCTCGAACTCCTCCTCAAAGGGCTTGCCCGTTTTCTTATCCCATAAAACCAGCCTGCCGGAGGGTTAGATCATTGCCTCTTCAATGGCTGTTCGCCGGGCCTCTGGATCATCTCGATTTTTGAATGAGATCGCTTATCACGCCAGATCGCAGGCAGAACCGGGAGTGATCTCAAAATTCGTGTGCATCGGTTAGTTTCAGGTCAGGGCCTTCAATTATCTCTGCCTTTTCCAGGTAGGGCTTCCTGCTGGCTGTTTCACTTCCATCGAAACCGATCTGCCGGTGAGTCCCATCACAGAAAGGCTTTTTTTTGGATGAACCGCAACGACAGAGGACATAGCTATCCTGCAGAGGATACTCTTTCTCATCTTTCAGTTCCAGGGTGTGGCCAGCCTCATCAGTTACGATAACCTGTTCATATAGAGGCAATGCACCTGTAACCCGATATGGGCCATCTTTGATTATCTTGATCTTCTGCTCCTTCTTTTTTGCTGCCATATTCACACCTCCGGGCGATGATCAAGTATCTGGACTCGTCTGCCGCCATTTGCTCCAGGTCATCCACGCCGATCTGACCCAAAAAATTGCCGGCCAGAATCTCCTTCAGCCGGATACCCAGACGATCAGCGAGGCAGTTAATAGCTTTCGCCATCTCTGGTTAAAATTCTTAGGCATGGAGACGGGCACGCATAAATCTGAGCCGAAAGCTATATATCTCGTCAATTGTCGTATGTGGTACTTGGCAAAAGTCGAAGTCCATTGTTTTCCCTCCTACATACAGGCTTTTGCCTCCTTCCTTCTTATCCATCCCTTCCCTGAGAGCCAAAGAAAGGCTTATGGCCTGACCTGTCCTTGAGCATCTGCCATGATAGCCAGTCATAAAGGAGGTGGGTAGGCAGGAGCAATGGGGCTTGAAGACTGGCCAAGCCCCGAGCTCAATTTCTCTTATCCTTGGATAGGCAGCGCGGAAAATGAGAAGGCGGAATGTCTGCCCTCTCCTCAAATTGCTATTCTGCTGTATCCCGGCAAAAGCTCTTTAGGGTAAGTCGCCTCTAGTCAATTATGGGTGAATGATGAGGAAACCCATATCCTCTCCCCCACTCGCCCCGAGCATATGGCGTGGGCAGCGGATCTCTCACTCTACCACGCTCGCGCCATCGTGCTTATCCATCGATGGATTTGAGTCGGCAACATCCGCCTTGAATAGGTTGGGGTGGGATGGATTCAATAACCACCAGCCAGATTATCTCTTCACTATTCACCCCCGCATGTTCACTGCTATTACGGTTAAATTACCCGGATGTCATGGAGAATAAAACTGCTAATATAAGGAAGAGGAAACAATAAGAAGAATCCGATCGTAAGGGTCCGAATCCATGCAGGTTCTGCACTCCCTCTGGGATACTGAGACATTTCATATCTGGTCCGAATCCTCAGCTCTGCCTCTTGTCCCTGCTACACAAAACAAGCAACTTAAGAAGCCTCTGCCTCATCCCTTCGCCCTGACAGGCACGGAGCTCAAGCAGCATCTCTCCGGGCCTTTCCAGCAGGATGGCAGTGATATAGGCGCGCTGACTCTCCAGCTACCTTCTGGCAAAACCGGGCTTGGTCCCCTTCCATCCCCATGGCTCCTCCGTGAAGACTATGTCCCGCAGAAGCCCATCGGTCTGATCGATTGCACCATAACTACACTCGCGCTCAAGCCTGACATGGCATTGGATCTACTACTGGGAATGCCCCTTCAGAAGCAGGAGGGTTTAATTCTTGCCGATTCCATGCTATTCTGGTTAAAACTCGCCCTCTTCTCCCTGGAGATGGTGGCCAGAGAGCAGTTTGTCCCTGCGATCTACGAAGGAAGATCGCTCTGGAAGCCGGCTTTGGACGATGCAGACCAGGAAAGACTGAGAGTCTTCTTCTCATCCATGCCACCCAGCTGCCTGGCCTCAAGATTTCTCCAGGCCGCCAAGGTCTCTCCCAGCCGCCTGGTGCAAAGCTTCCTGGACAGGGCCGTAGATTGCCTGGTCCGGAAGAGCCTGATGCAAGCTACGCTTCTGCCAGTTCGACGCGGCCGCAAGCCCCGGCTAGTCCCACTGCAGCAGCAGTTCCTTCAGGCTCTAATCTCAGATGAATCTGCTCTCGACGCTTCCGAAGAAGAAATTGAGATCTTCGCCAAAAAGCTGGACAGCTGGACATCTGAGCTCCAGCCCCAAGCAGTTGATGCACCATTTCGCACCTGCTTCAGACTTGAGGCTCCTGCCGAATCAGATCAATCCTGGAGGCTGAGCTTCTTCCTCCAATCAAAGGAAGACCGCAGCCTGCTCGTCCCCGCATCTGATATATGGCGGACCAAATCCGGCACTCTTACCTTGCTGCAAAAGAGGCTGAAGAACCCTCAGGAGCAGCTTCTCGCAGACCTGGGCCGAGCATCCAGAGTCTTTCCTGATCTGGAGAAGAGCCTGGATAGAGCCCGGCCTACGACCCTGGAGATGGAAACCGAAGAGGCTTATGTCTTCCTGCGCCAATCAGCTCCGCTGCTGGAACAGAACGGTTTTGGGGTGCTGCTGCCTTCCTGGTGGCATCGTCCAGAGACGGGCCTGGGAATACGGCTGCGTCTGAGGGATTTCCCCCAGAAATCGGGGAAAGTAGGACCGGGATTCTTTAATCTGGACTCCATAGTGGAATATGACTGGCAGCTTTCTTTGGGCGAAAATGAGCTTACGGAGGCGGAGTTTGCCGAGCTGTCTCGCTTTAAGGTCCCGCTTGTCCAGGTTAGAGGACAATGGATGGAGCTGCGACCCCAGGATATCGAGGCAGCGATCGAGTTCTTCCGGAAGAAATGGGATCGAAAGATGACCCTAGCCGAGGCTCTCCGGCTGGGTCTGGGGCAAGGTCTCAAATCAGGTTCTGGTTTGGATCTTGCAGGCGGGGTGACCGATACAAAGTTCTCGCTGCCAGTACTGGGCTTCCAGGCCGAAGGCAAGATCAAAGAGATTCTCGAAGCTCTATCTGATCCTGGCGGGCATTTAGAGCCTGTCCAGACTCCCGGGGATTTCTCTGGTACACTGCGGCCTTACCAGCTCCGTGGCGTCTCGTGGCTGATGTACCTGAACCATCTCGGCCTGGGTGCCTGTCTGGCTGATGATATGGGGCTGGGAAAGACCATCGAGCTGATAGCCTTTCTCTTGAGCGAACAAGAAAAATCGGACGACAAAAGCTTGGACATGACAAGGCAGAGTCCCGTGCTTCTCGTCTGCCCCATGTCCGTCGTTGGCAACTGGCAGAGGGAGATGGAGAGATTTGCTCCAGATCTTCGAGTCCTGATGCACTACGGCCTCGGTCGCCTCTCCGGCCAGAACTTCAGAGAGGCAGCAGAGAAGGCCGATGTGGTCGTTACCACCTATTCCCTGGCCCAGAGGGACGAGGCAGACCTCTCAGCCTTCTGCTGGAGTCACATCGTCCTGGACGAGGCCCAGAGCATCAAGAACCAGTCTGCCCGCCAAACTCAGTCAATCAAACGCCTGAAAGCCAGACAGAAGATCGCCCTGACCGGGACGCCTGTGGAGAACAGGCTCTCAGAGCTATGGTCCATCATGGATTTTCTCAATCCCGGCTATCTGGGGTCATTCGACTCCTTTCGCAGGGATTTTGTGCTGCCCATCGAGAAGTATAACAGCAAGAGCCGATCTCAGGTACTGAGGTCGCTGATCCAGCCTTTTGTCCTGCGTCGGCTCAAGACCGATGCCTCGGTCATTAAGGATCTCCCGGATAAGCTGGAGATGAAGGTCAACTACAACCTGACAGCAGAGCAGGCGACTCTGTATGCTGCTGTGGTTGATGAGATGCTGGCCAGGATCGAGTCAACAAGAGGCATGGAAAGGAGGGGCCTGATCCTGGCTACTTTGACCAAACTAAAGCAGGTCTGCAACCATCCTGCGCTGCTCCTTCAGGACGGAAGCTCCCTGGAGGGGCGATCAGGAAAGCTCTCCAGGCTTGAGGAGATGCTCGAGGAGGTCGTGGCATCGGGCGACCGGGCCCTGGTGTTCACCCAGTTCGCTGGCATGGGGGCAATGCTGCGGCATCAGATTCAGGAGAAGCTGGGTGTGGAAGCACTCTTCCTGCATGGCAAGACCACCAGGAGCCAGAGGGAAGAGATGATCCAGAGGTTCCAGGCAGGAAGATCGCCTATATTCATATTGTCTTTAAAGGCGGGTGGCTTCGGCCTCAATCTCACTGCAGCCAACCATGTATTCCACTTCGATCGATGGTGGAACCCTGCAGTCGAGAACCAGGCCACCGACAGGGCTTTTCGCATAGGCCAGAAGAAGAATGTCTTCGTGCACAAGTTCGTCTGTCTGGGCACTTTAGAGGAGCGCATAGACCAGATGATTGAGCAGAAGAAGGCTTTGGCGGAATCGGTGATAGGCACTGGCGAAACCTGGCTTACAGAGCTATCAAATGAAGCTCTGAAAGAGCTTCTATCCCTGAGACAGGGCTCTGTGAGCAACGGAGGCGACGAGCAGTGAGCCCCTACTGGAGCTACTATGAGCCGGCCAAGCCCAAGAAGGTCGAGAACGGTCTGAAAGCCAAGAGCAAGCGAGGCTGCATTGGCGAGACCTGGTGGTCCCAGCGGTGGGTCAGGACCTTGGAGTCATTCAATCTAGGCGCCAGGCTCACCCGGGGAAAGAACTATGCCCGAAAGGGGCAGGTCATTTCCATCGAAATCAATCCCGGCAAAGTCCGGGCCAAGGTCCAAGGCACCCGGTCCAAGCCCTATGATGTAAAGATAAAATTGAAACCCCTATCTGAGCTGGAGTGGGAGAAAGCTATTTCAGCCATGGCTTCCAAGGCGATTTTTGCTGCCCGGTTGCTATCCGGGGAGATGCCACCGAACATCGAGGAGGCTTTTTCCAGTTCAGACATCTCTCTCTTTCCCCGGAAAGGTAATGACCTGGTGACGGACTGCTCGTGTCCCGACTGGTCCAATCCCTGCAAGCACATTGCAGCTGTATATTATCTGCTGGCCGAGCAGTTCGACTGCGATCCCTTCCTGATCTTCAAGCTCCGGGGCAGGACAAAGGAGCAGATCATCGAGGCCCTGCGCAATATGCGGGTGGCGGGAGCAAAGCCGGAGCCGGAGGAAATTCATGGTGTAGCTGAAAGTCCTGCCTATCTACCAAAACCTCTGGAAGAATGTCTGGATAGCTACTGGCAGAAAGGAACCGAGCTTGATATGGTGGAGATTAACCCAACTGCGCCTGAGATCCAGAATGCGGTTCTTAAGCGGCTGGGGGATGCACCATTCGTTATTGGGAGTTCAAATATGGCCACCTTGCTCTCAAATGCATATCTGATAGCAGGCCGAGAGGCACGAAGAAAGGCATTTGGCGAAGCGGAGACGAGAGCTCACCGATAGATCTTCTGTGTGGTTCAACACTCAGCTCATCGCACCCAGGAGGGATGTATTTAGCGCATCCTGATTGGTATCATTTACTTATTTTGCAGGCTTTTCGCACAACCAATTCACAAAAGCAGGTTTCCAGGACCTAATAGACTGCTTTCGGGCTCCACGCAAACTCCACCCCCAACGCCAAGATCTCATAGAGCAAATTCTTCACCTGATGGCCCAGGCCAAAAAATCCTCTGGCAGGGGGTTTGAGGCAACATTTCCAGATATTCTTTTTCCTCTCCGGTAAGATAATTAGCATAAAAATATTTTTGGTGAAGCTGTCGGCCCGGGATCTGAGGTACGCGCTCACGAGCGGCTCTTATTATATCGCATCTATTTTCCCAAACCGCTAGATCCGCTTCAGTCCAGTATGACGTCGAATATATACCTGCATATCTTTTTCCATCGATCTCCACTATCCCCCAAGGACTTCCTTTGATGGGACCTCGCAACAGCCATTTTGGCGGGTTTAAAAGAAGATGCTCAATCCTTTGCTCAAAAGGAATTAGTATGGGATTAATGTAGCCTGCCAAGCTCATCTCAGATAGAGTTCTACGCAATCTACAGACTCTGTTTTCAAATTCTTTCTGCCCAAATCGATCAATTTCATCCTGGTGCTTATATGCTGTATTCAATAAATTCGAGAGAACTTCCTTTCTGGCTTTCTGATCGCCGTATGGTGGCATATCTCTTAAAGATGAGAGTGCAACCGCGACGCGAATAATTCGTTCTTGCTCATTGGTCAGTTTTGGTCTTGGTTTCACCAACGCAGCCAGTCTGTCGACACGCTTTTCAATTATGTTCAGGTTTTTCCTGTTCATTGTCTCTCTCCTGTAACGTAAACTCCACCGCAGTCAGCCTCTTTTCGATACTGGCAAGTGTATCCAATTCCCATGCCTTTAACCATGTCACCAGTAAATTATTGACTTTTCCAGAGTGTTCTATCTGGGTTTCGTCTCTGAACACATCGGAGACAATCCGTTGTGCGATCCTCATAACATCAGCAGGTGTTTTTAAGCTCACACCTCTGCGCCTCTGATTTTTATTCTCTTGCATTTATGATCCTCCAGTTATTGAAATTTATCATAACCCCCGGGGAGGGTGCTCACACCCACTTTGATCTGTGAGATCAGAAATCTTGTATCAAGCCGGCAGATAGGATTTGATAGCATCGTACCTGCCGAGGCGCTGAGGCTCATGCTTCGACTCCTCCCATGTCATCAATAGAAAAACGATCTGAAGCATTCTGCCTCGGATGAGGGCCTATGCCAGGGCTGATCTCTATGGCATATCTCTTATCAACTAAGTTCCTGGCATGGATTTCAGGAAGGCTGACTACATCTTGAGCATGAAGTGTGTAGTTTCGGCCGTCCACAGCAGCGAAAGTGGGGATATTCTTAAGGATCATGATAGTCCTGTAATTAATCTCCAGATCAACTGCAGACTCAACTACAGAAGAACTTGACTCAACTACAGGAGATTTTTCAGAAATCGCTATCTGTTGACTAGAAACTACAGCAACTACAGGAACTACAGCATTTTTCAAATAATTCTCGTAGCTTATCTCTTGAGGATCTTCACAGCTTTCAATGAATTTACTCATTCCTACAATTTCATCGATAACATCTTTGGGCCATCCTTCTGTAGTTGCTGTAGTTAAGCGGTTATAGATATCGCTTTTACTATCTTCTTCCTGTAGTTTATCTGTAGTTTTATTGTAGTTACTGTAGTTAAGAAGATGTTCAGCATGGGCTATTTTAGCTGATCTTGATATCCACAGACCGGGATAGTATCTAATCCGTTTGCCGCTATCTGTTGTAGAAACCGATGACACCTGGAACTTCTCGTTAACATATTTCCCAATCTGCCCCTTCTCGGCTGGAACAGGAACATGAAATAGCCTGCAGTACTCCAGGTACTCCTCATAGAGTTCAGTAGTTATTAGCCTAGGTGGACCGCCAGGATAGCCCATGCCAGTCCGGGTGTTAATGGCCTCATCCTCATTGGTTGTCAGGCACTCCTCACAGAAGTAATGCAAGCTGTATTGCTGCCGCCGGTACTCTTCGGCCATCTCCTCTGGGCGCTTGCGATTGTATATCCTCCTGGACTCTATAAGGAGAGGAGCCCTGGCTACTATGATCTTGAGAAGACCTGCCAGAGAATCAGGGCTTGTGATCTTTTCCTCAATGTGAGGATCTTTTCGCCTTGTTCCTGAAGTATAGTCAAAGGTAAAAAGCCAATCGAGCTTAATGATTCTCCTTTTCCGGCCCCATGAATCATCTCCAAAATCAATGGCGTTATTGCAATCCAGAATAGGGAGAGCATGAGGTTTGCCCTGGATTCTGCCACCATATTTCAGGTCCGAGTCCATCCGTTCCCCGGTAGCTACTTTCTTGAGAAGATTGATAGCCAGCCTGACCTCCTCGACCTCTGACAGAATCCATAGATCCTTTCCAAGAATTGCACCGGGACCGAACCGGGAGGCTTTGGCCTCCGAGAGAGTGATATTCGTGATACGTTCATCTGTGACCAGAGCGGAAATCAGTCTCTCAAACATTCCTTTGCCATTTGCCCCTGGTCCGATGAGCTGAATGATACAGTCCGATGGTCTGCGTATGATCGCCTCGGCGCAGATATCCAGGGCAGTCAGAACGTCTCGGGGATCGGGGAGGGATGAGCAAAGAAGCCATAGAACCGGCCGGCAGTCTCCGTCTCTATCGATCTCAGCACTATACTTGAAAGTAATATAGTCGTCAGGCTGATAGTCGGTGACCGCGCCAGTCTTGAGGTCTATGACTCCATCTAGAACTGGCATCAGGTATGGATCAGCATCAAAAGCAACTCTCTGCACCAGACCTCGAATTCTTCTGAAAATTTCCTGGCGCCCCCGATCATGAGAGAGATCTCCAGCAACGCGGCTGATCAGATTTTCGATGACCTCTTCTCCGTCAGGCCGCCAGATCCCGTCTTCATAACGCCAGATATCTGGGGATTTCTTGGTATCCGCCACCGATCGCCTCAGGGGCATCGCATTGATGATAGCAGCAGATGCCTTGGTCGGACTCAATGTCAGTTTAGGTACGAGAGTCTCTCCGGTCTCGGGATCGGGCTCAGGTAGGCCCGTCTCGGGATTTACTCGCGGTATTCGGCCAATAGCCTTTGTCAGATCTTGGAGAATAATCTCTACAGGGACAAGAGTATCGTTTGGCCCATTCGATAGCTGGCAATCTTCAGAGACACAAAGGTTTTTCAGTGTCTCAGATCTTCGCAGCTCTCTGCAAGTTATCTTCTTCCGGCCGGTGCTTCGGACATCGTCAGCTATGAGTTCTATTTCTTCATCATTCAGCCTCTCGTGGCTCAAGTCGTTGATGAACTTAAGCATCGGGATGAGGGAGTATCCATCATCCCTTATCTTAGGTTCTGCCTGTCGTGCTTGGACCACATAATGAAGGGCAATGCAGGTTAAGCAATGTTTTGTATCCGCTTTCCCGAATGCGGCTCCTTCACGATAAAGAGCCTCTAAGCAAGGGGGCAGATAAGCCGTGAATGGTTGAGGTATCGGTACGGCCATTTTAGACTGCCTCTGATTCCAGCTACACGCTCTTCGGAACTTCTTTTCCGTCTACGATTTCAGTTGGCTGGAGGGCATAGCAGGTGGGACAAAAGAGCCCACTTTTCAGTTGACGCATGCCCTCCTTGCCCCACCTCCTGACTTCCTTTCCGCAGCCTGAACACTTTGCCATCTCTGGGCAGAAGATATTATCCCAATATGGGAAGTCTTCTTTGTCGAGATCTGGTGGCAAATCTAATCGTAATACTGCCATGTGGCTTGGAAGCACATCCAGACCCCCATTAGCATATAACCAGCTTATGAGACTGTCAAATCCTCTTTGATATTGACTATTAGTGTAATACTGCCCGCCCACTTCTTCACCATCAGAATCTATTTGGACGTGTCTACGATCGCTAACGAATGCCCACCATATTCGACTATTCAGTGACGAAATCTCAATCTCTATTCCATCTGGATTGCTGCCAATGATCGTAATCGGGCCATCAATTTTCTGCAATCCCAATTCCTTCAGCTCACGAACGCACCTCTTCACTTCCGGTATGACTACATGTTTCAAGGAGTCGGCATATCCTGGTCTGAGTACTTTGAGATCTGAATCGAAGATTTCTAATGCCTCGGTGGTGAGCCACAGATACTCATTAAAGAAGTCCAACACTTCCTTGGAGTGAGCTGAATTCCTCCTCAAAGCATTCCCATTTGATTCAGCTCGGTACTTAGCTACGGTCTTATCATCGACACTGACCATCCTGGCTATCTCACGGTTAGAAAGGCTCCCAAATTCTCGCAGGGCGATAAGCACAGCTCGTTTTCGATCCTCCTGGCTCCGCCGCAGTCCATGTTTAGTGTTGGCTGAGAGTGCGTACCTCAATGCATCCAACTTCGTCCCGGTGCGGAATTCCGCACTTATTTTATCTAAGCCCGCTTTTCGGGCAGCGTGAAATCGATGATAGCCATCTGCCAGCCAATTCCTCTCGCCGTCACTGAAGACCGTTATAGGTGGAAAGCTTGAACCGTTTGACATGGCTTCCGCATATTCTTCAACAACAGATTCTGTAATCATCGCCCTTGGCTGTAGATCAGAATCAATAGATACTTCTGTCAGTTCGATTTTCGTCATGTTCATCGCCTGCCTGTTGAAATAAATCTAAGTGAATCGACCTTTTTTCCTTCATCCACTCGAATTCTGTAAAAGCCATCTATTCTGAAGACGCCAACCCTATGGCCAGTTAGAACGCTTAGGGGTTCCTTCAGTTCAAAAGGCAATAAAAGACTGAAACTTTTAAATTGAGCCAGAATCAGCCCATCCTGCTCTGATACATGTTCCAGATTGCCTATGCCTTCCTCAAGATCCCCTAGAAAGCGTGGACTCGAGTTCATTTTCCTCCAAGAGAAGGAACGATTTTTAGGGATCCATCTTCCAAGAGATTAAAACATACAGCAGTGCCTTTGCTAAGTCTATGCGTCCGAATCCATGTTTGCGGCAGGCATACCAGGAAACTTGAACCCATTTTCTGGATTCTCCTTGAACCTAAATCGATGTCCATATTTGATTATTTGTATCTATTCTATTTAATATTAATTAGTTATAGTATTTTGCCCGAAAAGTATAACAAATTCCATTGCTAGCGAAAATAGCTTAACCGAGAAGATCTGATGGGAACTGAATTAGAATGATCGAATTCACGGATAGTCAATTTGAGGCATTATGCGCGTTAGCTGATAATAGAGGGCACTCAGTCACAGATCTTGCAAGAAAGCTTGGCAAGAGGTCTTCAAACATTTCTAGTGAAATAAAAAAGCCATTAGAAGAGAATGCTGTGATATACATAAAGCAAAATGTTACTGGAAAGCGAGGTAGGCCGTCAGAGCATCTTTTCATCCATTCACAATTTTATAGGATAATCCATGATGAAGCTGTAAATTTGCATGAGAAATATGATAAAGAATATCAAAAAGTCATCAATGAGTGTGAAATTGAAAAAATATTCATACAAAATGGAAAACCCAGAGTTAAATATAAAAGCGGAACTATCAGCAAACCGGATAAGCCTTTTTTAAATATCATAAAAAAATGCAACTTGTATTATAAGGTTAAGCTTACTTTCGGCTACTTGAAAGACCTGAGAGATGAAGACTCAAATAAATTGATTATAGCATCAGAATGGTCACCACAATATGGCATGATAAGGCAAGCGAGACGAGATAGATCAAAACGCAATTTTAGGAAGAAATTTAAAGATATCTCAAATCTTCGTGAAGCCCATGAACTATGGATCCTCGAGAACCCTCCCGCAGGAGAACTGATTTCATGCGACGAAAATGGGTTCTTTGGAAATAATTGCTTTCAATGCGGGCGATTAATCAGGTCACGGATTGATTCAAATTTTCAAATTCATATACGATGCCTTTCATGCAAATACGAAAAAACAGTTGCCTTAAAGGAATTCGAGGCTGAACGCGCTGCCTTCAGAAAACAATTCTCAAATTTGCTTTAATTTCTATTAATTTTTACTGGAACTGATGAGTATCATCTAAATCTCCAACTGCAGCATGTGTGTCAAGCAACTCCTTCTTATCGATGCAGCTAAAGATATTGATTTCCTCCATCTTCACGACACCCTCCAACTCCTGAAGGATTCACGGTAATGCTAACTCTTTGAACGTGAGTTTTGAACCAGTGATGTCAGCAGTGATGCTAGACATGACCCTCCATTTAGTCTGAGCCGGTATTGCGCAACAAAGTCTCTGGTTCAGCAATAGCGAGATAGACTCAATCGCGGTTCTGACTGGTACAAGATTGGCTTACGATTAGGGCCTTCTAGGCATTCTCATTGCGGCTCTTCCGAGTCCTTTCCCTACCTAGATCCGTATTATGTTTTGCTGTCATCAGAATATGATCTGTTGTCTCTCTTTGGACCGCATTTATTCCAAGATCATCTATTGATGACATGATCATAGTCCACTTGGACAGGAATATCTAGATATCTTCCTGAGTTCATTAGATAGCAGAGAATATACAGAGAGGCAATATCATGAAAGTCCTGGCGATAAACGGGAGCCCCAATGAGGATAAAGGCAATACCGCAATGATTCTGAATCCGTTCTTGGATGGGATGAAAGAAGCTGACGCCGAGGTTGAACTATTCTACACTCGAAAGTTAAAAATAGAACCCTGCAATGGCGACATGAGCTGCTGGTTCCAAAATCCTGGAAAATGCATCCATGATGACGATATGCAGATGCTCCTTCCTAAGTTCAAGGAAGCTGACGTCATAGTCTGGGCAAGTCCAGTATATTACGCTGGCATAACAGGTCCTCTCAAGAATTTAATGGACAGGCAGGTGCCGCTATTCATGCAGGAAAATCCAAGAACCAAGCTCCAGAAGATAGTCCTTGTTTCGACTTGCGGTGCATGGGAATTGTCCATGTTTGATCCGCTTCTGTCTCAGATGACGACTCTCTACGCCCGTCCTGAGGAGAATTCTGAGTTCGTGGGTGCATTGCTGCGACCTATGGCAGACGGCATGCGAGAGATGATTAAGGCTGGGGAAACAAGGTTGATTGACGAAATAGTCCAGGCTGCAAGAGAGGCTGGCAGCCAGCTTGTTAGAGAAGGCAAAATTCCTGATGAATTTCAAGAGAAAGTAAGCAAGGTTTTAGTCCCCCGAGATGCTTACTATAAGGCGTTCCAAGAGGCAATTGATCAGGCCAGAAAGTCGAGGGCTCAATAAGATAATTGTCATATGGTCACCATGTCTGCCATAGTTTATTTTTAAACGTAATACCCCGTAGCTTGCTGCGGATGGGATAAAGGGCATACGTATTCAGTTTGGGCTTGGATCAAATTAGCCTGCTTCCAATTTCATGCGGCAGCGCCTTGGATGCCCCGCCGCTTGCGGCGTGGGTGCGCTGCCGCCGTTTCACTTTGAGATCCGCTATGATGATGGAGATCGAGACAGCAAATTCTATAACTAGCCTAGCTCTTTGGCTGGAAAGTGGAGAACGTCGTAGGAACAGTATACTGGAATATCATAACTCAGGAGGGACCTATGGCGCCTGATGAAGCACTTCAATCCAACCCAGAAGATTACCAGCTATTTCGGTATTCATTCTGTCCTGGAGGCTTCTAAAAAGTGGAATCTCTGGGCGGCAAAGTCCTGGTACCTAAGATGGCTGTCCCAAATCTGGCTTCTATGCTTTATGCTTGGATATCGAGGGCAATTATTTGGACTCTGGGAGGATGACTCATATGCGGAATAATCTGCCTGCAGAAACACCTGCAAGTCCCACCTTATCGATATGGCGTCACGCTTGCTTTTTCCTCCTTATCCAATTTAATATTAATAAGTTTTAGATAAAATTCTTTCGTAATCAGTTAATCTATCTTCTGCCCTGTTGTTCTTGAGGTAATCGATGGCTTCCTGGAAAGACTGGACCAGAGAATCAGGAGTCTCTTTGCTGAAGGCATAATAATACTCTGTTTGGGCCAGTACGTAGGCCACTTCAAAATCACTCGTGTTTGCACCCAGATCGTTAATCAGCCAAAATCCGGCTGTGTCACCATAAGCCCAAGCATCAATGCTCCTGTTTTCCAGCATCTCGATAATCGCTCTCGACGTTGATTCAAGTATTAAATCCTCTTGCTTCAAACCCCTATCGATGAGCATTTGCACAGCACTGTCATCACTTATCGCAGCAATCCTATATTTTTTTAGATCCTCATTAGAACTAATGCTTATGTTCCTATCCTTTCTCGCCAATAATACTTTATTAGCTGGTCCAATGGGTCCAGCCCACTTAAAGAGGTTCTCTCTTTGCGGCAACCTGGCTGTAGAGAAGAGGACGGTATTTTCTTTTTTCAAAGTTCTTTCATAACTTTCTTTCCAGGGTAATACCTCGATTATACTCCTATTAAGATCTGCACCCATTATCCGCCATGCTCCTTCCAACAAATCAACCGAAATCCCCTTCAGTTCGCCATCTTCTTGGAAGTTAAATGGAGGTAGCTGCTCGGTCAAGTAGTTTAGGTTTTTTGCTGAGACGACATGGCTGGAGGTCACCAATTCGGATGATTTGGTCGAATCTTCTGAAGCCTCTTGCTCAATGCACCCTGAAAGACAGACAATAATAGCAATGACAGCAGAGATCATAAAAGCGATTCTATTTTTGGCATCTGGAATAGCATCCCCACCTTATGGATTGAATTAGATGATCATATCAAAAACTTTTTGGTGAATAACAGAGCCCTTCTTGAGGAATTGGAGGCTTAGGTAGCGAATGAGCACAGTCACGCTTCCATCTTTGAAATAATGCTCTGCCAGATACTTATCGATTTACCCGGATAACTTCCATAGAATGGGCCCTGAGAACGCATAAACTAGCCATGCATATCTTGGTCCTGCATCTAAGAGATTTAGCAGTCAAAGATCATTTCAGTTAAATCATTTCTACGGTGGGCAGAAAGTCCTTGGGTCTCATTCCTCAATGAAATAGTGCAGAGCCTCGTCCACATTGGAAACCTCAACAACATTGAGCCCTAATTCCTCTTTTGCTACTCTGGATAAATTAAGGGTCTTTGGCACATAAGTAGATCTAAAGACATCAAAACCCAGATCGGTTGATCGACGCTGTATCTGTTTTTCGTAGTAGGTTATACGAGATTGGCCCCTGGGGATAAGGAAATTTTGTACGTGTTTAGCTGGCGAGTCTTGCCGTTAGCATTTGGAGACTATCCAGTCCTCTCTGTCCCCATGTTGCCAGTGCTGTCATGATCCGCTCGTGAATCGAGG
>Ga0302252_1001261_pt1 | contig 15418 bp, 16 predicted proteins | sample AAG_RA_Leu_MG_FD_193511 | JGI IMG/M metagenome (GOLD analysis project Ga0302252, IMG submission 193511) | Enriched activated sludge microbial communities from anaerobic digester in WTTP, New Holstein, Wisconsin, United States - AAG_RA_Leu | ecosystem: Engineered > Bioreactor > Anaerobic >...
CAATCCTGCCCACATTGCGGCGGACCTCCTTTCCCAGGCCGAGCACGATGAGATGGCTTCCGCCATGCTCATCACCACTGACCGGACATTCGGCGAGGCGGTTGCGGCGGAGGTCGAGAGGCAGCTCGCCTTTCTCCCCCGCTCCGGAATCGCGCGCAGGTCATGGGACGATTACGGGGTCATTATCGTGGCCGGGGGGGTTACGGAGGCGGTTTCCTTTTCCAACCGGCTGGCGCCGGAACACCTGGAACTGGCGGTTGCCAATCCCTTCGAGATCCTGCCGGCAATCAGGAACGCCGGGGCTATCTTCATGGGGCATTTCACTCCCGAGTCCGTCGGCGATTACCTGGCCGGACCGAACCACACCCTCCCCACCGGCGGTACCGCACGGTTTTTCTCTCCCCTTTCAGTGGACGACTTCGTTAAGAAATCGTCCTTGCTCTATTTCTCGGAATCAGCGCTGGGCGCTCTGGGGGAGGATATAATTCGCCTCGCCGGGCTTGAAGGTCTCGACGCCCATGCCGCATCAGTGAAAATTCGAATTCCAGACAGGAAGTAATCATGAACTATCTGCGTTTCAACATATCTTCCATGGCAGGTTATGTGCCCGGATTTCAGCCTCCCGACGGCGAATCATTCATCAAGCTCAACTCCAATGAGAATCCCTATCCCCCTTCGCCGGCCGTGGTCCGGGCGATCCTCGCGGAACTGGGCAAAGACGGGGCTACGCTGCGCAAATATCCAAGCGCCTCCAGTGAGCATCTGAGACGGATCGCCGGCGAACTGTATGGCTTCGACCCTTCATGGGTGATTATGGCCAATGGCTCGGACGAGGTGCTGAACAATCTGATCCGCGCCTGTGCCGGAGAGGACGAGGAAATCGCATATGTGCATCCTTCCTACTCCTACTATGTGACCCTTGCCCAGGTCCAGGGTGCGAGGGTCCGTACCTTCGGCCTGACCGGAGATTATCGCGTGGCGGACTTTCCGGACCGCTATGAAGGAAAGATATTTTTCCTTACCACGCCCAATGCCCCTTTCGGGTTTTCTTTTCCCATCGACTACATTGAGGAACTGGCGGGACGCTGTTCGGGTATCCTGGTGGCCGATGAGGCCTATGTTGATTTTGCCGACGAGAATGCCCTGGAACTGGTCAGGAAATGCGACAACGTGGTTGTGACCCGTACACTATCCAAGAGCTATTCCCTTGCCGGTATGCGTCTGGGACTGGCCATTGCACGGCCAGGGATAATCGCTGCCCTGGACAAGATCCGCGACCACTACAATCTTGACAGGCTTGCCCAGGCCGCGTGCGGAGCCGCCTTGTCCGATCAGGAATATTTCCGTGACTGCGTCCGAAGGATAAGGGAGACACGGGAGTGGTTTTCCGGGCAACTGCGTGACATGGGCTGGGAGGTGATACCGTCCCAGGGAAATTTCGTGTTTGCCGTGACCCCGGACAGGAACGGACGCAGGGCTTACGAAGGGCTCGCGGAAAGAAGGATTCTGGTGCGTCATTTTTCCGATCCATTGCTTTCAGGCGGACTGCGTATCACCATCGGCAGTCGCGCCGAGATGGAAACGACCGTTGCCGCGTTGCGGGAAATTGCCTGATATCCAAAGGAGGCTTACATGTCCAGAACCGCCGTAGTGGAGAGGGTGACCAAAGAGACCAGCATCCGCCTGTCATTGGGCCTGGACGGGACGGGAGAATCGAAGGTGTGCGCTTCCGTGCCGTTCCTGGACCATATGCTGGACCTGTTTGCCCGCCACGGGCTGTTTGACCTTCAGGTGGAGGCCAGGGGCGACACTGATATCGATTACCATCATACGGTGGAGGATCTGGGGATCGTCCTTGGTGAGGCGCTGAAGCGCGCCCTTGGCGGCAAGGAGGGTATCCGGCGCTATGGCCAGGCCACCGTGCCCATGGATGAAACCCTGGCCTCGGTGGTGATAGACCTGTCCGGCCGTCCATACCTCTGCTATAACGTACCCCTCCCCAAGGTGAAAGTCGGCGATTTCGACGTGGAACTGGTCCGGGAGTTTTTCCAGGCTTTCGCCAACAGTGGAGGCCTCAATCTCCACATCAACCTGCTGTATGGAGAGAATATCCACCACATTATTGAGGCATGTTTCAAGGCATTCGCCAGGGCGCTGGACGGGGCTACCCGCATTGATGAAAGGATTACGGGCGTGCTGTCTACCAAGGGCAAGCTTTAGCCGGGGATTTCCATCAAAATGAAACTCGGGCCGCTGATCCTTGTGAAAGCCCGGCCGGAGGGCATCAGCGCCTGATTCCACGAGGTATTGATGATAGCTATAATCGATTACGGGATGGGCAATCTCCGTTCGGTTCAGAAGGGGTTCGAGAAGGTCGGCTTTGAGGCGGTTGTTACCTCTGACCCGAAGGCCATCCTGGGGGCGGAGCGGATTGTCCTCCCCGGCGTCGGGGCCTTTCGCGATTGCATGAAGAACCTGGAGCAGGGTGGGTTCATCGATCCCATCCTGAGGGTGATCCATGAGGGGCGGCCGTTTCTCGGCATCTGCCTGGGGCTGCAACTCCTCTTCTCCGAAAGCGAGGAGTTCGGCCTCTACAGAGGTCTGGGTCTTATTCCGGGCAGGGTGCTCCGGTTCCCGGCCGGGATGACCCGTGAGGGGGAAGAGCTGAAGGTTCCCCACATGGGCTGGAACAGTCTCTCCATAAAACAGTGCGACGGCTTGTTCAACGGGATCCCGGACGGAGCGTATTTTTATTTTGTCCACTCATACTATGTTATGCCGGAAGATCCGTCGGTGATTGCCGCAACTACCGATTACGGCATGGAGTTCTGCTCTTCCGTCAGGAAAGACAACATCGTTGCTACCCAGTTCCATCCGGAGAAATCCCAGGAACGGGGACTTGCTATTCTCAGGAACTTCGGGGAGATGAAATGATAGTTATACCGGCCATCGATTTGAAGGACGGGCGGTGCGTCCGCCTGGAACAGGGGCTGATGGAAAGGGACACGGTCTTCTGCGACAGCCCGGCGGAACAGGCGCTGCAATGGCAGGAGCAGGGAGCGGAGTTGCTTCATATTGTGGATCTGAACGGCGCCTTCGCCGGTGAGCCGAAAAACCGTTCGTCCATCGAAGCAATAGTAAAGACCATAAACATTCCGACCCAACTGGGGGGCGGCATCCGTGATATGAAGACCGTCGAGGTGTATCTTTCCCTTGGTGTCGGGAGGGTTATACTGGGTACGGCGGCCCTTCGCAATCCCGATCTTGTGAAAGACGCGTGCAAAAGATTCCCTGGCAGGATTGTGGTGGGTATCGACGCAAAAAACGGGATGGTTGCCGTACAGGGATGGGCCGAAGTTACCGATATCCGGGCCGTTGAGATGGCCAGGAAATTCGAAGGCTACGGCGTCTCGGCCATCATCTATACGGATATCAGCCGTGACGGAATGCTGAGCGGTCCTAATATCGAGGCTACCAGGGAACTGGCCGAGGCGATCTCCATCCCCGTCATCGCTTCGGGGGGCGTGTCCCGGATGGCCGATATCGAAAATCTTATGGCAATCGAGGCGAGCGGTGTAATCGGTGTTATTACCGGCAGGGCAATCTATACTGGCGCCATCAGCCTCGCCGAAGCGGTCGCCTTTACCGGATCGGCCAGAAAGGCCGGAGTTTAATTACTTATATTCTGGAGAGGGCTGATGCTGACGAAACGAATCATACCATGTCTCGATGTCAAGGGCGGGCGCGTGGTAAAGGGAGTCCGGTTTCTCGAATTGAGGGATGCCGGTGATCCGGTCGAGATAGCGGAGATGTATGACCGGCAGGGCGCCGATGAACTTACCTTCCTGGATATTACCGCATCTTCCGATGAGCGCGACATAATCATCGACGTGGTGCGCCGGACCGCGGAAAGGGTCTTCATGCCCCTGACCGTAGGAGGCGGAGTGCGGACGGTAGAGGATATCCGCCGCCTTCTGAACGCGGGAGCGGACAAGGTCTCCATCAATACCGCGGCCGTCCATCGTCCGGAGTTCGTGAAAGAGGCAGCCGAGCGCTTTGGTTCCCAGTGTACCGTGGTGGCCATAGACGCGCGCCGGGTCCAGGGCGAGGATCGATGGGAAGTCTATACCCATGGAGGAAGGAATTCCACCGGTCTTGATGCAGTGGAATGGGCGCAAAGAATGGAAGAGTACGGTTCGGGAGAAATACTCCTTACAAGTATGGACCGTGACGGGACCAGGGACGGCTATGACCTTTCCCTGACGCGCAGTGTTGTCGATGCGGTGTCGATTCCGGTTATTGCTTCAGGCGGAGTGGGCGGTCTGGAACATCTTTATGACGGCTTTTCAAAAGCCGGCGCCAGCGCCTGTCTTGCCGCGTCAATCTTCCACTATCGGGAATACACCATTTCCCAGGCCAAGGAATATCTGGAACAAAGGGGTGTGGCGGTGCGCATATGAATGAATCCGGAACTTCAAACGGCTTGGTGACGGAAAAGGATGCCATTCTGGAACTCCTGTATCGGGTCATACGCGAAAGAAAGATGAATCCCGCGGAGAAATCCTATACGGCATCACTCTTTAGAAAAGGTCTTGACTCGATTCTGAAAAAGACGGGAGAGGAGGCCACGGAACTGGTGATCGCCGGCAAAGGCGGAAAGAGGGAAGAGATTGTCTATGAGACCGCGGACCTCTTTTATCATGTTTTCGTTCTCCTGGGGTTTTACGAAATAGAGCCGGAAGAGGTGTTCGCGGAACTGCGCAGGAGATTCGGGACATCCGGAATAACGGAAAAGGAATCGAGGCAGGCTTGAGTGCCGGAAGAATTGTCCGTTATTACAACGCATATTCAAATATTTCGCTTGACAAGATGAAATTGGGTGTTAAGATACGACTTCTTTACGCTGCAACCCCCTGTCTACATCTTAAGTTCTTCATATAAAGCAAGAAAAATTCAAATACAGGAGGGAGGGGAATATGGATGCCGGGAGTAAGGGTAAAGGAAAATGAATCATTTGAGCTCGCATTGAAAAGGTTCAAGAAACAGTGCGAGAAAGCCGGAATTCTTTCAGAGGTCCGGAAGCGTGAACATTACGAAAAGCCGAGTATCAAAAAGAAGAAAAAGGCTATTGCCGCCCGCAAAAGGGCTCTGAAAAAACAACGGAAGATCACTGAGTAAAATACTGCGGTGGTACTTGAAAAATCTCCGGGAGAACCGCGCGCGTGCGCGGTTGATATTTTCTCCTCCCGGTACCATGTTTAAATAGGTAGATGGACTGTGGGGGCGATCTGATGGATTCGCCCCTACTTTTAATTTCAGGACTGATCAGAGAGCGTGGGATGAATTCCGTTGATGTCCTGATATGGATTGTTTTGCTGCTTTTCGCGGTAAAGGGATTCATGAAAGGATTAGTCAGAGAGGTTTGTTCATTCGCGGGGATCTTTCTGGGCGGCTGGACCGCCTTTGCCTGCCACCGGTCGCTTGCCGAAGTCCTTTCGCCCAGGATTAACCTTCCAACCGCCGTGATTCCTTTCCTTTCCTTCGCCCTGATCTTCGTGGCGCTCGGCCTGCTTTTCATTTTACTGGGACATCTGTTGACCGCTGTTTTCAGAATGGTATTTCTTGGTGGAGTTAACCGGATTGGCGGTGTGTTGCTGGGGTTGGCTCAGGGCGCTCTTGTGCTGTGCCTTCTGCTTCCTTTTGCATGCGAAAAAAGACTCCCGTTTAGTATCTCCGCAACCATAGCTTCATCCCGAGCCGCGCGCCCCTTTCTTATGTGCGGAAAAGGGCTTTTCTCTCGCTGGAGGTCCGCTGGAAGGTCACTTGAGCCTGGGAAAACCCTGCCGACGGGCCGCGTGCCCGACAATCTCCGCGGCATTTGAAGTGAGATCCAAAAATCGGAATAATACTCCATGATTCCAGATGAAAAAGTTCGGGAGGTTCGTGAAAGGGCATCGATACTCGATGTCGTCTCCGACTATGTCGGATTGAAAAAGGCCGGCGCCAACTATCTCGGCCTCTGTCCTTTTCATGCCGAGAAGACTCCTTCGTTTACCGTAAATGCGGCTAAAGGCATGTTTTATTGCTTCGGTTGCGGCGTCGGCGGAGATGTGGTCAGCTTTGTGATGCGGATGGAAGGTCTCGCCTTTCCGGAGGCGCTGAGGAGTCTTGCCCGGAGGGTGGGGGTGGACATGGAGGAACGTCCTCTGACCCCGAGGGAAATGCGTCTGCGGGATGAGCGGGAGACGTTCTTTCAGCTTCACGAGATGGCGACACGTTTTTACGAAAAGATATTGACTGATCATCCCGAGGGTGATCGCGGACGCGCCTATCTTGTGAAGAGGGGAGTGGACGACGAGACAGCCCGGGCCTATCGCCTCGGCTTTGCGCCTGACACCTGGGATACTTTGGCGCGCTTTTTGAAAGAAAAAGGTGTGCCGCTGGATTCCGCGGAGAAAGCGGGGCTTCTCAGGAAGAGGGACAGCGGAGGGTTCTATGACGGCTTCAGGAACAGGCTTCTCTTTCCTGTTGCCGATATCCAGGGCCGTCCCATAGGATTCGGTGGACGGGTCTTGGATGACGCGATGCCCAAGTACCTGAATTCACCGGAATCTCCGGTCTATCACAAAAGTGATGTCCTTTTCGGCCTCTGGATGGCAAAGCACGCCATCCGTGAAAAAGGCGCGGCATTCATAGTGGAAGGCTATTTCGATCATCTTGCCCTCTTTCGCGCTGGGTTCAGCAATGTTGTCGCCACCTGCGGAACGGCCTTGACGTCAGGCCATGTGAAAGCCCTGCGACGCTTTGCTGACAAGGCCTACCTGCTTTTTGACGGGGACAACGCAGGGAAAAAGGCCGTTGCGCGTTCGATGGATATTTTCCTGGAGGAGAATTTTCCTGCAAGCGTAGTACAGTTGCCGGACGGAGAAGACCCTGATTCCTTTATCGAAAAATACGGCGCGGAATCTTTTTCCGGGATTGTGGCGGATGCGCTCCCGGTTTTTGAGCACTACTTCAAGGCCCTGTGCAGGCAAAGCGACATTTCCGGAGTCGGAGGGAAGATAGCCGTCCTGGATGAATTGGCCCCCCGGATAAAAAAGATTTCCGATGGAGTAGAGCGGGATTTGTATGTAAGAGAAGTCGCCCGTTTCCTTGGCGTTGAGGAGATTGACGTGAGAAGGAAACTGGGGAAGGCCGATCATGGGCGCGCCGTCGCGCCAGTACGCCGCGAGCGGCGCGGCGCGGGGTCGACACCGGAAGAAATGCTTTTGTGCCTCATGGGAAAATATCCGGAGGTTGTTCGTATGATTGCCGATTTCGGACCGGACAGGATATTCCGTGAAGAGCTCCTGAAAGTTGCGAACGGCATCATTGAGTGCTCCGTCGAGGGTGATAGAATTGACTGGCCGCGAATCCTCGACACCATTGACGTCAGGGAGGAAAGAGGACGTCTGGCAGCCTTGTTTGTTGAGGAGGGGCATCTGGAAGGGATGGATGTGAGAAAAGCCTTCGAGCAGTGCCGTCGAACTCTCGACAGGATTGCGTTGAAGGAGATAAAGGAACTGACCCTGGAACTGGCCAGGACCGAGACCGACAGCGACGCATATCATGCGCTGCTGAGACGTATAGACGCCTTGCGGGAGAGGAAGTCCCGGTTGACATAGGCAGGGCGGGACGGGTAATCCAATCGAAACCGATTGTTTTTTACTAAGAGGTGAACTGGATGGCAAAAAAGAGTATGGAAGAGGTTAAGCATTTGATCGACCTTGGGAAAGAGAAGGGGTTCCTGACCTATGATGAGGTCAATGATCTCCTTCCCCCGGATATTGTTTCCTCGGACCAGATTGATGATGTCATGAGCATGTTCGGCGAGATGGACATAGAGGTCGTCGATTCAGCCCAGAAGGTGAAAATTCCCAAGGTGAAACTTGATCTTGAGGATGAGGAGGAGATGGAGGGAGAGCAGGAGGAGGTTGAGTTCGAACCCGGAGTCCTTGGACGAACCAGCGACCCTGTTCGCATGTACCTGCGAGAGATGGGATCCGTTTCCCTTCTTACCCGCGAGGGCGAAGTGGAGATTGCAAAACGCATAGAAGATGGTGATCGTGATGTGGCCAGGGTAATCTATACAACCCCCATTACCGTGAAAGAAGTAATTGCTTTGGGCGATATGCTGGAGACTTGCCAGGTTTCCGCGGCGGAGATCAGCAAGGAGGTGGAAGAGGAGGAGCTGGAAGAGGGTGAGGAAGACGTGCAGAAGAACCGCCTGCTGGAGGTCATCGGCATTATCCGCACCCATGACGCAAGCATGGATGAACTCCTGAGCTCTCTCGCCAATCCCGATCTTCCCCACGAAGAACGTGAAAGGGTTGAGCTGGAACTGCACGAGCTCAGGGAGAAAACGGCGGATCTTCTGAAATCCTTGCGACTCAAGGACCGACATATTGAGAGAATTGCCCAAAGACTGAAAGAACTCGCCGGTAAGGTGGAAAGGGTCGCGGATGAGCTCCGGGAACTGTCCGAGGAGAATGGCCTGCCGTTTGAGACCCTGATGAATCTCTGTCAGTCTCCGACCGGATGTGGAGAAATGCGCGCCATGTTTCAGTCAGTGATTGATGTTGCCGCGGAAGATGTTGAGAAACTGGAGAAAAAGCTCAAGTCCGTGCGCAAGAAACTTGAGAAAGTTGAGCATGAGTCTGGATTTCAGGCAGTTGAGCTGGCCAAGGAGATAAAGGCCATAGAAGAAGGTGAGAGAAAGGCCAAGGAAGCCAAGTCCGAGCTGGTGGAAGCGAACCTGCGTCTGGTGGTCTCCATCGCTAAAAAATATACCAATCGCGGTCTCCAGTTTCTCGACCTGATCCAGGAGGGGAACATCGGTCTCATGAAGGCCGTTGACAAGTTTGAATATCAGAGAGGCTACAAGTTTTCCACCTATGCGACCTGGTGGATCCGTCAGGCCATAACCCGCGCCATAGCTGACCAGGCCAGAACGATTCGTATACCCGTTCACATGATTGAAACCATCAACAAGCTTATCCGCACCAGCCGCCAGCTTGTTCAGGAGATCGGGCGCGAACCGTCGCCTGAAGAGATAGCAGAGCGGATGAGTCTGCCTCTGGACAAGGTACGGAAGGTCCTGAAGATAGCCAAAGAGCCGATTTCCCTCGAAACACCCATCGGAGAAGAGGAGGATTCACACCTCGGCGATTTCATCGAAGACAAGGGCGTTGTCTCTCCTCTGGAGGCCGTCATCAAGGCAAACCTTTCGGAACAGACGGCCAGGGTTCTTTCCAGTCTGACGCCGCGCGAGGAGAAGGTGCTGCGCATGCGTTTCGGTATCGGCGAAAAGAGTGACCACACCCTTGAGGAGGTTGGCCAGAACTTCGAGGTGACACGTGAGAGGATCCGCCAGATTGAAGCAAAGGCTCTCAGGAAACTGCGTCATCCGAGCAGAAGCAAGAAGCTGAAGAGTTTTGTTGAGTAGCTGTTGCGCTGTCCGTGAACAGGGTCGCGTCGAAACATCCGGCGCGGCCTTTTTTCATACCGATCGCATGGAAAGGCTGGTTAGATGCATGGAGATGGAATATTTCGCCACCGCGGCAAAGGGTGTAGAGGAGGTTCTCGCCGCTGAAATCCGTTGTCTCGGTATTCGTGATCCTCTTGTGGAAAAAGGGGGGGTCCGCTTCAGGGGTGATTTGGCAGCGTGCTACAAGGCAAACCTGTGGTTGCGAACCGCCCAGCGAATACTCATGCCGGTTGCCCGGTTCCACTGCGATTCGCCGGAAAGCCTTTACGATGGGGTGCGATCCGTGCCCTGGGACGACTATCTCACTCCGGACATGACCCTGGCTGTCTCCTGCAATCTGCGGGATTCTTCCATAACCCATTCTGGATTCGCCGCTCTCAAAACCAAGGATGCGATTGTTGATTCCATCCGGGATTCCAGGGGGCGCAGGCCCAATGTGGACACCGGTGATCCACACCTGCTGGTCAATGTTCATCTTTCGCGGAACCAATGTACAGTCAGTCTGGACACATCGGGCGCAAGCCTTGACAAACGTGGATACCGGCTGGACACGAAAGAGGCGCCCCTGCGCGAAACGCTTGCCGCGGCGATTCTGGAACTGTCGGGCTGGGACGGTTCTTCTACTCTTATGGATCCCATGTGCGGTTCAGGCACCATACCCATAGAAGCTGCCCTCAAGGCATCCCGTCGCGCCCCGGGGCTGCTTCGTTCACGATTCGCCTTTCAGCGATGGCCCGGCTTTGATGGTTCGCTCTGGCAAAGAATGCAAGGAGAGGCCGGCGAGCAGGAGCTTGCCGGCCTTGATTTCCCGCTCCGTGGATCCGACTCTTCGGCCGGGGCCATAAAGAACGCCCTGCGCAATGCAAGGCGCGCCGGAGTAGAGCGGCTTGCAAGCTTCAGTAACCTGGATTTCGGGGATGCGGTTCCATCCCCTCCTCCGGGAATTGTCATATGCAATCCCCCTTATGGGGTGAGGTTAAGTGACGAAGAGGCATTGAAGCCTCTCTACGGGAGGCTGGGGGATGTGCTGAAAAGGCGCTTCAGCGGTTACACCGCATACCTGCTGGTGGGCAACTCCTCTCTCGCGGCCTGTATCGGGCTCAGGCCATCCCGCAGGATAGTCCTTTTCAATGGACCCATCGAATGTCGTCTCTTGCGCTATGAGTTGTACTGAACATCCTCGGTTCCTTTGCCTTCAAAGAGTAAACAGTGCGCCGGAAACTGTTCGATAATAGAAATATGTTCTGAAAAATAACATTCATTTCCCTCCCGCGTCGTTCCTCTGTTTCTCTCCCCGCTTGCGCTAATCACGGAAAACGTCCCTAAATTGAACATCGTTTTGATTCTTTCCGCCATATCTGGCCTGACTTTTTTTTATCCTTTCTTGGCACCTTAATTGCTATCTACAAAACAACGTTTTGCCTTCCTCGGATTGACGGTTAATGATTCACGTTCACATTTGTCTTTTATTTAAAGATGTCGTTGCCGTTCCGAGGTGATGGTTTTCCGGTCAATTTTTATGGAAAGGAGGGTAGAGGTAGTAAGGGTCTGATGTGTTGTTGATTTTCATTTCAAAGCTTGTCTTGGTTGGGGAAATCTATTTTTTATTGAGGGAGGAAAAAAGGATGACATTAGCACTTCTCGTATTGATCGCAATGATGTGGATTCCGGTAGGCATGATGTTTCTGGGCTATGGGGAGGCAAAAGGCACCGGCTTCGTTACCGGGGTAGTAGGTATTATAGTGTGCGTTGGCGCAACAATTCAGTGTCTTGTCGGTGGCCCCAACTTTACCGGCGATGCCTTTGGCGCCGCCCCGCTTTTTGTGTTTGGTATCCTCTATTTGCAGGTTGCGCATGCCCTCTTGGCCGGCCTTGAAGATTTGCGTACACTGGGTAACGGTGCGCTTGTTGTCGCCATTGTATGTGCCGTCTATGCATTTCTCTTTGCAACGGGCGGAGGTTTGAAGCCGGATGGAACGACGATGATACCCAAGGTGAATTACCTCAGCTTCATGTATGTCAGTTTCACCATTCTCTGTCTTTCGGTTACCGCCCAGGGCTATGGTAAGATAGGCGCCAAGCTTCCCGCATGGCTTCTGATCATTTTGAGTTTTACGAGTCTGCTGATTCCGGCATTTGGCCTGATGGCATATGGTAAGCTGCCTTTCTAATCCCTCTAATTTATTGTAAATGTAATGATTTTTCTATAGCCGTGTTACCCGGTTCATGGGTGGACGGCTTTTTTGTGGGAAAATATAATTAATGAGAAATTAAATTGCTTTTGTTTTGTTACCTGTTAGACTTGCCTTCAAGTGGAAGCACGATGCGTTTATAAAAAACAGTCTGAAAAGGAGATGAATCTATGCCGAAATACGTAATTGAGAGAGAGATTCCAGGCGCAGGGAACATCGGTCCCGAGGACATGCAGGGGATTTCGCAGAAATCCTGCTCTGTTCTGAAGGATCTGGGTCCCCAGATTCAATGGGTTCAGAGTTATGTTACCGAGGACAAGATTTACTGCGTCTATATCGCGCCCAACAAGGAGTTGGTGCTGGAGCACGCCAAAAGAGGCGGATTCCCGGCGAACAGTGTCTCCGAAGTGAAAAGGATGATAGATCCCACAACCGCTGAATAACTGGCAGGTTGTTATTGTCCGGAAAAGGCCCGCAAGGAATGCGCGGGCCTTTTTTCATATCCAATGGAGATGTAAGAAGTCATTTCCTGAACGGCTATGGTCGGGGTTAAGCCCGTAACCTTCTGAAATCAATGATGACTGTTAGATTCACCCGTGCACGATGTGTCGGATTCGGGCATGTGGCATGCCGCAAAATTCCGTTTCTCCAGACGCCAGTTTGCGCTCTTCCCTTCGTTGTTGACAAAATAGGATGAGATGGGCTAGTTTTACCGGCAAATCGCCAGCCTGGTTTCAAGTCGCTCCACAGGCATTGGGTTGGGCGGTAATATTAATAAATGTCCGGGTTTGGCGCCTCAAGTTAAAGAGGCGTGGTACCCTGATTCTGGAGATTCCATGCGTGTATCCGGTCACGGGGCGGAAAGCCTCAGGGACGTCAGAATATCAAGAAACTATACAAAACATGCCGAAGGCTCGGTACTGGTTGAGTTCGGCGACACGAAGGTAATCTGTACCGCTTCCATAGAAGAGGGCGTGCCCCCCTTTCTCCGGGGAAAGGGGACCGGCTGGCTGACCGCTGAATATTCCATGTTGCCAAGGGCGACCCAGACCCGTTCGCCCCGCGAGTCTTCCAGGGGGAAAGTGGGCGGTCGCACCCATGAGATACAGCGCCTCATCGGCCGCTCCCTCCGGGCCGTAACCGATCTGTCACTTCTGGGTGAACGCACGATTTTTATCGACTGTGACGTTATTCAGGCTGATGGGGGAACCCGCACCGCATCCATTACCGGAGCATACGTTGCACTCGCGGATGCCGTGGGAAAGATGTGCACAACTGGAGCTTGGCATGCGTTTCCAGTGAAAGAAGCGGTTGCCGCTGTGAGCGTGGGAATAGTGGGAGGTGAAATCCTGCTGGATCTCAATTATGAGGAGGATTCCGCCGCTGAGGTTGATATGAATTTTGTCATGACCTCATCCAATCGTTTCGTTGAGGTCCAGGGTACCGCTGAAGGAAAGCCTTTCGGGGTCCGCGAGATGGATGCCATGCGGGACCTTGCCATCCTGGGTATCACACGTCTGTTTGATATTCAGAAAAGGGCGCTTGGACAATGAAGGAGCTTCTTGTCGCCACCCAAAACAAGGGCAAGCTGGCCGAGTTTGCCGCAATCCTGAACGGGTGCGTTGAAAGGCTCTATTCTCCCGCGGATTTTCCCAATCTGCCTTCAGTTGTTGAAGATGGCGAAACCTTTGAGGACAATGCCCGCAAAAAGGCCCTCTGCGCCGCTCTTGCCACGGGCATTCCGGCTTTGGCGGATGACTCGGGTCTGGTTGTGGATGTCCTTGGTGGCCGTCCGGGGGTCTACTCGGCGAGATTCGCGGGAGACGGAAGCAGTGATGCCCAGAACAACGAGAAGCTTCTCCAGGAGCTCAGCAGCGTACCATCCGGGAAGAGGACGGCGGCGTTTCATTGCGCTGTGGCGCTTTGCTTTCCTGAAGGAACATGCCGGATATTTCTCGGCGAGTTGAAAGGTGTGCTGCTTGAACGGCCCAGGGGGCGGGGCGGTTTCGGGTATGACCCTCTCTTTGTGCCCTCGGGACATGACAAAACCCTTGCGGAACTGGATCCCGATACAAAAAATGCAATCAGCCACAGGGGCAAGGCGCTGAAAGGTTTGAGAGAATTTCTTTGCGGATGATTAAGAGTTCCGCTCATCGGGAAAGAGCCGGGAAAAAAGCTTGCACTCTGATAAACCTCGTGGTATAAAAATGCTCTTTTGTCGGGGTGTAGCGCAGCCTGGCTAGCGCACCTGCCTTGGGAGCAGGGGGTCGGAGGTTCGAATCCTCTCACCCCGACCAAGATGCGCCTGTAGCTCAGTTGGATAGAGCAACGGACTTCTAATCCGTAGGTCAGAGGTTCGAATCCTCTCAGGCGTGCCAACTTATGTTTTCATGGTGGCTGTGGTGAAGCGGTTAACACTAACGACTGTGACTCGTTCATCCGTGGGTTCGAATCCCATCAGCCACCCCATTCAGGAAGAGGCCCCGTGACTGCGGGGCTTCTTCATATAGAAAAGGCAATGAGCTGCGAGAGTGGCGGAACTGGCAGACGCACTGGACTTAGGATCCAGCGGGCAACCGTGGGGGTTCAACTCCCCCCTCTCGCACCAACCAACCGTCCTTCTATGGACCAGCCCACCGGAAAGCCGTTGTCATTTCCCTGCTTTTTCCTGATATTCACATAGCAAAATACCGAATAATGAGTGAGGTCATGCCATGCTTGTCACTGTAGAGAATGTGAACCCTGTAAAAAAGAAGATTTCACTTGAAATTCCGCCGGAAGATGTTTCCCGGGAAATCGACAAGGTTTACGGAGACATCCGTAAGAGCGTTTCCATCAGGGGCTTCAGGAAGGGCAAGGCGCCCTGGTCCGTTATCGAGAAGCATTACAGCGATAGAATGGAAATGGATGTCATGAAGAACCTGGTAAACGTTTCCTATCCGAAAGCCCTTGCCGATAATGGAATCGTGCCGGTTTCGGCGCCGGAGTTTGAAAGTGATCCCCTGAAACGTGGCGAGCCTTTCAAATACACGGTTACCGTCGAGATTGTCCCGGAGATTGAACTCAAGGAGTATCGTGGCCTCGAGGTGAAGAAGCGCAAGTTTGTGCCTGATGATGCAGTTATTGATAGTCGTGTCAGGGAGATGCAAGACAGCATAGCGCAGCTGAAGTCCGTTGAAGGTTCCAGGCCTGCTGCGGAAGGGGACTTTGTCGTCATTGACTTCAAGGGTTTTCTGGATGGTGCGCCTTTTGAACGCGGTGCGGCCGAGAATTATCTGCTGGAACTGGGATCCAGGCAGTTCATTCCCGGCTTCGAGGACCAGGTTGTCGGTATGTCCGCCGGTGATTCGCGCGAAATTTCAGTCACATTTCCGTCTGACTATGGCTCCGCCGAACTTGCCGGCAAGGCCGTTGTCTTCGAGGTGGCCCTGAAGGAAATCAAGGTAAAGGAGCTTCCCCCCCTTGATGATGATTTTGCCCGCATGTTCGGTCCCTATGACAATATGGAGCAGTTGAAGTCCAGGATTGCAGAAGTTTTTTCAGCAGAAGAAATCCGGAAGATCGAGAATGAAGCCAGGGACGGCGTTGTGAAGGCGCTCATTGACATGCATGATTTCGAGGTTCCTTCCGCCATGGTGGAGAAGCAGCTATCCGTTCTTGTGGAAAACATGAAGCATAATCTGGCATCCAAAAATCTTAC
>Ga0302252_1001266_pt1 | contig 15386 bp, 10 predicted proteins | sample AAG_RA_Leu_MG_FD_193511 | JGI IMG/M metagenome (GOLD analysis project Ga0302252, IMG submission 193511) | Enriched activated sludge microbial communities from anaerobic digester in WTTP, New Holstein, Wisconsin, United States - AAG_RA_Leu | ecosystem: Engineered > Bioreactor > Anaerobic >...
CGATGAAAAAGGAATTTCCACCGCGGTCGTGAACATGCATACGATTAAACCCTTGGATGCCTCGGTAATTGATAAGGCGGTCTCATCGTCCAAACTTATTGTGACGGTTGAAGAACACAGTGTCATAGGCGGCCTGGGCAGCGCGGTGGCGGAATACAAAGCTTCCCTTGCAGGTGCGCCACCACAATTAATCATCGGCCTTCCGGATATTTACGGGAAAGCGGGTGACTATAGATACTTGCTGGAAAAGTATGGCCTTACAGGGCCGCAAATAACGCAAAAGATAATGGTGAATCTCAATCCTCGATAAGAGAGAATGTCTCATGTTACAAGAGGTTGAATAAAGACAAATTATCATGGCGTTCGCTTTTGGTATCGAAATTTTCAATAGTTCACATTTACAAGCTGACCCCAATTTTTTTTTGACTAATAGCCCTAATACTCGAATTACCAGAATTATTTTCAAAGGTCATGCATGGTCATATCAGCCGTTTTATTCACAAAATTCGCATGCAATTACTTAACTGGACAATATTGTAAAGGAGCATTGATCTGTGGAAAATATTTATTTTGATGAAATGAAACCGTGCTTTTTTCGTGAAGGGAGAATAACTTATCTCCGTCCTCTTATGAGAAGTGATCTTCGACCCGAATATTTAGCTTGGTTGAATAATCCCGGCCTAACAAAATATTCGGCCCGTTTCAGAACTTGGCCCACTACTGAAAAAGATCTTGATGATTTTTATGGCAGTAATTTAAAAAGTAATAATCATGTTGTGTTTGCAGCTTGCTGTAAAAAAACCGGGATACATTTCGGTAACGTCAGTATCGATGACATTGACTGGGTCAACAGAAACGCTCATCTTAACGTGATGATTGGTATTCCTGAATTTCGTGTAGTTCATTATCTTGACGTAATGAAAGTTTTAATGAAGTATTCTTTTGATACATTAAATCTTAATAAATTATGCGGTGGCGCAGAAATACCGGGGATTCTGGATCTTCATAAACGAATGGGTTGGAAAAAGGAAGGAGTGCTTCGTAAACATTTTTTGAGAGATGGGAAATATGTTGACGTAGTTCTTTTCGCTATTTTAAGAGAAGAATATTTAAAATTGAAATAACCTACTAATTGATATTATCGGCAGTCATATGAGTGAAAATCTAAGATTTATAGAGCATTGTCCATTTAATTATAATCAAGAATCACCGATTATTTCTATAACTCCTATGGCAAGTTATCTGCTTGATAAAAACAATATCAAACATGAAACACTTGCACCAAGCCATGATCCGGGAAATCAAAAACAAGAAGAATATTTAAACTTGCAAGTGAAGTGGCTTAATGCTTTGGATGAAAATTTTTCTAAACACCTTGCAGCGCTAACGACTGAAACAAAGCATTACTGGCTTTACCAGATCCATTTCATAAAAAGTATAATGGATATTCTAGCCATTAGGGCATGGCAATTAAATAATATTATGCAAAAGGAAAAACCAAAAAATGTTTGTTTATATACCTATTTAAATCGACTTAAAACGCCAGCTCACAGCCTTAACTTTATAGGCAAACCAACAGCTACTGAATTGGTTCTAAGTGAAGCATCTAATCGATATTGTTTTAACTTGGACATAATTAAAACAATCAATAGCGATGATATTTGTAATCTAAATGGCAATACAAAAAAAAATAATATTGGAAAAGCAAAAAAAATATTGAATGTGATATACAAATTAAAAGAAACAGCCCAATTTATTCCGAATCTTCTAGTGAAAAAATATAATAAATTAAATATTCTTGCTTGCAGCAACACTTATGGTATTCCAGATGTTCTCAGCAAAATGAGGAGCAAAGGACACAGCACATTTGTCTTTAATAATCGTTCATTGTTTTTGCATTCATCAGCTTATAGCGGGAAAGAAGTATTCCAAATCGACGATAAAGAATTTCAGCGTGAGTTGAAGAAGCAAAAAAGTTATTTAACTGATATTGTAAAAGAATTAGATGATGATAATTGGCTGCTTAACTGGTATGATGATTTTTGTGGATTACCAATGTCTAAACACGTTATACCAAGATTAAGGCAATATGCTTTTGATGAACTTAGTCAAATACTAGTTTATGAAAAATATTGTAGTTACATTTTAAACGAATTTCATATAAACTATATCATTGCACCAAGTCTAAGTAGTCATTCTGACTTTGGATTTATACTATCTTCGAAAGGTGTAAACACCTGTTATTCTGCAATAATAATGCACGGTAATTCATGGTTTAAATCAAAAATATGGGCTTATTGCGAACTGTATCCGTTTGATATATTTTTTGCATCGGATCAAGAATTTGCTGATTATCATAGCGCCCGTGCAAAGGAATTGAATATGCAAACCGCCGTTTATGTCGGAGGAGGGCGATTACAAAAAAACACTTTAATAAATTTAAGCAAAACAATTTATTCAAAATATATTTATAGAAAGAAGTTGAAAAACTTACTCGCCAATACAAATCGACCTTTGGTGGTTTATGTACCCACAATGTATATGGGTGATAGAAGAGTTATGAATTTTCCTTACTTTTCTGATACATGGTACTATGAATTACAAAAAACTATTATCACTACTTTTGGAAAACAGCATAATTTTAATTTTATTGTAAAATTACTTGAAAATGGTGATTCTCTTGAGAATCCATTAAAACAATTTATTAATGACCTTCAAGCGCCGAATATTCTCTTACGTGAAGACATTTTTTTTCATTGGCTATATAATGCGGATATTTTAATTTTTGATTTTCCTTCTACTGCCTTATATGAAGCTATGGCAGTTGAAAAACCTTTTTTTATTTTATTGCATGATACGATTTCTATCAGGGATGCTATATTAAATGATATTAGTGATAAATTAAGGGATTATGTCGGAAGATTCAGTGAAATACACGAAGTTGAATTATTGATAAAAAAATTCTTGAATTATTACAAAAACCTTGAGCTTATTTCTTATGAGGAAGCAACAATAGAGAACATCGTGTCTGTCCTCGAAAGAAGAAACGATCAATAATGCAACGTTCATTTGCCACAAACTACCTGAAAATCTATTTGTGGCAGGGAATATCCATTATTCTGAACCTGCTTGCCATGTTTATCGTTGTCCCACGTCTTGCTGACAACCCCACAATTTATGGTATTTATGTTGTTTGCATCTCAGCAAATATTTTTTTGACTTATGCGGACATTGGCTTTGCGAGTGCCGGCTATAAGTTTGCCAGCGAGTGTTTTGCAAAAAAGAATCTGGAAGAAGAAGTAAAAATCGTTGCTTTTGTTGCTTTCATTCTTTTTCTCTTTGTTGTTTTGTTTGCGCTGTTTGTTTCTGGCCTTGCTCTGCATCCTGACCTTATTATCAAGAATATCAATTCAGCGACAGAAAAGAATATCGCCTCCCATTTGTTTTTCATTCTTGCCATTTTCTCGCCACTGATAATCTTTCAAAGGGTATTGGATATTATCTATGGCATTCGATTGGAACAATTTGTACTGCAGCGGATCATGATTGGGTCAAGTATTCTGAAAATTTTATCTGTCTTCTATTTTTTTCAAAGCACACGTTATGACATCGTGGGATATTTCCTGTTTTGTCAGATAGTAAATGTAATGGCTTTTTTATCCTCTGCAAGCATAGCCATAATCAGATACCAATATAACATATTTGTCTTTTTCAAAGCTTTCAAATTTTCATGGCCTATATTCAACAAAACAAAGTCCCTGGCATTCGGTTCTTTATTCCTTACGGTGATGTGGATTTTTTATTACGAGCTTGACGCATTTGCCATTGCAAAACTGCTAGGGCCAGAGAGCGTTGCCATATATGCCGTTGGTTTTACTGCCATGACTTTTCTACGCAGTCTTTATGGCGTACTTTACAGTCCTTTTTTTGCTCGTTTCAACCATTATATCGGCTTGAACGATATTAGTGGTTTGCGTGGACTGTACCTAACAATTGTGATTATGACTTTGCCCCTTGTAGTCTTTCCCATTATGAGTTTGTTTCTGTTGATGGGCCCATTCATAAATGCCTGGGTTGGAAGCCACTATCAAAATTCCGTTCTCATAGCACAGCTGCTGATAATCTGTTTCATATATGGAGCTGTCAGTTATCCTGGGAGCTTTCTAATAATTGCGCAGGAAAGAATTAGAATTCTTTATATAACAGCAGCCGTAGCGCCAATAATCTACTGGGTGGGCATTGCCTTGACAATTAATTTTATGGGGTTGGTATCTTTTGCATTGTTCAAATTTATTGCCATGACCCTAAGTGGCGGGATTTATTTTTTCATTACTATCAAATTCCTGGGATACAAACCATGGGAGTTTTTGAAACAGGTCCTTGCCCCCGCAGTCATACCAGTAATTATTTTATGCGTTATGTTGCTTTTTGCTGTCCAATTTATGCCAACCGGTAAAAGTACAACCAATTTGATTATTGTGGTTGCCACCGGTGGCGCGTCTTCCGCTTTGGCTTTGTCCATTTATTATTTCTTTTCAGGCCATTTCAGAAGTTATGCAAACGGAATCATCCGAAAATGCTTTGCCTGAGATAATTATTTGATATCCGCGATTGGCTGAAGAGGGAGAACCATTATGAATAAGTTTGAGTTATGCGACAAAATCATGAAATCAACACCAGTAAATAACGAAGCTTATATTATGGAATCCTGTAATGGAAAGCGGGTTTTGGATATGGGTTGTGTACGGCATAGCGCAGAATTCGCAATTTCCGACCCAGCTTGGTTTCATGAAAGAATAAGATCAGCTGCAAAATACGTCATAGGTGTTGATTATCTTCTATTGGAAGTAAATAAATTGCAGCAATATGCTTTACATACCCTTTAAAATATCGATAGGTATGCATTCTAATCTTGTCAGATACAGCGACTATCTGGCAGTTTTAAAAAAGACGGCTGCCACCTTACAAAGATGAGATGAAGCATAAGATTCTCTATTTTTCTGAATGTCACCTATATGGGGGATATGATAGAAGTATAATAAATGTTGCCAACTATATGGCGGAACAACCGGATACCCAAGTATTCTTTGCTTATCGATATTTCAAAACGTATCAGCGGGGCGTCGAAAGAGATTTATCACGTAAGGTGTGGGCCGTTCCGCTTTCACTTCTTTCAAATGGAGCATTTTTTCAACGTATAATTCAAAAAACTACAAAGCGTCTGACGATAATAATAATAAAGCTGCCTTTTTGGTTAATACAGAAAATTGGTTTATATACGCCATATAATTATCTAGCTTTACGCAGAACATTTAGCCGTATAAAACCTGATTTAATCCATATAATGAACGGCGGTTATCCTGCCTCTTTTATCTGTCAAATCGCCATTTTTGCAGCTAAGCATGCAGGCATCGATAAGATTATTTATCACATCAATAATCCAGCAAAAAAACAAGGTTGCTTTCCAGATAAGACGATTGATAAAAAAATAAATGAACATGTTGATTATTTTATTACCGCATCGAGAGAGGCTCTTGAGTCTCTTGAAAAAAGAAGATTATTTGATGTTCATAAGATGGTGCAAGTCTATAACACGATTGAAAGCCCAACCATTACCAAATCGAGAAGCGATATTTGTAAGGTATATAATGTAAACGAAGATAAATTCATTCTATGTGAAGTGGCGTTTCTCTCTGAGCGCAAAGGGCAATTGCATATATTAAAAGCTATTAGCATAATAAAAGAACTACATCCAGATATTTATTCACAATTGGTTTGCTTCCTTGTTGGTGACGGTGAGGATTATCAGAAACTTAAACATTATTGTGAAATTAATGACCTATCCAATGTAATATTTACGGGGTATCAAGCCGATTACATCAACTATATCGCTTCTTCAGATATTTTTCTTCTTCCGTCAATTGGTGGTGAAGACATGCCCCTAGTGATTTTATCGGCAATGAAATTGGGAAAGCCCATCATTGCTAGCAATGTGGCGGGTATTGCAGAAGAAATCGAACATTCAATAAGCGGTGTGTTGCTAAACGTAGATGAAATGGATAATCTTTATCTCGAAATCAAAAAATTATTCGAAGATTATGATTTACGGCGTCATTATTCAGAAAATGCAAGACAACGTTTTGATGCTAATTTCTCGCAACCAGTCGTATATAAAAAAATCGGCTATGTGCAATACAGGGTTGAAATCATCCTAATAACTACGAAACTTGACCAGTCTCAACCAAATTGACCAAGGTTGGAATATGCGGTCCATATTCGACGGATTGAGTAGTATCAATGGTTGAACCCGGGGCTTGAAGCTCGCTTTTGGAGCGAACTCCACTGCCAACTTTTCGGGCATGTTTCTCATACAACGTCTTAGCTCTTATGATTTCATAGCTATACCCCCGCCCCATCCGGTTGGCTACTTTCACCAGACCATTCAAGCATTCTGTATATGCGTTAGTTATTTGATTGGGAGAATCCCAATACGCGAAGATGTCTTCGCAATGATTTTCAACTGTCCTAACCAGTTTATGGAATCCATTGAGCCCCTTAGAAGGAAGGGAATCTTTCCATGCCTTGAATGCATTGATCGCTGATTCTTTATCCGGGCTATCGTAGATCCGGTAAAACTCTTCTTTAATGTCATAAGCTTCAGCTAATTGTGGATATTTCTCACGAATCACTTCCATTGCAGATTTTTCGGCTGACGTTAATTTATCTGGCCTTTTCAAAGTGATCCAGCGGAGTGACTTCTTAATGTGGATACGTTCGTTCCGAGACAAATCCTCCTGATAAATTTTACGCTCCATATCCAGTGCTTCCGATGCCATTTTGATGACATGAAACTTGTCGATAACCAAACGAGCGTTCGGCAGGTATAGACCAAATGATTCCTTGAACGGTCTCCACATATCCGTGCAAACCCATTCAACTTTATCACGATCAGGCAATGAAGCAAAAAAGGGTTTCAGGTGGGCCTGGGTGCGATGCTCTAACATCTGAAAGACGTTGTTGGTCGCGAGATTTGTAATAACACAACGATAGCCGCCCGCAAGGTTCACTTCGTCAATTCCCATGATGACAGGCGTTTCGTAATGAATCGTCCGATCCAGTTCCTTGATCAAGTCGTTCGCAATGTTTTTGATAGTGTTTACTGCCAGACCTGTTTGGCGCGCAAGACTTATGAATGTCATCCCAAGGCAACGTTCTCGGATGGAATCGACAAGCCGTTTTGTTGCTCTGCGGTTTTCATCCAGGAATGGCAATTCTGACATTAACATCTTGCCGCAAGTAAAGCAGCGATAGCGAGGTCGCGTAATTTCCAAACGTACCGGTTGCATCTGCATGGGAGTGTCGGCAAACATATTCATCCTGCGTCCATGCCGATACATAGGTTTCCCACAAATAGGGCAATCCGGTAAATCGACATCTGGCGACTCGGCAGAAATGATAATAACCCCAGCTTTAGACTGAAGGTCCACTGGGCATATTCCAGGCAAACTTAATAAATCAAGCATCTATTTTGTCCACATCAATTGTGCTGTGATCATGAATTAGGTCATAAATTACATCAGTAAGAGCAGACATAGCCTGCCTATCGGATTTAAGAACCAAGGTGGCTAGTTTCTGATGAGAGCTGAGTGCCCTTACGACACCCTGCTGTACTGCACCGGGCAGGTTGCCTTTCAACGCCTGCTCGCGTGCATTGTTTTCCACCTGAGCCATGACCACATCATTTTCTTTAGCTATTGCTACGATATGATTGACGAATATGGCTTGGTCCCGTATTGGCGTAGCATCACCAAAAAGTCGGTTCAGACGCTCGATGATCTCGCGAAGGTAATTGGGATCATCACATCCCACACACCCACCAGGTCCCACCGGCTTCAGTGAAGGCTTGTCTGTTTCTTCAGGTATCATGTCCATTTTGGCCTTGATGTCAAAACCGGTCAGCACCAGACCTTTTAAATCTACTGTTTCGAGCGGTTCCCCGTTAATCCGCTTTTGGAGAAGCTTGGCAAACGCTGCGAAGTTCTCCAACTCCGGATCTCCAAAATCAATCAGTTGGGAAACGTAGGAATAAGTGCGGCAGAAACGGCCCAGCCCGCTCTTGAAGGTCATAAGGTTGGCAATCTGCTCGGCATAATCTCTACGATGATGGTCAGCAGATTGCATTCCTGCCTTATCCCCTGGACTATGACGAGCTTTTTCGTAAGCCGATTCCCAGGTAGCTGCGGCGTCACGCATCATCTTCAGCCGCTGATTAAAGAGACGGGTCGGCCGGTCTGTAGCTGTAAAAAGAGCTTTATGTTGTGGTTCCTGCGCCTGCGTTATGTCTCGGATCGTCTTGAACCGTGCCTGTTTGAAATTCTCAAGGTCTTCTGTCTCGTATATCCCTTGAGCATCCAGTGATTCCTTGATCTCGTAAACCACGTTGAGATCCTGCACATCGTCTATCACCGCTCCTTCGTCGTAAATAGAGAACGCGCGCCGTATATTGGCAGGGTCGTTCACGAAGTCGATAATGAATATCTCGTCCTTACCCGGCGCCGTCCGGTTAAGTCGGGAGAGTGTCTGTACGATTTCCACGTCGTTGGCAATTTTCTTGTCGATATACATACCCACCAGCCTGGGTTGATCAAAGCCGGTCTGGAACTTGTCTGCTACCAGCATGACCCTGTATTCCGGACGCTCGAAGGCCAAGCGAAGATCCTGCCCTGCAATCTCCGGGTTCATACTGATTTCGGTGAACTCTTCTTTCTCATCCACGATGAATACATCACCAGTCAGGCGTTCGTCGTCAGCGTGTATCACTTGTTTTCCGGTAAGCTTACCGGAAAAGGCAACCAAAGAGCGGATGCCCGCGTGTTCGGGATGCTTTTCAATGTAGCGGTCGAACCCCTTTTTGTATCGCACGGCTGCGGCACGGGAGCTTGTAACAACCATTGCTTTGGCTTTGCCATCCAGCAAGTGTTCTATATTTTTACTGAAATGTTCGATTATAAACTGTACTTTTTGAGTGACATTGGTTGGATGGAGTGCCATCCACTGTGCCAGGGCTCTCTTTGCCTGCTTGCCGCTCACCCTCTTGGTGTCCTCAATCTGTTTGGCGAGATTGAAAGCGGTTTTGTAAGGCACGTAACCGCGCAGAACGTCGAGGATGAAACCCTCATCAATTGCCTGCCGCATCGGGTAACGGTGAAAGGCATGCGGTATGTTGTCCTTTGAGGCTGGCTTTAATAGATCGTCTGGCCTGCCAAACAACATAAAGGTAGAATGTTTGGGCGTTGCTGTGAAAGCGAAATGGCTGATATTATTGGGCCGAACCCGCGATTTTTGAAGTTTTTCCAGTAATTCCTCCACCGTCAGATTTGACATGCCACCCTTCGCGCTCAACGAAAGGGCAGCCTGAAGTTTAGTGGCTGTTGATCCGGTCTGAGATGCGTGAGCTTCGTCGATAATGACAGCAAAGCTTTTATTCCTCAGTTTCTTTTCAGTGACGATGGCCTCCATTGCATACGGAAAGGTCTGAATCGTTACGACGATGATAGGTGTTCCAGCAAACAGAGCTTCCGCCAGTAATTTACTTTTGGACTTAGATGATTTCTTTCGGTCAATTGCAGCAATTACTCCGAACTGGTGATCAATCTGCTTTACCGCGTCCTGAAGCTGGCTATCAAGCACCTTGCGGTCGGTAACAATGATCACGCTATTAAATATGGCGTCGCCGTTATCGCGGCGAAGCTTGATGAGATCGTGAGCAATCCATGCAATGGTGCTGGTCTTACCAGAACCAGCACTGTGTTCGCAGAGGTACTGCATGCCCGATCCATGGGTCTTGGCATCCTCGATCATTGCATTGACCGCTGCCCACTGATGGAAACGTGGAAAAATCAAAGTTTCCTTCTTTGACCAATTGCCTTTCAGATCCACCACGTCCTTTTTTTCGACATAGATGAAGCTGTGAAAGATGCGTAACCAGGCATCGCGCTGGCACACTGCTTCCCAGAAGTAAGCCACCGGGTATTCACCGTCTGTTCTCGACGGGTTGCCGGCACGGCCTTCATTACCTTGATTGAAGGGCAGAAAGACGGTATTTTCGCCATCCAACTTGGTCGCCATTTGGATCTCGGAATCCGACATCGCAAAGTGGACAATAGCGCCTCGCTTAAAAGTCAGCAGAGGTTCACGACGCTTGGTCTTGGGATCGTAAGGAAGACGGTCAGCGCGATACTGTTCCATCGCTGCCGTCGCCGACTGCGTAAAGTCGGTCTTCACCTCAACAGTAGCAACAGGCAAGCCATTGATAAACAGGACAAGGTCAATAGCCAGTTTACGTGCCGGGTGATATTCGAGTTGGGGCACAACACGCAAGCAGTTTGCCGCATAGCGTTTCAAAACTTCGGCGTTCCGTTTGTCCTCTGGGGCAGCCTCGGAAAGGTCAATATGGCCGCAACCGGCAATAGCAAAACCCTGCCGTAGAAGTTGTATGGTACCATTCTTCTCCAGCGCCTTCGACAGACGGTCCATCAATACCTCGCGGGCACGTTCCCCATTGTCCTTGCGGAGCCTTTGCCACTTCTCGGGCTGGGTGGCTTCCAGCCATGAAATGAGGTCGTCCGGGTATAAGGCTCGTTCGGTATCATAGTGGCTCGTTTCCCCTACCTCCCATCCTTGTGATTCAAGCTTGGAAACGATGTACTGCTCGAAGTATTTTTCCTGATGTGCTGTGTCGTTCATATAGACTCCCTGAGATCGATTTGGCCGGTAACGGCGGCGGTAATAAATGCGGAACGGCGTTCTTTGAGAAGGTTAATACTGCGTTGGGTCTTTTCTGTTAGGGTGTCGATGCGGGCCAAAATACTTGAAAGAACAGCAATAATAGTATTTTGCTCTTTGCAGTTGGGCATTGCAACGGGGAAATCACCATAGCGTTCCGCACTCACGTTTTCTATTGTTGCCTGAATAGCTGTTTTCAGAATATATGCCCAATAATAGTGGGATTGAACAGCAAGTATCAAGAAGTCCGGGTTGATTTTTCGACGGTTAAGTCGTGCCCTAATTAAATATCCTGCAAAGCATGCAGGGCCGTGCTCGCTCCTATAGCAATAGGTCTTCCCGACTGTAGCCCCGCTGCGGGCAAAAAGAACATCTCCATCTCTGAGCATATAAGGTTGAGCAACAAAAGGCGAAAGCCTTTTCACAGAGTCATGGCGCAATTCGCCAGCCTCATTAAGATCAGTAATTCTGATATATCGCGGACCATCTTCAATGGACGCATCCCCTGATTCGTTTGCGCCATATTGAAGCGGTTCTTCCAATAAATGTTTGAGTCTCTTTACTTCCCAATGCTCCGGCACCTCCCCAATCCACTCCACACCGGAATCCTTCATCTTCACGTTTGGGTTTAGCCCTTTCGTAACGGCGTGTGAGATGAGTGCCTGGCGCTTTTCCTTCAGTAACCCGATGAAGCGGGTTTTCTTTGCAATAAGGGCATCGATGTGGGCGGTTTCGCGGCCTAGCGCGCTTAGTATCTCGGATTGCTCAGAACATGGTGGGTTTGGGCATTCAAGGGACGCAAGCTTGTCGCTGGTAAAATGGACAATCGTATTTTTATTACAGAGGACATCTATCCAGCCAGAACTACGTACATGTTGCATAAGTCGCAATAGCCATTCAGGGTGATTGCCACCAACCGGCCTAACTCGGTGAATTGAATTTTGAAAGATCACCGTTTCACGCTCAACCCGATTGAACATGGCTGCGCGACAAACATCTCCCCCTTCGCAGATCAATAGATCTCCATCCTCAAGAGAATATGTATCGATTTCAGTTGGGTTAGCCCACATTGACTCAACTTGATCGTACTTAATACACTCCCATTGCACGGTTTGCGCCCGGTGGTATGGCACTAAGACATCTTTCTCGCTTTTGGGTAGGGGCTGAACCATTTTTCCCAGCCGGGCGTTGTACAAATACTTCACTGATCGAACAGCCCAATGCTCCGGCACCTCCCCAATCCATTCCACACCGGAATCTTTATAGGCCGGATACGGTTTGTAACGGCTCATTCCGTCACCTCCCCGAGCAACGCAGCGATTTCAGCTTCGACCTGCTTTAATTCGGCGTCGATGACTTTAAGTTTACGCGGAGGAACATACTGATAAAAGAAACGGTTGAAATTAATTTCATAACCCACACGACCAATTTGGCCATCGGCATCATCACAATAGGTTTCATCAATATAAGCATCTGCTGCATGTGGCAGAACTTCTCGCGCAAAGTAGTCTTTGATGCTCATAGTAATTGGCACATTTTCGTAATCGGTTAATTCTGGATCAGATACCAATTCGCCGTTTGCATCATGAACCGGCTCACCCTCGACATCTCGTACACCAAAGGCATTAACGATGGATTTAATGAATGCTTTGTTTATCTTACCAACATCCGGAAACGACTTAGCTGCTTCTGTGGCAAATTGCTCCGCCCAGGCAAAGGATTTAACTGTTTCGTAATGTGGGGTCAAAGCCAATTCCCAAGCTGCTTGCTGTTTAGTGGTAAGCCTATCCCAAGCTTTTTCATTTTTCAGCTTCACCATCCCATCTATGCCGATGTGCAGTAACATCCGCAGGGGACGGAGCACTCTGATTCGCCGATACCCAAAAACATGATAATCGAGCATGTGACTGAGCTTGTTTGATTCGGCGGCTGCATAAATCTCGGCAATTTGTCGTATTTGATCATCGCTAATCATACGGCGCTTGTTACCTTCGTTCTTAATCGATACCCACAACCCTGTCGCATCGATTAACTGAACGCGGTTACGCCGGTTTTCCGTTTTTTTGTTGGACAGAACCCAGAGATAGGTGCCGATGCCGGTTCGGAAAAAAATTTCTGTGGGTAAGGCAATAATGGCTTCTACAAGATCTTGTTCGAGCAGCCAACGGCGAATTTCTGATTCCCCTGAACCCGCACCACCGTTGAATAAAGGTGAGCCTGACAGGACGATGGCAACACGGCCTCCACCACGTTCCGGTAGTTCCATCTTACTGGCCAAGTGCAGTAGAAAAAGCATGGAACCGTCGTTTATACGAGGCAGGCCGGGACCAAAGCGCCCATTGTAGCCTTTATCCTTATGTTCTTTGTTCACCGCATCTTGGTCCTTTTCCCATTTCTTACCGAATGGGGGATTTGCTACGCTATAGTGGAATCGCTCATTTGGAAATTGGTCATTAGAGAGCGTGCTGCCAAGCTTGATGTTTTTGGATAGGTCACGCCCCGGATCGCTCTCCAGGGTTCGCAATAGCATACCGGTCACACAGACGGCATGTGTTTCGGGTTCCAGCTCCTGACCGTAGGGTATAAGTATCGGAGGCACTTTAGAACGATTGCCGTAATCGGCAACATGATCCATTGCGTCAGCAAGAAAGCCGCCAGTTCCGCTTGTGGGATCATAGATCGAACGAATAATACCTGGATTAGCTTCTAGTAGAGCATCATCAGGGTCCAGCAGCAGTGTTGTGGCCAAACGAACGACATCGCGTGGAGTCATAAAGTCTTCGGCACCTTCATTGACCTCTGCTCCAAACCTCCGAATCAGGTGCTCATAGAGATTGCTCATCACTCTGTCAGGCACCTCATCGGGATGAAGATCGATTCGAGAAAAGTTGGTGCAAATTTTGAAAAGAAGCCCGGCTTTGTTAAGCCTGCCAACGGTGTTTGTGAAATCGAACTGCTGAAATATTACTCTGGCATTGTCTGAAAAATGCGCTACATAGTCCACAAGATTCTGGCTTGTTTTTGTGCCGCCCAGGTTTCCGAGGGTATATTCGGATGTGTTATAAAAGGGATAGCGCGTTACCTGGCGAAGAATAAGATCGAGATCAATGTCACTGTCCTTGTGCGTAAGATAGGCATCGTGTACCTTTTTGCGTGTCGGTTCCAATACGCATTCCAACCGACGAAGTAAGGTAAATGGCAGAATGACCTTGCCAAAGTCGGTGTGCTTGAAGTCGCCCCACAAATCTTCGGCGTTTTTCCAAATAAAATCAGCTAATGTTCCCCCTGAGTTTGTTCTTTCTGCCATTTCATCCTCCAACCTTAGATTGCATGAAAGAGCATATCATGGGTTGTGATGTTTTTCAACCACTTTTTGCACAAAACGGAATATATTTTTCTTTCCGCATAAAAATATTTTCCAACCTCATTTTGCAAATAGCCAAAAAATCAAAGCGCTGTATGCAAGCCTCGGGCTTTACGACAAAACCAGTATGAGGAGGTGATCATGGCAGCGAAAAAAAACATCTTAGTCCTCGGTGGCTTCGGTTTTATTGGCTCAAATATTATTGTGGCGCTTTTAGATACAGACCTTTTTAACATCTTTGTTTTTGAATTTAAGGGTGTCACTTCTAAACTTGCAGACCGGGTACGGGTTTATCATGGTGACTTCAATAACGAAGAAGACTTGGCGGAAGTTTTTGAAAATAATAATATCGACATTGTTCTGCATCTAATCAGTACGACTGTCCCCTCAACATCAAATGACAATATTGAGTATGATGTTAATTCAAATCTTATCGGTACAATCCGACTGCTCAATATTATGGTACAATATAACGTATTGAAGATTGTATTCTTATCTTCAGGCGGAACCGTTTATGGAGAAACCATTGAACCAAAGGTATCAGAGGACCATCTTACTGACCCGATTTCATCTCATGGCATTATCAAGTTAAGTATTGAAAAATATTTGTATTTATACCACAAATTGCATGACCTGGAGTATTTGATATTGCGCGTATCGAACCCTTATGGTCCATTCCATAACTCAGATAAGCAGGGTTTTATTAATGTTGTGATTAAAAAGACTCTTCGGAACGAAAAAGTTGTAATATGGGGTGATGGCACGATTGTCAGAGATTTTATTTACGTTAAGGATTTAGCACATATAATTGCTTATTTATTAAAGTTGAATATTTACAATCAGGTAATGAATATAGGAAGCGGGAAAGGTTATTCAATTAATCAGATTCTTGAATACATTTCCGAAAACCACCCAGGCATTGATATTGAATATAGGCCATCCAGAAAATACGACATTCAGAGAATCGTCCTGGATACTAAAAAATTAAGTTCTTCAGGGAATTTAAAGTTAACTGACATTAGGCAAGGAATTAACCTAACCTATCAATGGTGTAAAGCAAGCCACTTAGACGAGAAAGAGTGAACACATTGAATTCAAATCCAATGCGACGTGTCCTTTTAACCGGGGGTACGGGGCTACTTGGGGTCGCTCTACAAAAGACAGCTCCAACCAATATAGAAGGATACTCAATCTATTTTCCGGAACGTCATCTACCTGAGCCTTTGCCTTTTCAGAT
>Ga0302252_1001267_pt1 | contig 15379 bp, 15 predicted proteins | sample AAG_RA_Leu_MG_FD_193511 | JGI IMG/M metagenome (GOLD analysis project Ga0302252, IMG submission 193511) | Enriched activated sludge microbial communities from anaerobic digester in WTTP, New Holstein, Wisconsin, United States - AAG_RA_Leu | ecosystem: Engineered > Bioreactor > Anaerobic >...
ACCGGGGCCGGGCAGGCCCGAAGATGCGGGCATATCCTGCAAAGTAATAGAACATTTTTCCGGGAAAGTGCCGATTTTAGGAGTTTGCTTGGGGCATCAATGTATTGTAGAAGTTTTTGGCGGGAAAATTGTAAGAGCAAAAAACTTGATGCATGGCAAGACATCTTTGATATATCACAAAAACTGCGTGTTGTTTAAAGGTATAAGCAATCCTTTTGTTGCTACGAGGTATCATTCTTTAATTGCAGAAAACAAAAGTTTTCCAAAAAATATTTTAAGGATCGAAGCTTCAACAAAAGACGGCGAGATAATGGCTGCAAAACATGTTAAGCATGATACCTGGGGAGTTCAGTTTCATCCAGAATCTATTCTGACAAAAGAAGGTATGAAAATATTAAAAAATTTCGTAAACATCAGTAAAAAGAGAAAAAATAAATATGATTAAAGAAGCTATACAAAAAGTTGTGAACAGAAAAGATCTAACAAGAAAAGAGACGGAAGAAGCCTTTGGGGAGATAATGAACGGAGTTTGCAGCGATGCTCAAATATCAGCGTTTATAACCGGGCTTCGAATGAAAACAGAAACAGTAGATGAAATTACCGCAGCCGCATCTGTCATGCGTCAAAAAGCAGTGGGCATATGCAAAGATATGGAAGTTATAGATACCTGCGGAACGGGCGGGAGCGGTAAAAATATTTTCAATATATCAACTACAAGTGCTTTTATACTTGCTGGTTGTGGTTTGAAGGTTGCAAAACACGGCAACCGCGGTGTCAGTAGCATATGCGGGAGTGCTGATTTAATGGGAGCGCTTGGCGTTAAGTATGACTTGGAACCCCAGAAAGTGGAAAAATGTATAAACGAAATTGGCATAGGTTTTTTATTCGCTCCTAAATTTCATATTGCAATGAAATATGCAATAAAACCGCGTCAGGAAATAGCAATACGGACAATATTCAATATATTAGGGCCGCTTTCAAATCCGGCTTCTGCGTATGCACAGATAATGGGTGTTTACGATCATAACTTAACAGCAAAGCTTGCGAAAGTTCTTGCGAATCTTGGCGTTAAGAAAGCAGCTGTTGTAAGCGGGTTGGACGGGTTAGATGAAATAAGCCCGGCTGTTAAAACAAAAATTTCTCAACTGAAAGATAAAAAAATCAAAACATATCTTGTGACTTCTTCCGATTTTGGAATAAAAAAATTTTCTTTAGCAAAAATAAAGGGTGGCAGCCCCCAGGAAAACGCGAAAATTACACTATCCGTTTTAAACGGCGAAAAAAGTTTTTATAGAGATGCTTCGGTTATGAACGCGGCAATGATGTTGTTTGTAACCGGTCTTGCAGGTAATTTTAAAAAAGGTGTTTTGATTGCAGAAAATTCTATAGACTCAGGCCGAGCGCTTGAAAAACTAGAAAGGTTAAAAGAATCGAGCAACAATGATAAATAGGATACTCGAACATAAAAAGCAAAGCCTGGAAAACAAAAAGAAAAGCTTACCTTTAGATTTGTTGATAAAAAAAACCGCAAGTTGTAAAAAATCAAAAAACAATTTTAAAGAAAATATATCCAAACCAGGTCGTCTTAATTTAATTGCCGAAATAAAGAGAAGTTCGCCTTCCTTGGGCATATTTAAAAAAAATGCAGACATTAAAGCTATTGCTAAAATATACAAAAAAGAAGGTGTGGATGCAGTTAGCGTGTTGACAGAAGAAAAATTTTTTAACGGGTTAGATAGTGATTTACTTTTAGTAAAAAATGAAACTGCACTTCCAGTCCTGCGCAAAGATTTTATAATTGATGAATACCAAGTATATGAATCTGTTTTACTGGGAGCGGATGCAATCCTTCTGATAGCAAAAATCGTGACACCTAAGCAGCTTTCTAATCTGTATGTGTTAGCAAATAAACTTAATCTGTATTCGATAGCAGAAGTTCACGATGAAAAGGATTTGGATAAGGTACTTGAAGCAGGTTGCGATATTATAGGTGTTAACAACAGAAATTTAGATACTTTGCAAATTGATCTTGAAACAAGCTTTAGGTTGATACGGTTAATTCCCGAAAGTAAGGTTAAAATATCGGAGAGCGGCGTGGAAAATAACGATCACATGAAGTACCTTAAGGGTTTAGGATTTAATAGTGTTTTAATCGGAACAACATTTATGCAGGCTGAAGATATTGGTGTAAAAATACAAGAAATAATGAAAGGTATTAACTAGGTTAATATGAGCTTAAAAATTAAAATATGCGGTATCACAAATAAGGAAGACGCACTATGGTCGGCAAATTTAGGCGCGGATATTATAGGTTTTATATTCGCCGAATCAAAAAGAAAGGTGAGTATTGACAACGCTTCCCTTATTCTAAAAGAATTACCCCCTTACGTAAGAACTGTCGGAGTCTTCGCAGATCCAGAGCTTAAATTTGTAGAAAAAGTATTTAAAACATGCAAGTTCAACTATATTCAACTTCACGGAAACGAAAGCAGCGATTTCATTGCTGAAGTAAAAAATATGAATATCGGTATTATAAAAGCCATCAGGGTAAAAGACCAGACAGATTTAGCTAACAGCATAGCGATTTATAATAATGTTGATTTTTTACTCTTGGATACGTATACCGAAGGGCAGCTAGGTGGTACAGGATTGAGTTTTGATTGGGCTTTGTTAAGCGGTCTGAATATTGAAAAGCCGTTTTTTCTTTCAGGCGGCCTTAATCCTTTGAATGTATTAGATGCAGTGAAGAAGGTGAAGCCTGCGGGTGTTGATGTTTCAAGCGGCGTAGAAGTTTCTATCAGAAAAAAAGACTATGATCTTATGAAAGAGTTTATTGCAAATGCGCGAAAGTCAGAAAAGTTTTTATAAAACAAATAAAGAGGTTGTGATGTTACCTAACATAAACGGATATTTTGGAAAGTTTGGAGGGCGTTTCGTACCGGAAACGCTAATGGAATGTTTAGGTGAGCTTTCTAGAGCATATCAAAAAGCCAAAAAAGATAAAAAGTTCACAAACGAGCTTAGTTATCACCTTACGTATTACGCTGGACGCCCTACACCTTTGTATTTTGCAAAAAACCTGACAGAATGTCTTAAGGGATCAAAAATATATCTTAAGCGAGAAGATTTATGTCATACCGGAGCACATAAAATTAATAATGCTCTTGGCCAGGTTCTTTTAGCTATTCGCATGAAGAAAAACAGAGTAATCGCAGAAACAGGAGCTGGCCAGCATGGTGTTGCGACTGCTACTGTGGCTGCAAAATTTAACTTAAAGTGCGATATCTATATGGGCACAGAAGATATGAAACGGCAAGCACTTAATGTCTATAAAATGAAATTATTAGGAGCTCAGGTAATACCCGTATGTTCCGGATCTTGTACTTTAAAGGATGCTATGAATGAGGCCATACGCGATTGGGTTACAAACGTTTCGAATACACATTATATTTTAGGTTCAGTTGGCGGACCGCATCCGTATCCTATGATAGTAAGAGATTTTCAGTCAGTTATCGGGAAGGAAACGAAGAAACAAATTATGAAGCAGGAAGGCAGGCTGCCGGATTATCTGGTAGCTTGTGTAGGTGGCGGCAGCAACGCCATGGGTATGTTTCATCCGTTTTTTAAAACAAAAGTAAAATTTATAGGAGTCGAGGCTGCAGGTGCAGGTCTTTCAACAGGGCATCATTCGGCTACCCTATGCAAGGGAAGAGTTGGCGTACTGCACGGAAGTAAAAGCTATCTATTGCAGGATAAATTCGGACAGGTGGATATTGCGCATTCAATCGCTCCTGGATTAGATTATCCTTCGGTAGGGCCTGAACATTCATATTATAAAAGTATCGGAAGGGCGCAGTATGTTTCTGTTACAGATAAAGAGGCGATAGAAGGACTAAAGCTTCTTACTGAAAAAGAAGGTATTATCCCCGCACTTGAATCGTCGCATGCTTTATATTTTGTCAGCAAATTAGCAAAAAAAATCGGAAAAGAAAAAATTATCGTAATGTGTCTATCAGGCCGCGGCGATAAGGATATGGGTATTATTTCGCAGTATATATCGCACGACCGCAATAATAAGAAAACGGTGAGAGCATGAATATCATTGATAAAAAGTTTAAAGAGCTAAAAAAGCAGAATAAAAAAGCGTTTATTGCGTATATGACAGCTGGTTTTCCGAACCTGAAATTTACAGAAAATTTTATAAAAATATGCGAGTTAAATAATGTTGATATTTTGGAGCTGGGCATTCCGTTTTCCGATCCATTGGCAGATGGCCCGGTGATACAGGAGGCATCCGCGCTATCTTTAAAAAAAGGCACAAATATTTCCAAGGTGTTGGCGTTAGTAAAAAAACTGCGAAAGACAAATATAAAAATACCAATCGTATTTATGAGCTATGCTAACCCAATTTTAAGCTATGGAACTGAAATATTTTTTAAACAATGCAAGCAATCAGGCGTCAATGGTGTTATTGTACCCGACTTACCCGTAGAAGAAGTGGGAGGACTGCATAAAATTGCAAAAAAACATGGAATTGACAATATACTTCTTATGGCTCCTACAACAACTGATAAAAGATTAAAAAAAATTGCGAAATTATCGCAAGGTTTTATTTACTATGTTTCTTTAACCGGTACAACAGGTGTTCGCAGACATCTGCCGACTGATATAAGAAAACGAGTACGAAAAATAAAACTACTAACACGCAAGCCTGTGTGTGTAGGATTTGGCATATCATCGACAGAACAGGCGGCAAATATCACAGCTGTAGCCGACGGTATAATAGTAGGAAGTGCAATAGTAAAATTGGTTTTATTCAGAAAAAGCTTAAAATCAATTTCCGATTTTGTTTTTAAATTAGCGCAAACTGTTCATAACGCATAATGATTACCGATAGAATAATAGCTATAGATTATGGTACAGAACGTGTTGGCATTGCTATTTCAGATGCTACTGGAACCATTGCGCAAAGCCTGGAAACAATAAGAAATAACGGTGAAGAATATCTAGCGGAACAGATACAAGCTTTGATTGCAGAGAATAATGCGAAGAAAGTAGTCGTGGGACTCCCTAGGGCTCTTTCTGGAAGAGATACCGAGCAGACATTGATAACGCTTAAATTTATAGACTTTCTTAAGAAAAAACTTTCTATTGAGGTGATTACCTGGGATGAGCGTTTCAGCACTAAGGAAGCCGTCAGGGGTTTGATAGAAGCTGATATTTCGAGAAAAAAAAGGAAAAATCTGAAAGATAAAATAGCGGCCCAACTGATACTGCAGTTTTATCTGGATACTTTAAATATAAACAATGTTTAAAAATTATAACTATAAATTCCATACTCTCAAAAATGGCCTTAAGATCGTAACGCTTGAAATGAAGGAAGCCAATTCGGTTGCGATAGGAATGTGGATAAAAGCTGGCAGCCGTTTTGAGACTCAAAAACTTGCCGGTGCCGCGCATTTTATCGAACATATATTATTTAAGGGTAGTAAAAAGTTTTCAATGTATGAGGTAAAAGAATTAATTGAGGGGAGTGGCGGGACATTGAACGCGTTTACTTCAGAAGAGAATACTTGTCTATTTGCCAAAGTTTTGCCGGATAAGCTTGATATTGCGATAGATGTTTTGGCAGATATGATTATAAGCGCGAAGTTTGATAAGGCAGAGGTTGAAAAGGAACGACAGGTTATATTGGAAGAAATTAAGATGTACAAAGATCTTCCACACCATGTGGTAAGCGAGAAGCTCGATGAACTCTTATGGCCCAACCATCCGCTAGGCAGGCCTATAATAGGCAATGAAAAGATAATTTCTGGAATGTCGCTTCAAGAACTCATCGAATTTAAAGAAAAATATTATAATCCATCCAATATTGTTGTTTCTGTGACAGGTAATTTTAAAGAAAGCAATTTGTTACAACTAATAGAAAAAACATTTAAAAAAGAAAAAAAGGGAAGCGAGGCAACGTATGTCAGGTTCGGTATGCCGGATGAAGAATGCAGAATAGACATTGCCGAAAAGCAAATCGAGCAAACTCATATTACCTTGGGCGTAAGAACATTTGATAGGTTTGATAAAGACAACTTTAGTTTAAATACTGCAAACATTGCAATAGGCGGCAATATGTCATCCCGCTTGTTTAATGAAGTAAGAGAAAAAAGAGGGCTGGCCTATGCAATAAGTTCAGATTTGAAAAAATATATGGATACTGGTGCGTTTATTGTAAGTGCCGGCATTGATAATAAAAAAGTGCTTGAGGCGCTTGAAGTTATAGTAGAAGAACTGCGAAAATTTAAGGTTTCTGATATCAGTGAAAAAGAATTAGAACGGGCAAAAGAATATTATGCCGGACATTTTTTAATGATGCTTGAAGAAACATTAGCGCATATGATATATATAGGGGAAAAAGTTGTAATGGGTGAAAAAATTTTGTCTATTTCCGAAATAATAAAAAAAATCAAATCAATAAAGCCTGGCGATATCAAAAATGTTATGCAAAAAGTTTTTCATCAGCAAAAAATTAAATTGGCAACAATTGGTCCTTTGAATGATAAGGCCAGGGAAGAGATTAAAAAACGTTTTCAAGGATTAAAGATATAATAGCGTTAAAAAATTTAGTTTAGTATGGTTTTGTAGATGCAAAACGATAAAAAATTAAAGGAGCGGTCATGGCAGAAATTAAATTTGGGACTGACGGTTGGCGAGCTGTTATTGCCAAAGATTTTACATTCGACAATGTAAGGTTATTATCTCAGTCAATAGCGTTATTTTTAAAAACTGCACCGGCTTTAAGAAATAAAAAATTAAGAGTTGCCATAGGCTATGATACGAGATTTCTTTCAAAAAATTTTGCCGAAGCAGTAGCAGAGGTATTGTGTGCAAACGGCATAAGCGTAGTACTTTCAAGCGATTTTTGTCCTACACCGGCTGTATCGCTTGCCATAAAACAACTTAATCTTGCCGGCGGCATAATGGTTACGGCAAGTCATAACCCGTCTATTTATAACGGCATAAAATATCGAAATGAACACGGAAGCCCTGCGGGAAAAGATATTCTTTCTGTTATTGAAGAGGGTATTGGCAAGGAGAAGGTTCAAATAACCGGCCTTTCTGAAGCGGAAAAGAACGGCCTGCTGGAATACAGAGATTTAAAGCAACAGCAAGTGTTGTTTTGCAGAAAATATCTCAAAATTGATTTATTTAAAAAAACAAAAATTAATGTGCTTCTCGATGTTATGCATGGTTCCGGCTCCGGTATGGCAGAAAAAATATTACAAGGCACAAAGGTAAAACTTCAATCAATAAGGACAGACATAAACCCGAGTTTTGACGGCAAAAATCCTGAGCCGATTGAAAAGAATTTAACAACGCTTTCTTCCCTTATGAAAAAAAATAACTTTGAGATTGGTCTTGCCGTAGACGGCGATGCCGACCGGATAGGGGCTGTTGCCCCTGGCGGAGCGTTTATATCAAGCCATAAGATTATGAGCCTATTAATATTGCACTTTGCACAAGATAGAAAAATGAAAGGGGCGATAGTAAAAACTATATCATCGACTTTTCTTATCGATAAAATAGCCGCTAAGTATGGCCTTAAGGTTTATGAAACGCCTGTAGGTTTTAAAAATATAAGCCAAAAAATGATAGAAGAAGATGTTTTGGTCGGAGGCGAGGAATCGGGCGGTATAGGATTCAAAGGGTATATCCCCGAACGTGACGGAATTTTGTCGGGACTCTTGCTTCTTGAAATGGTTTTATTTAGAAAAAAGAGCATAAAGAACATATTGAAAGATATGGAAAAAGAATATGGAAAATTTTTTACCACACGCATTGATATACATTACCCTGACAATCTTAAACAAAAGCTATTTTCATATCTTGCCGGTAACCCGCCTAAAGAAATACTTTCAAGCAAAATAAAAGAGACAAAAACATTTGACGGGATAAAATTCATAACCGAAGATGGGAGTTGGATTTTGTTTAGGCTTTCTGGCACAGAGCCGATTTTACGGATATATGCGGAAACAAACACATCGGAGAAACTAAAGAAGCTTCTAAAATTTGGAGAAAAGATAGCGTTTAGCATAAAAGAATAAGGTATCGCATGATACAAAACAACGCAGGACAAATTATTTTAGTAAGCTCTGCATCAACGGATTGGGCAGATTCAAAGAGAGTGCAGGGACAGCTCGATATCCCGTTAAACAACAAGGGAAAAGAACAAATAGCGAAGATTGCCCAGGTTCTTTCCGGCATTGCAATGGATGCGGTTTTTTCATCGCCGCTTCAAAGGGCACTTTCTGTTGCTTCGGCAATAGTTGAAAAACGCAATTTAAAAGTTAAAATAATCAAAGAATTTATAGATTTAGACCAGGGAATATGGCAGGGGCTTTTATTGAGTGAAATAAAGAAGCGCTATGAAAAACAATATGTAACTTGGCAGGAGAATCCGGTAAATGCTGTTTTTCCCAAGGGCGAAAGCCTTTTTGAAGCACATAAAAGAGTTTCTTTTGTTTTACCGAAAATTTTAGCAAAAGCACGAAATAAAAACATATGCATTGTGAGTCATAGGACAATAGTAGCCCTTATAAAAATTCATATTCTAAAGTTAGAACTTAACAGCATAAAAGAATGTATGCTGCAAAGCGGTTCCTACGAAATTTTAAAATACAACAACGGATAATAATCATATGCGAAGAGATTTAGTCAGAAATTTTTGTATAATTGCGCACATAGACCATGGGAAGTCAACGCTTGCCGATAGGTTCTTACAGATAACGGGCACAGTTGACAAAAGAGAATTCAGAGATCAGATTTTAGATGATATGGATTTAGAAAGAGAAAGAGGCATAACAATAAAAGCAAGTGCGGTAAAGCTTAATTATACGTACAAAGACGGGCAAAATTACAACATAAATTTAATTGATACACCAGGACATGTTGACTTTACTTATGAAGTATCAAAGGCAATAGCGGCCTGTGAAGGTGCTGTTTTAGTTGTTGATGCAAGCCAAGGGGTAGAGGCACAGACAGTAGCTAATTTGTATCTCGCAATAGAACACAACCTTGTTATATTGCCGGTCATAAATAAAATTGATCTACAGAATGCGAATATTGAAAAGGTAAGCAAAGAAATAGTAGATATACTTGGTATTGAAAAAAAAGAAATAATTTTAGCGAGCGCAAAGGAAGGCACAGGGGTAAAGGAGATTCTGGACACAATAGTGGAAAAAGTACCTTCGCCTGGCGGAGATGAAAACTTGCCTTTGCAAGCACTCATTTTCGATTCATCTTTCGATATTTACAGAGGGGTTATTGCATATGTTAGGGTAGTAAATGGCAAAATAACAAAAGGCATGAAAGTTAAAATGATGGCCACAGGTGATGTATACGAAGTGCAGGAAGTCGGCATATTTAAACCCAAGCCTGCTGAAACCGATTATCTGAATTGTGGAGAGGTAGGCTACATTATTTGTAATATTCGCGAAGCGCGGTTGATAAAGATAGGGGATACCGTTACCGATGCGATTTCTCCTGCAAACGCGCCGCTGCCCGGCTATAAAAAAATAAATCCTCTTGTATTCTGCGGAATATATCCTTCGAGCAGCAAAGATTTCCATCAGTTAAGAGAGGCAATGGAAAAATTGAGGCTTTCTGATTCATCGTTTATTTATGAAAATGAATCGTCGCCGTCTTTAGGGACAGGCTTTCGTTGTGGATTTTTGGGATTATTGCATATGGAAATCATCCAAGAAAGGCTGAACCGTGAATATGAAATGGAACTTATTATAACATCGCCAAGCGTCGTCTATAAAATCATAAAAAAAACAGGAGAAGAAATTGAAGTAGATAATCCTATTAAGTTTCCCAACGTAAGTGAAATTGAAATTATGAGAGAGCCTTTTGTTAAGGCAATAATGATTTTGCCAACAGAATCTATGGGTACTGTTCTTGAGCTCTGCGAATCAAAAAGAGGAAAATATGTAGGGACAGAGTATCTGGAAATAGATAAAACACGCGTAGTATATGAGCTGCCGCTTTCAGAGGTTATAGTGGATTTTTACGATAAATTAAAATCTATAACAAAAGGGTATGGTTCTGTTGATTATGAATTTTTAGACTATCGCGATACCGAATTAGTGACGCTTGATATCCTTATTAATGGGGAAAAACAGGAAGCGCTAGCCTCTATTGTGCATGCTGAAAAAGCATATGCAAGAGCAAGGGCAATAACGGTTGCACTTAAAGAGGCAATACCGCACCATCTTTTCAAAATTTCTGTTCAGGCCGCAATAGGCGGCAAAATTATTGCCCGTGAAGACGTAAAAGCTGTCGGTAAGCATGTTACCGCAAAGTGTTATGGTGGTGACATAACCAGAAAAAGAAAACTGTGGGAAAAACAAAAAGAAGGCAAGAAAAAGATGCAGCAGCTTGGAAAAGTCAGGATTCCTCAGGAAGCATTTCTTGCTGCTCTTAAAGCACAGTCAAATATTTGATCGAAAGGAGAAACATTGGATACCCAAATTTCAAAATCAAAAGCATTTTTATTTGCAAAAGACTGGTACGAAGCAATAGTTATTGCGGTTGTTTTAGCTTTTTTTATACGAACATTTATTGTCCAGCCATACAAGATACCAACAGGCTCTATGTATCCGACTTTGCAGCAGGGCGATAGAATATTGGTGAATAAGTTTATGTATAGGTTTCGTGAACCGAGAAGAGGCGAGGTTATAGTTTTTAACTATCCGGAAGATGTAACAAAACAGTTTATAAAAAGATTAATTGCAACAGGTCAAGAAGAGATAGAAATTACACTTGATGGGAAAATAAAAATTAACGGAAAACAGATAACATTTCCGCCAATTTCTGAAATCCGATATTACATAGAAAATACAACCGTATATGGTAGAAATGTACTAGTGGACAAGGATTCTTACTATGTTTTGGGTGATAATAGCGAGAATTCGAGAGATTCGCGTTTTTGGGGATTTGTTCCTAAAAAGTATCTTCAAGGCAAAGCTTTTTTGTTGTATTGGCCCATAAACCGTATCAAAATTATAAAATGAAGCGCTACGGCTGCTTGCCGTGTTTGGCGCGAGTCGAAGCAAGCAAAGACGTAGCGCGAAACCCTGAACCGTACGCCAGAAGCGGACTGGTTCAGGGTAAAAGTTTTTACCTTTTAAAGAGAAAATAAATGTTAAAGTGTTTTAACTATAAAACAGCTTTTGTTTTCATTATAGTTTGTATTTTATCTCATGTTTTTTTAGCCAAGACAGCCGTAGCTTTTGATTTCAAACGTTTTACGCAGCCAAAACATAGAATAGAGATTGTTGCAACTGGTTATGGAAAATTTCCAAACTTAAATATGCCCCTGCCGCAAAAAAAGCTTCTCGCAAAAAGAGCAGCAATGTTGGATGCATATAGGAAAATTTTGTTGTTTTTAGAGGGGGCAAGCGAAGAAATATATAGTGACAGATACACAAGGCGGGTAACGGGGAATATTAAAAACGTAAAGTTAATAAATGTTAATTATGACATTGAATCTGCCAAGGTTATAATTTCGGTAGAACCTTTTTTGAAGGTAGATTATAATAGAAACCAAATACTAAATATTGCGCATGAATATGAATGTAATATTATTTTCCCTAAAAAATAAAAGGAGGCAGGCATGAAAAAATATTTAAAAGTTTTGTTTGTGGCAATGGTGTTTATATTTGCCGCTAGCTTAGTTGCCCCAATTATAACCGACAGCTATGCCCAGCTTACGGGTCAGCAAAAACTGCTTGCAAAAAGAGCAGCGCAAGTTGATGCGTACCGCAATCTGGCGGAAAGAGTTTATGGCTTACAGATCGATTCCCAGACTTATGTCCGGGATTTTGTTGCGGAAAGCGATCAGATAAGAACAGATCTGGAACAATTTTTAAAAGGTGCAAAAATAACGCGCGTAAACTATTTACCCGACGGAACTTGTGAAGTCGAAGTGGAAATGACACTGCAAGATATAGTTACAGAGTTAGAAAGTGTTAAAAAACAATATCAACATCTTGGGCATTGGAAAACAATAAAATTCGATAAAATATATCAGTATGTAGATATAAAAACTATAAGCGCAACTGGAAGCGGTGTGCCGCGCGGTGCAGAAGATGTGCCAAGTTATATTACAGAAAACATACCCGGCTGGGAAGGTGTTACAACGCAGGGCCGTTTAATGGCAGAAAGAGCAGCGCTTGTAGACGGGTATAGAAATTTAGCCGAAATAATAAAAGGTTTAAAAATTGATTCCCAGACTTATGTCCGGGATTTTGTTGCGGAAAGCGATCAGATCAATACAGATCTCGATACTTTTATAAAAGGTATTAAACCCGCAGGACCTTATAAGTACTTGCCGGATGGAACATGCGAAGTTGATGTTGAGGTTACCGTACAAATGGTGGTTACCCAACTAAACGCTATCCGTGAAAAAATACATTACTGGCAAAATGTCAGATGGAAGTCTGTAGAATTTGAAAAGATAACAGATCTTTATCCAGAGCAAGTTATAAGAGCTACAGGTGCATCAGTTCCGCCGGAAAAATATAAAGTGTCGCAAGCGTCCGTAACTTCCCAGGCACCGGAATGGGTTTCGCAAAGTATGGTTGCAACAGGCGTAGGAGTGCCGCCAGAAGGCGCAACAGGCACAGAGGCAAAGTTGATGGCAGAAAGAGCAGCCACGGTTGATGCTCTCAGAAATTTAGCCGAAAAAGTTTATGGTGTATATATTGATTCGCAGACAACTGTCAGAGATTTTGTAACTCAGAATGATGTAATAAGAGCAGAGGTACAAACATATATGCAGGGAGCAGATGTAATAGATACGCGTGTTAAGGCAGACGGTTCAGTTGAGGTTGACGTTGCACTGCCTCTTGAAAATATTTGGTTGGTTGTTGAAAAATACCGTTAAGCTTTAAGTTATTCTATTTCAAAATAACAGTTAAACACGAGGAGTTTATGGTCAGAAAAATTTTAGCAATTGTAACGGCCATTTCATTGAATTTACTTCCTATATGTGCGTATGCTGTTCAGGTTCCCGCTCAAGAAGAAGTTATTATTGCCGAGGGAATGGCTGCGGGTAAGTCGATGCAATCGCACGACGAAGCTTTAAATCGTGCGTTAAGAGCTGCTGTTGAAAAAGGCGTGGGAATACTCGTAGATTCCGAAACGCTTGTTCAAAATTTTCAACTGTTGGACGATAAGATATTTTCATCGGTCAAGGGATATGTCCGGCAATATGAAGTGTTAGAAGAAACTAATGATGGGACAGTCTGGAAGGTTAAAGTAAAGGCGACAGTTGTTCTTGGAAACTTAAAAAATGATATCCAGGGACTTGGTTTGATCCGTGAAAAAAAAGACAATCCAAGAGTTATGGTTATAGTGGATGAATACGTAGATGGCGCAGAGCAGCCCACAAACATAGTGCAAACTCAAGTAGAACAAAAATTTTTAACTAAAAATTTTCCAGTGGTTGATAAAGCCCAGATGGAAATGGTTAAACAACGAGATGCTATGCTTAATTTTGATGATCCAAAAAAAGCAGCCGCACTTGGCAGCCAATATGGCGCAGAGGTTGTTATTGTCGGGAGGGCTTCGGCTAATTTAGTTGATTCAAGCAAGCCATACGGAGTAAGTGTATTTGCTTACGAAGCAGAGGTAGATTTAAGGGCAATACGTGTTGATACTGCAACAATCATGGCTGTTAATTCAGAAAAATCCATAGCGCGTGCAGGCGGAAGAGTTCCGGCGGCCAACAAAGCGCTGGAGCAGACGGCATTAACTGCTACAGAGAACATGTTCGGAAAAATAGTTGAAGCCTGGCGCAGTGAAGTATATAACAAGATAAGCATACAGCTTGTAAGCTCAAATGCAGATTATTATAAATCTCAAATACTGCAAAAAGCACTCAAAGGCATAAGAAGCGTTCAGGGTGTTCGCGAAAGAAGTTTGATAGGGGATATTTTAATTCTTGATGTAGATTTTTTTGGGAGTCCTGAACAATTTACAGCTGTTTTAGATGAGTTATCCGAAGTTAAATTAAAGATCGTTTCAAAAAGCCCAAACAGAATCGAAGTAAAAATTTTAGATACAGAATAGTAATAGAGGAGGAAAAAGAATGAAAAAAATCAAGTTTATACCTTTTGCATGCTTAGTCATCGTAGGTTTGTTTTTAACAACAGACATATATGCCAGGCATGAAGAATCGCGTCATAGAAAACATAAATCAGAAGAAACCGTTGTTGTCGTAGAGCAAGAATTTCCGCCTTTGATAGGTCCTAAAAAAACAATAGCGGTTATGGATTTTGAAAATAAGGCAGGGGTGCCTGCAACATATAATTTAGGAACCGGAATGGCAGAAATGCTGACAACGGCGTTAGTCAACACAGGAAGATTTATTGTTGTAGAGAGGCAGGCTATACAGGATGTTTTGGCTGAACAAGATTTTGGAGCAAGCGGAAGGACTACGACAGAAGGTGCGGCAGATTTTGGAAAAATACTTAACTCACAGATTTTAATTAGGGGTGCTGTGACAGAATTTGAAATGAACGAGAGCGGCGGCGGAACAGCGTTCCGGATAAAAGGTTTTGATTTAGGCGTATCTGGTTCTCAGGCGCATGTCGGAGTCAATGTAAGAGTGTACGATGCAACTACAGGTCAGGTTATAGATTCAGTAAAATGTGATGGCAAGGCCTCTACCTCTGGTTTATCTGTAGGCTATTCTGAATCAGATTGGGGCATAGGCACAAGCGGTTTTCAGTCAACCCCGCTTGGAAAAGCTACCCAGGATGCCATAGACCAGGCAGTTTATTTTATTGTACAAAAAATGAATGCTGTTACCTGGCAGGGAAAAGTCGTTACTTTTAAAGACAACCTTGTTTTTATAAACTGTGGCCAAGACAGCAATGTCAAAATAGGGGATGAATTCACAGTTTATAAGTCCGGAGAACAACTGATAGATCCTGATACAGGCATTGTGCTGGGTTCGGAACAGAAAAAAATAGGCCGGATTCAGGTTGTAGAAGTTGCAGATAAATTTTCCAAGGCTACAATTACATCAGGCGGCGGAATAGAACGAGGGGATATAGTTAGATTCGATTAAGAATTTCAAGAACCTTCAATGACAGCTTGGTAAGCATAGTCGCTATAATTCACGCTTTCCGGCGAAGGAAGATATATAGTTCCAAAAACATCACCTACATCGGGCGAAAGGTTGTTTTTTAGAACTATTGCATCGATAGTCATAGCCACAGTAACGCTTCCGTCAGAAAAATATTTTGTTTCAAGCTTGGTTGCCCCTTTGACAATGCCTTCAATTTTTATCTTCACAGTATCATTAGAAACCACAAAA
>Ga0302252_1001268_pt1 | contig 15374 bp, 9 predicted proteins | sample AAG_RA_Leu_MG_FD_193511 | JGI IMG/M metagenome (GOLD analysis project Ga0302252, IMG submission 193511) | Enriched activated sludge microbial communities from anaerobic digester in WTTP, New Holstein, Wisconsin, United States - AAG_RA_Leu | ecosystem: Engineered > Bioreactor > Anaerobic >...
AGTGCTAAGCTACCTGTTCTACCTGCTCTGCCTGCTGATCTTAACCGGTTTTTTCACCTATTTCAGCTTCTGCCTGCGTTTTTACCGCGGTTACAGGAACTACAGACCTGTTTTCAGCTTCAAAAAACGTAGCGTGAGCGTGATCATCGTAGCCAGAAACGAGGCAAAGAACCTCAGAGAGCTATTTCTATGCCTTCTGAATCAGGATTATCCGGCTTCGCTGTTTGAAGTCATCCTTGCAGATGATGATTCTGAGGATGACACTGCGCAGGTGGCGGAGGATTACATCAAAGCAGGCTTGAATTTGAATTACCAGAGAATATTAGGACGAGACAAGGTAAGCTCGCCTAAAAAGCAAGCCTTGGAAAAAGCCATATCCCTGGCTCAAGGAGAGATAATCCTCACTACCGACGCAGATTGTCTGGTTCCGCAAACCTGGATCAGTTCTATGGTGTCTCATTTTACAGATGATGTGTCCATGGTGGCTGGATATTCGCGAACTCAGCTTCCAGCCTGGGAAAACGCCAGCGTCCTGCATAAGTATGAACACCTGGATTTTGCCTTTACCTACATGGTTTTGGGCGGTGGCTACACCCTTGGCAAAAGCTGGGCTTGCATAGGGCAAAACCTTGCCTATACCCGCAAAGCTTTTTATGAAGTAGGCGGGTTTGAGAAGATTCGCCATTTGATCTCGGGAGACGACGTAAATCTGATGCAACTGATGCGCCGCAAAGGACATCGGATCATCTTTAATTTCCAGCCCTCCAGTTGGGTATATACCAGGCCGGTTAGTTCCTGGACCCAGTTGGTAAATCAGCGTAGCCGTTGGGCTTCCAATATGAAATACCAGCTAAGGTTCAATCCGGAATTCTTTTTTATTTTACTCTCCATGGCCTTTATGTATTGGGGCGGGCTTGTGATGATGTTTTTCAGCATAAAGCTGGGTCTGTTCATTTTCGGATTCCGGATTTTGATCGAGAATATTTTCCTTCGTTATGCCCGCAGCAGATTTGGCGTATCAGGTAAAATGATGAATTTCTACCCGGTATGGTTGCTGATCCAGACTTTCTTTCTAGTTTTTACCATGGTGCTGGGGCAGTTCAATTTCTTCGTTTGGCATGGAAAACGTCCATATAAAAGGAGCAACTATGATGAAGCTCATAATCTTTGACGATACGAGAACCTCAGATTTTTACCCCTTGGCACAAACCAGACCGGTCTTTGATCTGCGTTGTGGAATTTTGAAACTTCGCCAACGTTTGGAAGCCCATTTTGGAGCAAGGACGGATAGCTACCTGATAATGGAAAACCGTCTGCATAAACTTTATCAGGAGCGACATCCTGATTGGAAGATCAATAGTATTCCAAAAGGGGACTGCTTATATCTAAATTCCCGGATCAAGTTAACTGCGGAAAGTCTGAAATACCTCAAGGCTTTAGATATAGAAAACTGCTTGCTTTCTGGCAACCAGGTAGTAGCAGCCAGGTCAGCAGCCTTGTCTCTAGATGGAAAGGACATTACTCCCCCTGTAATTGTGGAAGCCTTGAAATCCCATTTTAAACCCCAAATCATGCCGGTAGATACTGAAACACAAGATTCACGGATCGTGTTGTATCAATCTCTGGCCGATCTTATTCACGATAATGCCCGATTGATCGAATGGGACTTCCACAATTTCTTCGATGACAAGGAAAACTATTTTGAAACCGAACCAGGCGTTACTGTGCTACATCCCTACAACATCTGGCTGGGAGAAGGGGTTAAACTTGCACCAGGAGTTGTTTTGGACGCTTCTGATGGGCCCATCGTGGTCGATGAGGACGCTAAAGTAATGCCAAATGCAGTTGTCTGTGGCCCTACATATATAGGCAAACAATGCTTGGTGAAAATTGGGGCAAAGATCTACGGAGGTACCTCGATTGGCAAAACTTCCAAGATCGGAGGCGAAGTGGAAGGCAGCATCTTTCAAGGCTTTGCAAATAAGCAACACGATGGCTTCCTGGGACATGCCTATATCGGAGAATGGGTCAATCTGGGTGCCGACACTAACAACAGCGATTTAAAAAACAATTATAAATCAGTATCCTGCTATTCATACACCCAAAAAATCAAGCTCGATTCCGGCTCTCAATTCCTGGGCTGCTTGGTCGGAGATCATACCAAAACAGGGATCAATTGCAGTATAAATACAGGAACTGTGATTGGAACGGGCTGTAATCTTTGGGGTAGAAACCTGATCAGCGACTTTATCCCCGATTTTTCCTGGGGAGAAGCGGACGAGCTCAGCAAATACCGATTCGACGCCTTTTGTCTGACAGCCGGAATAGTAAAAAACCGCAGACAGCTATCTTTTAGCGACCAAGAGAAAGAAATATATCATGAACTACATACACTGGAGACCTAATGCAAGATTATATAGAAGTAGAATTTCGAACCGGAAGGCTGGGATATTATCAGAATCCTGCAGGACTTCCAATTCAACCCGAAGACCTGATAATTGTGGAAGTGGAAAGAGGTGACGACATTGCCCAAGTGGTACATTTGGGGGTGAGCGACGAAGACCTCGATGCCAAAAATCCCGCCGTCTTAAATTATCAAATACGTCGCCAAGCCAGCGATGATGATCAGGAAAAACTGAAGAATATCGGTTACGAGGAAGAAAAGGCCGCCAAAACCTTTAACATGATTCTGGAAAGATATCCCTTTGAAATGAAGCTGATAGAAACTATCTACCAGTTTGATGGAAATAAGCTGACATTCTTCTTCACTGCTGAAGGACGCATCGATTTCCGCACCTTTGTCCGCGAACTGGCTACCCACTTTAAAACACGAATCGAACTGCATCAGACAACTGGTCGGGACGAAGCACGCCGCCTGGGCGGCTTTGGCATGTGCGGGATCCAATACTGCTGCGGAAGCTTTTTAAAACGCTTTAACCAGGTGACCATTAAAATGGCCAAAGACCAAAACCTGGCAGGAAACCTGTCAAAGATATCAGGTCCCTGCGGGCGCCTCCTTTGTTGCCTGAATTTCGAGGAAGATTTTTACGTGGAAGAAGCAAAGGATTTTCCCATAATCGGTACCTGCGTTAACTATAAAGGCTCCAGGATGCTGGTCTTCCGTATCGACGTATTCTCGAAAAGCATTTATCTTTCCAGCGAAGACGGATCAATCCAGGAATTGGATCAGGAACAATTTAACAAGCTGGAGATTATCAGCAGACCAGAATTGGAAACATGTTAAACAACGTTTTTGGCTTGCTCCCCGAAGAAATTGAGCTATCCGGTGATAGCAAGCTTCCAGTCTACCGTAAACAACAGCTTCTAACCTGGCTCTACAAGCAATACTGCGCTGACCCAGATAAGATGTTGAATCTTCCTTCTGAGCTTCGGGATTCCCTCAGCCAGAGATACTCATTCGTTTTACCAGAGATCCAGACCCGTCTGAAAGCGAGTGATAATGCCGTAAAATTTGGTTTGAAGCTGGAAGATGGTTCCATCATCGAAAGCGTATTGATTCCGGAAGCCCGCAAACGCACCTTGTGCATCTCATCCCAGGTTGGCTGTGCCAGGGCTTGCAGCTTTTGCAGCACAGGAAAAATGAAACTCAGAAGGAACCTGGAAATCCATGAGATAATCGGCCAAATAATCGTGGCCAGCGCTGATCTGAAAAACACAGAAGCGGAAGCAACCAGATTGAGCAATCTGGTTTTCATGGGTATGGGCGAACCCCTGGACAATGCCGGGAATGTGTTTCAAGTACTCAGAATCCTGCAACATTCTTCCACGCTGGCCTTCAGTCCAAGGCGCACTACGCTTTCCACCTGTGGGGTGGTTCCTGGTATTATCCAGATGGCAGACAGCGGAATCAAAGCCAAACTGGCTGTTTCGCTAAACTCAGCTATTCCGGCCAAGCGTGACCAGCTAATGCCCATAAACATGCAATATCCACTTACAGAGTTAAAGCAGGCTTTGCTGTATTTCCGACGTAAAAGCAGTTTTCGAATTACCCTGGAATACGTGTTGATCCCGGGTGTAAACATGGCTTTGGAAGACCTCAAAGCCCTAAAACGCTTTGTGGGAGACATCTCCTGCAAGCTGAATTTTATCCCTTTTAACCCAGCTCCTGCCAGCGAGTACAGAGCCCCTACATCCGAAGAATGCGCTCATTTCATGCAGCAAGCCCAAAGCCTGCCACAGGCGGTTACTCTGAGGAAAAGCAGGGGAGCAGACGTATTGGGAGCTTGTGGTCAATTACGAAATCATTCAAAAGAGGAGAACATCGATGAATAACATTGCATCCATTGCCATCAAGCTTTTTGGTGGGGATGAGCCCTGCCGTTGCGGCGGAGCTCATGAGATCTGCCTGCATTGCGAGCAATGCCGCGTATCTGAACCCGACAGCGTTTACGATCCCGCACTGGGTATTGCAGCGGTCATAGATGCCACAGTTCTAAAAGCCACGGCCAATAGCCAGGAAGTGATCGATCTCTGCCAAATCGCCAATCGATATCAAACTGCCTCAGTTTGCATAAACTCCCATTTTATACCCCTTATCAAAGCAGCTCTGGATGGTGTAAAAAGCTGCACAGTTATAAACTTCCCCCTGGGATCAGGCTCTGCTTCGGCCATTGCCTCCGAAACTGAAGCCGTATTAGACTTGGGAGTGGACGAGGTGGACATGGTGCAAAACCTCAGTGCCCTGTTCAGCAATGATCAGGAATCAGCTTTAGCCAGCATTCTTGCCGCATCCAGGCAATGTATGAAACGAGGAGCTTTGTTGAAAGTAATTCTGGAGACTTGCTATTTGTCCGATACTCAGATCATCACAAGCTGTCTTTTGGCAAAAAAAGCCGGAGCCCACTTCGTAAAGACCTCTACTGGCTTCGGAACTGGCGGAGCGACAACCGAACATATAGCCCTGATGAGAAAGGTGGTAGGACCCAAGCTGGGCGTGAAAGCATCTGGAGGCATAAAAACCCGGGAAAGCGCACTTGCGATGCTGTCTGCGGGTGCCAACCGCATCGGTGCCTCGAGTGTAACCGCCCTGTTGTAAGGATTGCCAATGAAGCTGCAAATCGCCGGATTCAACATTGATAAATGCCTTATCGACAGCCTGAATAATCCCACGGCCACGCCGGAAGTCATTTCTGCGGCTTATGCCCGCATCAGCCGAAGCTTAAAAAACATTGATGATTTGCGTAAGGACGCCCTGCGTGAGATAGACAAGGCACGCATCTCAAATACCAATATCATCTTTGAGATGGGACACAGCTCCGTAGCCGAGCATGCTGTTTTCAATCTTGATCTTATTGGTATTTCCAGAGCCTTGACTGATGTAGTCCAGCGAAGCAGAATTGCCTCATTTACTGAAAAATCCCAACGCTATGTCACCTTTGGTAAAGATTATGTTGTGCCGGACGAGTTTATTAACCGCCCGAAACTGAAACAACCATATAAGGAACTGATGAATGAGCTCTTTGCGGAGTACGAAGCCAGCTTTACCGAGCTCTGTGCTCATTACGAAAAATGCAGCCCAAAACTCAAACCACGGGAAAGAGAAGCCCTTGCCAAAGAAGACGCCCGTTATATTTTACCGCTTTCCACAAAAACCCAAATGGGCATAACCATGAATGCCCGCAGTATTGAGAACCTCCTGCGACGCTTGGCAAAATGCCCTTTGCTGGAAGCAGCGGAACTGAAGAATCTGCTCTATACTGAAGTGGCAAAGATCGCACCATCGCTGATTCGCTATACAGACAACGATGGCTACATAGGACAAATAGATCTAGAAAAAGTGGGATTTTCAGGATTTTTGCAGCAGGAACTACCCTGGGTTCAGGAATTAGACCTTCAACAGAAGGTGAAAATCCTGGGAAAGGATAACGAAGCCGACGATCATATCCTCACCGCCCTGATCTATCAACAGGGTGAATTAGGCTGGAAAGAAACCCGCGACACGGTGAACCGCCTACCCAGAATCCTTAAACAGCAGCTCTGGAATCAGGTTTTTTTCAAATTGAAACCCTGGCATAAGCTTCCCCGAGCCTTCGAAGTGGCAGATTTCCAGTTCGAATTAAACATGAGTGAAAGCTGCTGGGCTCAGTTTAAACGACACCGCTACTGCACTCTGCTGCGTAAAGGCGGATACTCTAACCTGGGCAAAATTCCCGAAAGCATTGTGATTATCAAACGGCACAAAATCTGGCAAGAACTTCAAAATAAGGCCAATCAACTGCAAGCCGCTTTACCTATCCATCTGCGCCAGCTTTCTCCTTATTTTCGCCTGAATGCCAGTACGATGACCGTTTTTGCAAAGCTTAACCTGCGTGAGATATATCATTTCATCAGATTACGCAGTGACATCCATGCCCAGTGGGAAATCCGCGAACTCTCTGACCTCATGGCAGCTCAGATCAGGAAAGTAGCCCCCAATGCTGCAAATCTGCTCTGTGGAAAGAGCGATTTTCCCCAGGGGCCGGCGAGTTGATTGTGGGAGTATACAACTGCCTTGAATTATTCTAATTTCCTGATTCCCGGCCTTTTTTGCAATGAATAGACCCCCAATTACTCATCATCTACTCATCATAAAAAGCATGGTATGAATATGATGGTAATACACTTGGATTGCTGGTAACCAAGCGATACCAACTAATTGATTGATCTGCGGGCTCAAAATTAGTGGTTGGGATTCTACATAACACTCTGCCCGCGAACCATTACTCGTCCCCCTTTACTACTGCTCTCCCGGTAGTTCCGCTGCATCTGGCGCAAACTCCTGCAGTTTGTTATACAGGGTTTTTCTGTCTATCCCCAAGATTCTGGCTGCCAAGGCTTTATTATTCTGCACGGAATTCAAAACGGCCATTATGTGCTCCTGCTCCACCTGTTTCAGGCTGCGATTCAGGTTTTGGTTATGCTTCAGACTAAACTTCAGATGGGGTGGCAGGTCAGCCGTCCTGATAGTTTGCCCTTCGCAGAGAATTAGCAACTGGTAAACAAGATTCTCCAGTTCACGCACATTGCCCGGCCAGGCATAGGCAAGCATTGACTCCAAGGCAGCGTCGCTGATTTTTGGAATGGATAGGGAGTTCTCCTTGGCATACTTCTCCAAAAAATGCATGGCTAGGGGAATGATATCTTCGGAATGCTCTCTGAGGGGCGGTACGTTTATAGGCAATACATTCAGACGGAAATAGAGATCGTCGCGAAAGCCACCTTGTTTTACGAGCAGAGGTAAGTTTTTATTCGTTGCAGCGATGATTCGTACATTTACCCTACGCGGAGTTTTGGAACCAATCATATATACTTGTTTATCCTGTAAAACCCTAAGCAGCTTTACCTGCATTGAGAGCGAGGTTTCGCTGATCTCATCCAAGAAGATGCTGCCACCATCTGCAGTGAGAAAGTATCCTGCCCGAGTTTCTCCCGCCCCGGTAAACGAACCCTTCATATAACCAAAAAGCTCAGCCTCCAAAAGGCTTTCCGGTATCGCTCCACAATTGACGGGAACAAAAGGTGCCTTACCAACCCTGGAATGATAATGAATCGCTCTGGCCACCAATTCTTTCCCGGTACCGCTTTCTCCTTGAATCAGCACAGTGGCGTTGTTGGTGGATGACTTATGGATGCGGCTGTACAATTCCTGCATGGCCTGTGATTGCCCGATCAGCCCATAAGGGTTCTGCAAAACAGGCAATGACTGCTTATGTAATCTCAGCTTTTTAATCGCCTTTTGTACCGCAGTCAGCAGTTCTTCATCGGTAAAAGGCTTGCTCAGATATTCTTCTGCCCCTACTTTCACAGCTTCCACGGCACCCTCGATGCTGGGATAACCGGTGATCATAATAACCGGGATGTGGCTGAAGTTGCTGCGTAAATGCCTGATCAGATCAAGCCCTGTGGTTTTTGGCATCTTATAGTCGGTAAGCACCAGGTCGATGCTTTCCTGCTCGATAAGAGGCAGCGCCAGGCTGACTTCGGAAGCCGTATATACCTGCCAGCCAAAGCTTTTCAACTTTCTGGCAATCATCTGTAATGTATCGGGATTGTCGTCCACAATCAGAATTCGTTCAGGATTCTTGCTCATGATATGCCTTCATAATTATTGTAAATACGGTTCCTGCCCCGGGCCTGCTGGATACCTTGATTTTTGCGTTGTGTGCGCTGATGATACCATGCACTACGCTCAGACCCAAGCCTGTGCCCTGGTCGATGTCTTTGGTTGTAAAGAAGGGAATAAAAATCTTTTGCAAAACTGTTTCGTCCATACCCAAGCCTGTATCGGCGATTTTTATCTCCACATTTTTTCCGGAAGTATGAGTAGAGATCGTAATCAATCCCCCTTTGGGCATTGCTTGCATGGCGTTTACGCTCAAGTTTACCAAGACCTGGTGCATCTGGCTGGGGTCAGCCACCACCTTTGGCAGATCAGGCTTCAATTTTCTTACGATCTGAATCCCCTGTTTTTCGCATCGGTTCTCCAAGAAGTAAAAGCCATCCTCTATCAATTTGTTCAAATCAACTGGAACCGTCTTGGGAGGAACCTGCCGTGAAAATAGCATCAGTTTTCGGACAACCTCCCTGGCATGAAGTGTGGCGTTTATGATCTTCTGCATATCCTGTTTGGCTTCTGGAGAAAGCTTGTATTCGCTTACCACAAGCTCAGAAAAACCTAAAATAGCCGATAGAGGTTCGTTTATCTCATGTGCTATTCCAGCAGATAGTTGGCCTATTGTAGCTAAGCGGTCTGCATGCCGGAGCTGTTCCTGCATTTTGGCGTTGTATTCCTGAATGCTCTTGCGCTCAAGAATTAAGGCAATCTGCTGGGCTATGGTTTCGATAAGTTTGAATTCTTCAGGAAGCAGCTCGTAATCGCTGCTTTCGGGATAAAACACTTCCAAGCTCCCCTTGGTTGAGAATTGGGTTTGCAAGGTAGCGCCAAAAAAATTCGCACTTTGCCTGAACTCGGGAGTTGTGAAGCAGCGGTTTTCCACTTTAAGCCGAACCGACGTGATCTCTGGGTATTGCATCGCCGCTGGGATAAGGTCTACTACTGCTTGCAGGATCTCTTTCGTATCCAGTTCCAGGCTAGAAGATAACTCCGCGATGCGGTAAAGGCAGCTAAGCTCTTTAATCCTCTCTTTCAGGGCATGAACGCTATCTTCAGCGGGATAATCAGAATAATGGCTTCCCAAGCTAACCCCCAAAAAAATCAAGAAGGGGCGAGATAAACCCGCCCCTTTCCAGAAACGGGTTTATCAGATGAGACCCAGGTCCATCATGGCATTGGCAACTTTTATGAAGCCGGCCACATTGGCGCCTCGGACGTAATTTATAAAATCTCCTGATTTACCGTGAGTAACGCACTGTTCATGAATGGCCTTCATGATACCGTGCAGTTTGCTGTCCACTTCTTCACGGCTCCAGGAAATACGCATGGAGTTCTGAGTCATTTCCAATCCGGATGTGGATACTCCACCGGCATTAGCAGCTTTACCGGGACCATAGAGAATCTTGTTTTCAAGGAAGATTTCCACACCTTCTGGCGTTGTAGGCATATTTGCACCTTCTGAAACGCAAATACAGCCATTTTTCACTAAGGTCTTGGCCTCTTCCCCATTGATCTCGTTTTGTGTGGCACAGGGCATAGCGACATCGCCCTTGATTCCCCAAGGACGCTCGCCGGGATAATACTTAACGCCAAATTCGTCGGCATATTCACTGATGCGGCCGCGTTGGACATTTTTAAGTTCCATCAGGTACTGCCATTTCTCGCCTTTGATACCATCAGGATCATAGATGAAACCGTCGGAATCGGAAGCAGTGACCACTTTGCCACCCAGTTGATTAATCTTCTCGATGGCATATTGAGAGACGTTTCCGCTTCCCGATACCAGCACAGTTTTACCATCCATGCTCTGGCCGCGGGTTTTTAGCATTTCTTCGGCGAAATACACTGCTCCGTAGCCCGTAGCTTCAGGACGAATAAGGCTTCCGCCCCAATCCAGACCTTTGCCTGTCAAAACACCGGTGTATTCATTCATGATCTTCTTGTACATACCAAACATGAAGCCGATCTCGCGCTTTCCTACGCCGATGTCTCCAGCCGGAACATCAGTGTTGTGCCCGATATGACGATAAAGCTCCAGCATGAAGGAATGGCAGAATCTCTGTACTTCATCATCACTGCGGCCACGGGGATTGAAGTCCGATCCGCCTTTTCCACCACCCATAGGTAGAGTGGTGAGACTGTTTTTGAAAATCTGTTCGAAGCCTAAAAACTTCAAGATGCCAAGATTCACGCTGGGATGGAACCGTAAACCACCCTTGTAAGGGCCAATGGCGCTGTTAAATTCAACCCGGTAACCGCGGTTTACCACAACTTCACCAGAATCTGTTTGCCAGGGAACACGAAAGATGATAATTCTTTCAGGTTCCACCAAGCGATCGAGAATCCTGGCTTTGCGATATTGCGGATTAGCTTCATAGACATCCCAGATGCTTTCCACAACCTCGGTCACTGCTTGGATAAATTCAGGTTGATCGGCGTTTTTTGCCGATACCTGATGGAGAAATTCGTGCATGGTCATTTCACATACCTCCTGTGTTTTTCTATCACATACACTATTTGTGTTCACCAATTACAGTCTTATTTCACTTAAATACGGCTGCGTTCTTTCCGTCAAACAAAATTTTCATTTTTCTCTCACTTTTTTTCACCGAGAAGAATTTACCCTCTCTTAGCGATGGCAATGAATTCAAGTAATCCCAAGCGATATAATCGTCTTGCTCGTTTACTGTAAGATATGCCACGCTCATACTGAAGAGGTTATGAAAAAAATGGCTTCCCTGGCTTGCTTCGATGGACATATTAGGAAGGAGAACCTCCACTATTGTAGCTACATTGGTGATCTGGCTCCAGGCAACCGGTATGCCCAAAAAGCGATCACTGCTGCCCCAGCGGCCAGGCCCGATCAACAGATACTTTTCCGGCTTCAGGCTTTGGTTTATCTCGTCCAGTTCTGCTGCCATCAATTCTGTTTTCACAATGTCGAAACGCTCCGGAGGCAGATATACGATCGTTTCAAGATCTTCTTCTAGAGAGCTTCCCAAAGCATATGAAGAAAAAAGCAGCAGTTTATCTCTCTTGTCCAGCCAGTTCCTAAGGTCCTGGCTATAGAGGAATTTATTCACGGTTATAGGCCGTATTTGAAGAAGATGAAAACTCTGCTGCCTGGTTTTACTATCGATATCGAATGCAAACTCCATTTCCACCTCGCAGCCCAATACCTCGCGTCCCAAATGCAGAAACTCCCGCAATATCTGCGCCAAAGGCGCTTCATTGTAATGCAGAATGTTACGATAAGTGATTACCCTGGGGCCTTTTGTATAAGAACCACTGAGAAACTCCCTATTCTCATGGTCCCATACTGAGGAGATAGATTGCAATTCACCTTCCAGCAAGCTTTGGTTCACTCTGATCCTCGTCAGCGTGCTATCTTCTCCTCCGAGCAGGTCAAACTCCCGCAAGGAGAGATTCAGTGCATAGAAATGACGTTGTGCCCCCTTTACAATGTCTACGGCTGGGAACATATCCAGCTTGGGATGGGAGGGACAGAAGGCAAAAGTTCGTTCGCGCTCCACGGCGGTTTTTCCCAAGCCAGTGGAAAGCGTTACTATACCCTGCTCGTGAGTCATGTTCACCGCTGGGTAATAATTGTAGCTCTGCGCCACCCCAGAAAGCATAGGATAATAATGATCCCCATGCTGCGATCCGGCCACCTTTTGGATAATCACCGCCATTTTTTCTTCGCGGGCAGGGATATTAAGCGATTCACGGTAAGCCCTGGCATTCTTGAGAAACATGGAAGAATATACCAGCTTCACCGCTTGAATCAACTGACCAAGTCTAACCCGCGCATCACTGTGGCTGTTTGGGATAAGGAATGTACGGAAAACCCCGGCAAAGGGATTGGTGATATGATCTTCCAGTACAGATGAGGACCGTACGGCCAAAGGAGAATCACACTTTGCCAAAAGACTGCTAAGAGCAGAAATGCTGCGTTGGGGTAATTGAGCTGAGAGAAACAACAGGTCGATCTCTTCGTCGCTTAGCTTATCCAAAGCCTCCAAATCGCTAAGCTCAGGATTGAAACTTATGAATTCATCGAAAATGCCGGTGGCCAATACTGCAGCCACTGGTACGGATATTCGGACTTGGGGAAATTTTTCCGCGATGTGGCTATAACGATTCAACACGACATTCAAAAAGGCAAGTCCACGACCCTTGCCGCCGATTGAGTCATCGCCGATTTTGTAAATCAGATTCAGGTCAAAATCGCTTTCATCCGTGAAGTCTTGTATCTTTTCGCGCCTTCGATATGAAATCAACGAAGTGACTGCCTCCTCCAACCAATCTCTTGTAGTAGCTGAATCCTGGTCTAAAGGTACATCCTGAAGAAGCAAGCATAGAGCCGCTTCGGCATGAGTAGCCAACCAAGCGTGAAAATGCCTGTTTTTAAAATGATATTTAAAGGAATCCAAAGATAAATCTCGAATTACTTTATGAAACCCTATCAGGCTGGTTGCTTCGTTCAATTTTCGGCCATTTGGTTCCCTAAAGATGAATTTTCCAAAGCCGGTTTCGCTTTGCAGCCAGCGCCGAAGCTGAATCGAAAGCCCTGGCAAGTCCTTGTAAAGAAATTCTCCCTCGTTGCTAGACACAATATCTCTGTACATAGGATTGAAGGACTGCAAAAGAAAGGGTAAGCTGGGACTCTGCTTTCGGATATACTGAAGAAGCTGAATACCGCCATTGGCATGATACTCACCTCTGTAATGATAATTTATGTTGCTAATAATGCCGATGATCGAAGGAGCATGCTGTTCATAGAATGCAACCGCACTATGATAATCATGCATTAGCACAATCCGCGGTCGGGCATTCAGATACAGGTTCTTGAACATGCTTTGGTGCTCGTTGCGGATCAGTCCCTGACATAACTGCATGATCTGCTCGTATAGAACCGGCAAGAACTGCGAATAGTAAGGAATAAAAGTTTCCACCACCATTATTATCGGGATATCGTAAACCGTGCTGTCATGCGGAATATTTTGAGTTTCTTCCCAAAGCTTTATGATTGTGAGAAACAGCTTTGAATCGCCATTCCAATAAAAAAAGTCCTGCACCTGGCGTAAATCATCCACATGGTTTTCTATGAACATCAGATCTTGAGGAGCACCCAGCAAAAAATATACAGGCAGTTCAGGATGGCTTCGCTTGATCAATTCCAAGAGCTTCAGTGAGATCAATCGCATCGATGCCAAATGGATTATGATTAGTTGAATCTGCTCCAACTCCAGCAGTTTTAGGGCGCTTTCCAAAGAAGACGCATGAAAGATATTGGGCTGGGTGCTGAGGTTCAATAACCGAAAGTCCTCTGTCACTTGCTCAGCCAGAAAACCATCTACTTCGAAAACAAAGGAATCGTAAAGCGAAGCGATCAACAATATGTGATCGACCTTGTTTGGCATAAGGGATTCCAAAAGAGCGGTTTCCTGTGCCCAAAAGTTTGTGGGAAACATTTTCTCTCGCTTATTTGTGAATCACAGCCAGGCCGGTTTTTCCATCCATCCGTACAACCAAAGGATGTTTGAATTCCAGATGAACGAAGAACTCACCCCTTTCTTTTACCGATTGCGCCAGCAGCCATTCCATATCTACAAAATCTGTCCTGGAAACGAAGGGTATTGTAAAATAACCCACATTCATGGCCACCAGATTGTGAAAGAAATGCGTCCCTTGGGAAGCCTCCACGATAAAATCTCTCAGTCCGGTCTCCAGAATAACCTTGGCACGGTTAATCTGTGGCCACCTGACCGGAATCCCCAGGAACCTATCTCTGGAACCCCAGCGCCCGGGTCCGATAAGGATATAGCGCTTACCATGCTCAGCCATTTTTTGGTTAAAGCGTTCTACCTCTTCCTGCATTTCCTGGGTTCGTGTTTTATCAAAACAAGCGGGATCCAGATAGATCACATCGGTCAGATCGTTAATCACGCCATTGCCCATGCCATGCTCGGTATACATCAGCAGATCGGTTTTTATCAGTTTTGCAGCGTCAATACGATAGGCATCTGCGCTTACGCTAAGCGGACGAATCTGAAGGATGTAAAAGCTGGGTTTAAACTTATAACGCTGGTCATAGTCCAGATTCACGGCAAATTCGATCTCGACAGGTATACCCAAAGCGATCTCGCCAATTTCCAGCAATTCCTCCACGATTTTTGCCAGGGGGAAGTAATTGTGTTTCAGGATATTGGAGAAAGTCAGCACTTTCATGCCCTTCTCTTCAAGGTTATCGGTAAGCCTATAGTTCTCGTAGTCCCAAACTGATGCCAGATATCGCAGACTTCCATGCTTGTCTGCTGAGCGGATATTGAGTTTCTCCAAAGTGATTTCTTCTCCTTTCTTCAAGTCAAAATCTGCCTTGGATAGATCTAGTGCATAGAATTCTTTTTGAGACGAACGCATCATTTCTTGTTGGGGAAGCATATCTGTTTGAGGATATTTTGGGCAAAACCGGAAATTCAACTTGCCTTCCACCACCGACTTCCCCAAGCCCAGAGCAATGTTTGCAATTCCGTCGGTATGAGTCATATGAGCCGTAGGGTAAAAATTGTAGCTTTGAGCGACGCCGGATATGTGGGGATAAAAGAAGTGTTCTCCTTTCAGGCAGCCAACCGTTTCCTGGATTATCACCGCCATCTTCTCTTCTTCGGCCTTGAAATTCAAGGCTTCCAGGAATGCTCTGGCTTCTGAAAGATAAACTGAAGCAAAGACAAGCTTGATCGCATCCATCAATTGTCGCAGACGATGCAGCTTATCAGGATGGTTGTTTGGCAGCATAAAGGTTCGGTATACTCCTGCCAAAGGCTGAGCCTGAGAATCTTCCAACAGACTGGAGGAGCGAACTGCAATTGGATATTGCACAACATCCAAATATACTTCCAATCTCGTTACCAATTGATCTGAGAGCTTGCCTGCAATAAAGATGGCGTCGATCTGATCGTCGCTTTTACCTCCAATTTGCCCCAATATATCATTCCGCTCCACAAACTGGTCAAATTCAGCAGTCCCAATTATCGCCGTGCTGGGCAGAGAGATAGAAATGTCCTGGAATTTTTTCTCATAATCCATCGTACATAGAAGTGCATTTAAGAAGGCCAATCCGCGCCCTTTTCCACCCAAGGAGCCTTCGGTCAAACGGATGATCTGATTCATTTCGCTAAGTGAAACAGCATCAAAATTGATAATCTTACCCCGGTTCTTGTCTATCCGTACAGTCCTGAATATATGATAAAGAAAGTCA
>Ga0302252_1001270_pt1 | contig 15370 bp, 8 predicted proteins | sample AAG_RA_Leu_MG_FD_193511 | JGI IMG/M metagenome (GOLD analysis project Ga0302252, IMG submission 193511) | Enriched activated sludge microbial communities from anaerobic digester in WTTP, New Holstein, Wisconsin, United States - AAG_RA_Leu | ecosystem: Engineered > Bioreactor > Anaerobic >...
GGCATTCAGAGGTTTTGGCGCACCCCAGGGAATTTTCGTTATCGAGGGAATTCTGGATAAAATTGCCTTGCAACTTGGTTTGGACAGGCTGCAGATCCGCAAACTGAACGCATATAGAAACGGCGATATCACTCCCTATGGACAGGAGATCAAGGCTAGCCAGATGACCCAAATTTTCGACCATCTGTCCCAAAAAGCCGATTATGAGAGCCGCAAATCAGAAGTGGAAACCTTTAATAATAAAAACGAAAGATTCAAACGCGGCTTGGGGATAGTGCCGGTAAAATTTGGCATTTCTTTCACCACTGCGTTGCTGAACCAAGGCTCAGCCCTGATCTGGGTGTATATCGACGGCAGTGTATCCGTCACCACTGGCGGAGTGGAAATGGGACAGGAACTTTCTACCAAGATGGCGGAAGTGGTGGCCAGGATATTGGGTATCTCCACCAGCAGAATCAAAGTGGAATCCAGCAACACACAAAGAGTGGGAAACGCTTCTCCTACTGCTGCTTCCACAGGAAGCGACATAAATGGCAACGCCGCCAGAATTGCCGCGGAAAAAATCCGCCAAGCCCTTTGCGAACCTGCTGCAGAGCTTATTAAGCAGGAACATGAGCTGGATGTAAAGCCGGAAGACATCGTTTTCATAGCAGATATGGTGTACAGCCATGCACAGCCAGACTTATGTGTCAGCTTTATAGATCTCATCCGCTTTGCCTATAATTCGCGCATTCCCCTGGCAGCCTATGGCTATTACCGGACTCCTCAACTATGGTTCGACCGTGAGCTTGGTAATGGCCATCCTTTCCACTACTACGTTTATGGCGCAGCCCTGGCTGAAGTGGAAGTGGACACCCTGCTGGGTGAGCATAGTTTGCGAAGCTTCCACATCGTTCACGAAAACGGCCAGAGCCTGAACGAAAGGATCGACCTGGGTCAGATTATCGGCGCGGCGATCCAATGCTATGGCTGGTGCACGATGGAAGACCTGAAGTGGAACGAACAGGGCGTATATACCAGCGCTAATCCTTCCACTTACAAGATTCCGGGCATCCGCGATCTCCCCGAGAAATTTACAGTGGAGATCCTGCCTTCTCAGTCTACGGAAGCTAGTGTCTTCGGTTCCAAGGCGGTTGGCGAACCCCCGTTTATCTATGGTCTAGCGGTGTTTTTTGCTTTGCAGGACGCCATCCGCAAAGTAAATCCGGAGGCCAGCCTTAGTTTTCCCGCTACGCCTGAAGCTTTACTCCTTTTCTCCTAAAAGGCGATAGATCAGGCCGCCAAAGATACCTCCCACGATCGGAGCCAGCCAGAATATCCAGAGCTGCTGAAGGGCCAAACCGCCTGCATAGATGGCTACGCCGGTGCTGCGAGCGGGATTGACGGAGGTATTGGTAACCGGGATACTGATCAGGTGGATCAAAGTTAACCCCAAACCAATGGCGATCGGAGCAAAGCCGGCTGGTGCTTTCCTATCCGTGGCACCCATAATGATGATCAAAAACATAAGGGTCATCACAATTTCACAGATTATTCCTGCCGTCATGGAATAACCTCCAGGAGAATGGAGTCCCACCCCGTTTGAGGCAAAACCCGCCTTGACATCGAATCCAACTGCTCCATTGGCAATCAGAAATAGCACCCCGCCGCCAACCATGCCACCCAGAACCTGGGCTATGATATAGGGAACCAGGTCTTTACCCGGAAATCTGCCCCCGGCCCAAAGCCCAAAGGATACGGCAGGATTGAGATGACAGCCGGAAATATGCCCTATGGCGTAGGCCATGGTGAGCACCGTTAAGCCAAAAGCCAGAGATACGCCCAACAGGCCTATCCCCACATTGGGAAAGGCGGCAGCCAGAACAGCCGAACCGCAACCACCCAGAACCAACCAGAAAGTTCCGAAGAACTCTGCGCCCGTGCGTTTAACTAAACTTGGCATTTTCTTTTCTCCTTATTTGTTTGTTGAGGTTATGTTTGCTACTCAGCTCTTTGCGCCCTGGTCCTGTGTTCCGTTAATCGGATAGGTTTTTTTGAATTGCTTCATACTTACAAGGGCGTTTATCATAATCATCGAAGGAAAAATAAAGCAGTTTAAAACTCCATACGCTTTCCAGCCATCTTCAGCGTAGGAATAAAAGAGATAAACGCAGATTATGATTGAGAATATGGTAGCATATAGTGACTTGTAACTTTTTAACATAATACACACTACTGAAACATACAGGCTCAAACTGACAGCTATCAAAAAAAGCTGCAGGGGGTCTGAGTTATTGAACCCATAGACAGCGCTGAACAGCTTTTCGCCGGTGAACTTTGCAATTACGAGAGAAATGCTGATCATGAGAACAACTGCAGCCACCAAGGACATAATCTCGTTGCGGGTCATTTTATAGCGACCGGCAGGAAAACGTTTTAAGATCGTTCGCCTCATAATCTGTACTGCAGTCCATATTCCCAGAACCAAAGAGATATTCAAGAACAAGGGGCTGGGCAGCCAGCTTTTCAAGATCAGCTTTGATACTATGCTGGTTACACCCAAAATATAAAAAGACAGCGCAAACAAAACCATTATCGCCCCGCTGAAAAACCAGGCGGCGCTAACCGAGGACAAGGCATTATCTGGCTGTGCATTAACCTTTTCAGATAACATAATTCACTCCTTTTCCTTGGGTTATCTCAGCAGAAGCAGCTTATCTATCTTCTGCGTCGTTCCATCATCAATCCTGTAAAAATACACGCCGGCCGGCAGCCTCTTACCCCTTTGGTCATGGCCGGCAAACTCAATCTCTCCACTTCCAGAAAGCTGATAAGCCATCACTTTTTGTCCCTTCAGATTGAATATCTCCAGCTTTGAAGGGCTCTTTACGCTATATCTCAAATGGCTAAGTCCGTGGCTGGGGTTCGGATAGAATCCGCTCAGCTCTGGCTGGACAATCTGCTCATCGAGCCCAACCACATTAACCAAAACGCTTTGAATAACCGATTCTCCCGCTATATATTTTGCACTAACTCCCAATGTATGCTCACCCAGGGGAAGGCTGTCGAACAGCCAATAGGCATCCTGGGTTATGGCTGTCGGAGATCCATCCAGATAAACCCGGTAATACTCGAAAGGCGAGGTACTGCCGTCGTTTGGCCCTTCCCAGCTCAACATTATTCCTCCCACATTATCGTAAGTAAGATTGGTGGGGGGATTCAACACGGCCCCGGAGTAGCGCAGGTTGCGATAAAAGCTGAAAGTGCCGTCGTAATCGCCCAAAACCAGATCGAGATCACCGTCGTGATCGATGTCCACTAAAGCCGGAGCTGCGTTTTGATCGGTGCTGATTCCGGCAAAGATCGTATTATTGGCCGTCCAGCCAAAGCCATCCTTCAGATAGCAATGCAGATCACCCCAGGCATCACCGGCTACGAAATCCAGATCACCATCCTCATCCAGATCGCCAAAACTCATTGAGCAATCTGAGCTTACATCTATTGTCCCAAAGTAATTGGGAACCAACACCCAGTTTGCCTGGGAGGGACTGCCCTGATTTTCGTAGTAGAAAAGGTTTCCGGCCTCATTCCCGACAGCCAGATCAAGGTCGCCATCGCTGTCCAGATCCACCAACCTGGGAACCGACCAACCCCCAAGTGCAATATTGCCAAACATCAGCGGCATCAGTTGCAGCCCGATGCCGGTATTGCGGTAATAATACAGGTGGCCGTTCAGGTCGCCTACAATCACTTCGGGAAGCCCGTCGCCGCTTACGTCTCCACAGGTCGCAGCGGCATAAATCGAGTGATCGATGATGCTGAAATAGGCGTTATCCTGCTGCCAGGCAGGACTATAGGCATCACCTGTGTTGCGCAGGAATTTGATGTCGCCCAGTTGGGTTCCGCTTAGCAGGTCAAAGTCTCCATCGCCGTCCCAATCGTATAAAAAGGGGCTGCTCGCACCTCCGAGATCAATCACTCCGCCAAAAAGGGTGGAATCTTCCTGCCAGACCGGCGCTGCGTTGGTTCCGGTATTCAGATAGTATTTCAAAGGCCCGGAAGCGGTTCCGTAAAGCAAATCCAGCTTACTATCCCCATTCAGGTCGGCCAGATCGGGAGAATTCCAATAAGTTCCCATCCCCAGGCCGCTGAAGAGGGAGCTGTTCTCCTGCCAAAGCGGATTGGCCGCGGTGCCATTATTCTGAAAGAATATAAAGCCCTGTCCGTCCCTTCCGCAGAGAACATCCTGATCGCCATCCAGGTCCAGATCGCAAAACACAGGATAGGCATAGAGCCCAACGTCACCCAGGCTTAGCTGGGATGCCATGGAAAATGTGGCGTTAAGGGAAGTCCCGGTATTGGTAAACAGTAGCACACCCCCATCCTCACTGAGGCCGATTAACAGGTCATAATCGCCGTCGTTGTCTATATCAGCGAGGTCAGGAACTGGATAAGATCCCAGTGAAAGAGAACTAAAAAAACCTGGAACTTCATTGAAAGAAGGATTTCCGGGAGTGCCGGAATTGACAAAGTAGTGCAAACCCGTGTAGCCGCCAGTTACCAAATCCAGATCGCCGTCGCCATCTAGATCCACCGAAATGGCCAGTTCGGAAGCAAGGCCGGAAATGGACTGCAAATAATCTGCCCCGATCTCAAAATCCGGCACGGTGGATGAACCAGTATTACAGATAAAGACTGGGGAACGAAGGGTATTTCCTAACCAGAAATCGGTTTTCCCATCGCCGTCCACATCGGCAAAGCGTGGCTGAGAAAAGGATAAGCTGGGTATTCCGCTGGGGTTGAAGAGGCTGTTATCCTGTTCCCAGGGCTGGGAAAACAAACTGAATGCCGCAAAGCATCCGACAAGCAACAAGAGCATCCGTTTCATTATGATCTCCGTTTTTTATGCTGGGTCTATTATTTATCAACCATGTGGGAATGTCAATCTATTTTACCTGGGGTACGATCGCCAGAGCTTGAAAGCTGAGGCTTGTATTCTTTTTATCGCGATCAGTTCCCCTTTCTTTTCATAAAGCTTGCCTTTTTTGCGCACTTCAAAAAGCTGGTTCAGAATGGGTTATTTTTCCCATGCGAAAGAACTTATACATAGCTATTATAAGCGAGGAGATTATGAAAAACTCAGCCAAGGTCAAAGCCCTGATAAACGAACTGGAAGCCCTGCAGCAAAATCTGCACGGCAAAGACTTCCTTCTCACCTGGGAAAACAGCGTGGACAACCTGAAGGCCGTGATGCTGGTTGCCGAGATTCTACAGCTTTTACACCTGGAAAAAAAGCCATGGCGCATCTTTGACTATGGCCTGGCCATTTCGATTTTCCGTGATAACAGCACCCGCACGCGCTTCAGCTTTGCCTCTGCGGTTAATGGCCTGGGGCTTGCGCTTTCCGAGTTGGACGAGGTGAAAAGCCAGATCGCACATGGTGAAACGGTACGTGAAACAGCCAACATGATTTCATTTTTAACCGAGGTAATCGGCATCAGAGACGATATGTATCCCGGCGAAGGGCATACCTACATGGTGGAAGTAGCCGATGCGGTAACCGAAGGCTTTCAGAACGGCGTTCTGGCTCAGAGACCCAGCCTGGTAAACCTGCAGTGCGACCTCGATCATCCCACCCAGAGCCTTTCCGATCTGCTGAAGCTGAAGGACTACTTTGGCGGTTGGGAAAACCTGAAAGGCAAGAAGATCGCCATGAGCTGGGCTTATTCGCCTTCCTACGGCAAACCACTTTCGGTTCCCCAAGGCGTGATTAACCTAATGACCCGCTTCGGTATGGATGTGGTTCTGGCTCATCCGGAAGGCTATGACCTGCTTCCGGAAACCCTTGAAACAGCGTCCGGTTTTGCCAGGGCAAGCGGCGGATCCTTCAGCCTGACCCACAGCATGGAAGAAGCATTCCATAATGCCGACATCGTATATCCCAAATCCTGGGCACCCATGGCAGTAATGCAGGAAAGAACCAGATTATTGCGCGGCGGCGACAAGCAGGGACTGAAAGACCTGGAACAGCACTGTCTGGCCGAAAACGCAAGGCATATTGACTGGGAATGCGACGAAGCCAGAATGCAGCTTACCAAAAACGGCAATGCGCTATATGAACACTGTCTGCCCGCAGACATCAGCGAGGTAAGCTGCAAAAGGGGCGAAGTGGCTAAAAGCGTGTTTGAGCGTTATCGTCTGCACACCTATCAGGAAGCGGGATATAAACCTTTCGTGATCGCCTCCATGATCTTCAATAGCAAGGTTCCAAACGCCGCAGCAAAACTGAAGAGCTTTTTTTGAATTAGGTAGCGGCTGATTACAATCCCCCGGTTTTTCTTTTCTACGCATCAAAACCAGTTATCAAAGGCAGGCTCTCCAGCCTGTTCACAGATACACCTCTGCTTTTATCTGTGTTGAAAATGACATAAATTAAGGAGTATATAAATGCCAAAACTGATCAGCAGCATCGATGCCGCAGTGGCCAAGAAAAACGCTCTGCGGTGCAAACAGCGCGGAATCATCCTACCCACGATCCGGCAGCAGATGTATCCGGAGACCATCCCCGAAGCAATCAAGCAGAAATTGCAACCCATCGGGCTTTGGGATATCAACCCCCTCAATCTTTTCCGCATTACCTGGAAAAACGACATTAAAACAGGGCTTTTCGGAAAGCCAAACTTCCTGGAAATCCCTTCGGAACTTAGCGGCGTAAAAGCCAGAATTATTGGCATGGTGGGGAAGTATTTCCCAACCGGAGCGCATAAAGTGGGTGCGGCTTATGGCTGTCTGGCACCCCGGCTGGTTTCAGGAAGCTTCGATCCCGAGATTCACAAGGCTGTATGGCCTTCCACGGGAAATTACTGTCGGGGCGGAGCTTTCGATTGCGCCCTTCTGGCCTGTCCGGCCGTGGCCATTCTGCCCGAAGAAATGAGCCAGGAGCGTTTTACCTGGCTTCATGAGATCGGCTCTGAAGTTTTTGCCACTCCCGGCTGCGAATCAAACGTTAAGGAAATCTACGACAAATGCGCAGAACTGCGTCCAGACCCCACTTACGTTATCCTGAACCAGTTCGATGAATTTGGCAATCCCTTCTGGCATTATCATGTTACCGGAAACGCCATTCACGAAGTTTACAATCTGCTGAGAAAACCCGGCAGCCGCCTCAGTGGATATGTAAGCGCAACCGGAAGCGCAGGCACTATCGGAGCTGGGGACTATCTGAAAAAACACTTCCCACTCATGAAGACCAACGCCAGCGAAGCCATGGAATGCCCTACCCTGCTGAATAACGGCTTTGGCGGCCACCGCATCGAAGGAATTGGCGACAAACACATCCCCTGGGTGCATAACGTGCGGCAAACGGACATGGTAACCGCCATCCGCGACGAAGACTGCATGCGGCTGTTAAGGCTCTTCAACGAACCCCTTGGGCTGGAATATCTTAAGCAAAGCGGCGTGGCTAATACGGAAGATCTCTCGCTTCTGGGGATTTCCTCGATTGCCAACCTCCTGGCCGCCATCAAGATGGCCAAATACTATGATTACAATGAAGATGACATTATCTTCACAATCTTCACCGACAGTGCCGAAATGTATCTTTCCCGGCTGCAGGAGCTAAATGACAGCAAGGGGGCGTACAGCAGCCTCCAGGCCGCACTGGATAGAGAAGCAGCCCTGAATGCCCAAAGCTACGACAACCTGCTGGAGCTGAGCTACCAGGACAAAAAGCGCATTCACAACCTGAAGTATTACACCTGGGTGGAACAGCAAGGCAAGACCTACGAAGAGATTTTGAAACAGTGGGACCCGGAATACTGGATCGAAACCTTCGAAACTAATCTGGAACAGCTCGACCATGCCATTGAATCCTTTAACGCACTGTAAACAACGACCTTAGAAACATGAATCCCATGCTATACCCATCCTTTACCCATCCTGTAAACATAGAGAATGATATGGATGGGTATAGCTTTACATCTCTGGGGCGGGATGTAAAAGTCTGGAGCTGGCCAAAACCTGCATCTCAGGCCGGAAAGTGAACCCAGACAACATGAAAACCCTTATGGCAATAATTCTGGCTTCCGGCAAAGGGAAGCGGTTTGGCATGCCCAAAGCCGAAGCTATGCTGGAAGGACAAAGCTTTCTGCAAAAGATTTGTAACAGCCTGGATCAGGCAGGATTGGCTTATCTGGTGGCGCGCTATCCCGATACCGAGGATATGCTGGCCACTTTACGCCGGGCCAGGGCAGAATTACTGCTACAGAATTCGAATGACGGCTATAGCGGATTATTGGTGTTCCCGGTTGATTACCCACTGGTGCGGCCTCAAACTCTGGCAAGCCTTGCCAAAGTGCATTACCAGAGTCCGGAAGCGGTTATCCGCCCTGTTTACAATGGTTTGCGGGGACATCCCATCGTTATCCCCGTTAGCCTGGAGCTTGGCTCAGGAGTGGTTCAACAAGGCCTTAAGGAAATAATCAGGCTGAGCGGAATGGCTCTACTCGATCTCAGCGTGGATGACCCCGGAATAACTCGTAATATTAATACCCAGGAGGACCTTTGGACGCCAAAGAACTGATTTTATCACGCCACAGCGTACGAAACTTTTTGCCCAATCCCATCCCCCCCGATGTTCTGAATGATATTTTGGAAGCCGGACGCCTGGCGCCCTCTGCGCAAAACAGACAACCCTGGCGCTATCTGGTCTACACGGATAATGACAAAATCCAAAAGCTGGCCTTGAATTGCGGCTTGATAGGGCTTTCCAATTTCTTCATCCGCAAAGCTCCCTGCCTGATCATCGCCTGTGCGGACAAAAAAGACAATCTGCAGTTGAATGGCCAGGATTATTATCTGGTGGATACCGCCATTTCCTTTCACCAGATGATGCTGATGGCGCTGAGTCACGGCCTTGGAAGCTGCTGGCTGGCTGCCTTTTCGGAGAAAAAACTGCGTAGCTATCTTCAGATTCCCGCTTCCTGGCGGATCGTGGCTCTTTCCCCCTTTGGCTACCCAGCGGAGAAAAGCCTTTACAGCAAAGCGGTCAGTGGTTTTGCCCAGAGCGCAAAACGTAAAGCTCTGGAAGAAATTGTCGAATTCAGATAAAAGGCATTCAAAACCGAAACGACCGGATCAACTGGTATCCCATAATTAACAGAAGGTGGCAGAGCTTGTCAAAGCTCTGCCAAGACCTGTCTGGCATGCAATCTGAATCTGGTATTTCAGCCAATTACTTTCTGCGGAAGCTATCTTCAGCCACTACTCTATAAAAACTTCGATTCTGGGCTGCCGCACCCAAATGCAGGTAGTTTGGCGAAGAGCTGCTGCCCAAAAGGCCAAACCCGGCATTGGGTAACTCCGAATGATAGATGTAATAAGTATCCGCACCCGGAACGCTATCCCAGGAAAGCATCAAATCGTTGTCGATGATTTCTACGTTTAGTTCCACCGGCGCTCTGGGCGTGGCATCCTGGGAGGTCCAAAATCTGCTGTAAGCGCTTTCCGTGGAGCGCCCAGTGCTGTCGATGGCTTTCACTTTCCAATAGTAAAGCGTACCCGGCTGGCAAAACTCGCCGTAAACCTGAGTTGCGTAGGTTAGTAAGCTGTCTGGGGCAGAAAAATCCGCACTCAGATCACGGTATACTGTATAAAAAACCGTGTCTCCCGGATCCGGATCGCTCGCGGGCTGCCAGGATAAAAGCGGACTGGTTAGCATCACAGTTTCATCCTGAGCTGGACTGAGAATGGAAAATGCCGAAGGATGTTCTGGAACAGCAGTATTGAAATAGAGGAAGGTTTCGTAGCTATTCGTGGTTTGCCCCTGGGTATCGGTAGCGCTTACCCGCCAGTAGTAACGGGTATCGTCGGCCAGGACGCCCTCTGGAACATGAAACACCGTTGAGCTAAGCCCGGGATAATCCAGCAGGCCACTGCTAAAGCTGCTGTTCAAGGCTAGTTGTAAATGATAGAGAACCAGGTCACCCGGCGTTGGATCGATGGCTTCCTCCCAGTCCAGAACAGGGACAAGGGTTTCCACCACAGCGGCAGATACCGGACTGGAAAGATGGAATCTGGCAGGAGCATCGCCGATATTGGTTTCTCTCCAGGGCGTGTAATCCACATTCCCGATTACCCCGTCCCCAAAGCGAGCTGTAGGCCCCTGATCATCACCCCACCAGTTATATTCTGCGTTTATCGTATTAGCGGTTGTGCTTTGGATTCCATACATTGTGTTTCCCACAATGGCATTGGCATCACCCAGGCTGGTTCCGATAAGTGGATTGGCGTTTACCGAGATATGAATGCCAACTTCATTGGCTAGAATGTGATTACGAATAATGCTGGGTTGTGAACTTCCTCCAGTTAGTTTTATCCCAAAATTTCCTCCCCTGATTACACAGCTTTCGATGATGGGCAGTGCGGAATTATTTACGAACACGTTGCCATTGGTGCCGCCATTCCGAATAACGCAATTGCGCAGATATGAGCCTGCCACGAGATAGTTTGAAAAGCGAACTCCATTGAAGGTACCCATCACGTCGCTCAGGGCTCCAAAGGTAGCACCTTCGGCCTGAAGTCCGCCCGTAAGAGATGGACTGCTGCTGTTTCCCACCGATAAACCATAGCCATTTTGAAACAGAAGCACCAAGCCGGAGTTTATCTTTAAAATGGGTGCAGAACTGCCGTAGATGCTGATATCACCTGAAACTTCCACAGGAATGGAGGGATTATCCCAGGTATAGTTTTGACCCAGGGTGGCACCGCTGATCAGAATGCGGTCGGGATTGTTGCCTGAGAAAAAGTTACCCACTCCACTCACCACGTCGAAGGCTGCAGCGTTGGTTTTGATCGGATAACCGTCGTTGTTTACAAAACTACAGTTATTTACGATGGGACGTGCAGAAGAAGTGGCCACGATGCCGTGTCCGGAGTTTGAGCTGAAGATGCAGTTTTCGAAGCGTGGTGCGGAGCTGTTTACATATATGGCACAATATTGAGAATTGTGTTCCAGATACTCGAAAGTGCAGTTAGTAAGCACGCTGAGCCCCTCATTCAAGTAGGGATTGAAGATCAATCCCAAGGGAACCTCCCCCCCTGCGCTACGGGTAAAGACGACTCCGGTTGCTTCCAGAGAGCCTCTCAAGGATGGAGAAGATGCACTTCCCACCGTAATCCCCACCAGGTTTGGAATTCTGATCACAGTTCCCGCTAGAATCTTGATATGCGGTAGAGAACTGTCATAAATCGAAAAATTTCCGGTAAGCAGATAAGGCACTCCTGCGTTTCTCCAGGTCCCGCTGGTATTTACGTTTTCTGCTCTTAGTTCTATGAGGTCGTAGGCGTTGCCGCTGAAGTAATTGTTCTGTCCCAGCACCCTGAGGGAATTTGCTCCTATAGAGAGGGGATAACTGCCACAGCCGAAAATTACGTTGCCTGAGATTTGAGGAAGCTTGCCGGGATTTACGTAGATACCCTTGGCGGAACAATTGTAGATGGTGGAGCCGGTAATATTTGCGCTTTGGCAATTTATGTTGATTGCCGCAGCATTGTTATATCCCGCATCTTTGATTATACAGGCAGATACCAGGCAGTTATCGGCAAACTGGTTGAAATTGATTCCTCCCCAGTATCCTGGAACCGCCTCCAAACCCCTGAAGGTGACCCCCGTAGCGTTCAGCGAACCTCTCAGCGAACTGGAACTGGTGCTGCCAAAGCTGATCCCGATTCCTGAAGAGAATTCCACCACACTGCCATAAGGAATGGTTAGTACGGGAGCGTCAGAATCATATACGGTTACATTACTTATAACATTCAGAGGAACCTGCTGCCTGACAAACCCCGTATTAACGCTTATTCCCCCTCCCGTACAGCGAATGCTTTGCATGGCGTTATTCAAATAGCTATTACCTCCGCCCAGCTTGTGAACATCGGAAAAATACATGTTTATCGGCCTGGAATTATTACTAAATGTACTGCCGCTGAGAGAAAAATTTGCTCCATTGCTGCAGTTCAGCCCGTAGTTGTTGTTCTGGGTAAGAATGCAATTTTGAATTGTAAGCAGATTGTTGCAGCGCACATACAAAGCGGCTGTGGGGGTGGAATTCACTCCGCTGATCGTGCAGGACAGCAGACTGGAAGCTATCGTGAAGGATTGAACATCGATCCCGCTCCACCCCACATCCGGATCCACGGCGGCGAAGCTAACTCCAGCAGCATTTATCCCTCCCGTAATGGCAGAGGATGTGGTAGAACCTATGTAAAGAGATTTTCCGGTTCTGAACAGGATCTGAACTCCGTTTTCGATGCTTAGCAAGGGTCCCGAGCTATCTCGCACGGTAAGATGTCCAAGAGCTTCATAAGGTATGCCAAGGTTTGATATGCTGCTGTTTTGAGTTATGGTCACCTCTCTCAATAGGATGCGGTTTGGATTATTATCGCTGAAGCTGTTGCCACTGCCGATTCCGCTCAGAAGAGACGGATTCCAGTTTGCCGGATAGCCAAGGTTGGATTCGAAGCTGCAATCCTGTACATAAGCGCTGGCAACCACGGAATGATGCAGCCCATAATTGGCCGAATATCGGAAAACGCAGTTGTAAAACATTGGATTACCGCCATTTACGTCAATGAGGCCATTGCTGGAGCCCCCATATTCCAATACGGCATGCTGAAACACCACATTGTCCTGCAACATGAATTGATTCGTGCGGATATAGTTCCAGAACCCTGGAGAAGGAGTGTCGCTATTGGCAGTGAACAGCACAGGATTTTCCGCAATTCCATTCACTATCATGCCACCTTTATTACTGCTTGTGTTGGCATGACCGATATTGATGCCGGCCCCTGAATTGAACTTCACGATAACCCCGGCATCGATGGTAACCACAGGATGGGAAGAACCATAGATGCTTACCCCTCCGCTTATGATATAGGGGGAGCCAGCCAGGTTCCAGGTGACAGAATTTGAGATAGTCCCGCTTACTGTGGTTGAGGCGAAAGCCAGAACCAGGACAAAGATAAAAATAAAAACCAAAACACACCTTTTCATGTTATCTCCTTATAAAAGCTGCTTACCAGACAGGAGTATCGCTGCCCGGAATGGGAATTCTAGTACATGGAATTATAGGAAATGGGATTATTGAAATGGTCAAGCGATAAATCCCTTCCCAACCGAAACGTATGTGGTAATATTTCAACAGATGAGCATCTCATAAAACCTGGTTGTGGAAAAGAAACACCAGCCTTGGATGCACATATTGCGGATCTGAGCTAAGCAATGTCTGCCATACAAAAAAAGGGCGATCCGCAGATCGCCCTTTATGTGTGGTTAAATCCTATTCTTTGGGAAACATATATACGCTAAGTCTGTTTTTATCGAAGGTGGCGTATTTATTGGCCATCCTTACGATGCCAGCCTTATCTATACTCTGATGTATGGCTGGAAAATCCATCAGAGAATCTATGGACAGGCCATTGCCCAGATTGCTGCTCATGCTTGATGCCCAGTAGCTATTTTTGGTCAGGCTTTCCTCGTAGCGTTTTTGCTGGGTCGTTTTGGCGTTTTGTACGAATTTATCTTCAAAATTCCCCAGACGGATGCTGTCCAGAGTGGCGAAAACGGCTTTATTCAGCTCTTCAGCCCTTTGGGGATCACAGCCCAACCAGGTGTTTGCCCGGAAATTCGGCTTTGGATACGGGGTTAATGTAGTCCAGAAACTTACTCCGTAGGTTCCGCTCATGTTTTCACGGACGTTTTCCCGCAGCTTTTCATTGGCTACGATCGACAAAGCATTGACTCCCAGCAATTCTGCAGCCGAAAACTCCGCTTTCCCAAGGGATACGTTTGAAACGAAGCCACGCTCGCTGCCTTTGTTGAAACGTACTTCCTTCTTTCCGGTAAAGGATTTCACTTTCGGATCGCGGATCTTGTCTTTGCGCTTCAGAGTTGGCAAATTGGCCAGATAGACTTCGCAGTATTGTCTTAGCTGAGCTTCGTCGAAGTTTCCCACGATGCAGAAGCTGAAGTCATCATAATCGCCAAAGCGATCCCTGAAAATGCGCTCCACCTGTTCCAGGCTTACTCCGTCCAGGTCTTCAGGACGCAATCCGGTCTTGAGGGGATGATGATTGTAAACTATGTGATCCAGGGTATCGTCGAAGGCGTTGGATGGATCAAGCAGGGAGTTTTGCACGAAAGCCCGCATCTGGGTAAGAGAGGCAGACAGAGCGTCTGAATTGAAGCGCGGACGCAATGAATATAGATAAATCATCTGGAACATCAGTTCCATATCACGGGGAGAACATTCGCCGCTCCAGCCTTCGCGGAAGGTTTCAATCCGGGGATAAACATAGGCAAGCTTACCAACTGTGGCTTTTTGCAGAGAGGGTGCGTCAAAACTTCCAAATCCAGAGGTCATCATATAGGAACTTACCACCTCAGCAGCTTTATAGTCCCTTTTGTTCAAAGCAGCTTTTCCGCCGGGGCTGGTAGCTTCCAAAACAACTTCATCGGCATTGAATTCGGTTTTTTTGCTGTATACGCTAACGCCATTGGAAAGTACCCACTTCTTGATTCCACTGCGCTGGATGGTTTCTTCCCTCACGATTTTTCCCGGGGACGGAAGCTTATCGATCAATGGTTCGTCCACCGTTTTATCTTCGTAATCCGCCACCTGGGAAGCTGCCACTTCTGCATGGATTTGCATAATGCGGTTTTTATCTGGATATTGCAATCCTTCTTTTTCGGTTCCGGTAATGCTGATTGTGAGGTTTTGGGGTTTTATCATATCGTCCACTATCTCATTAACTTCGCTGATGTCTATTTCCGGAAGCATCCCTTTGATCAGGTTTTCTTTCATTTCCGGGCTCAGAATCGTATTACCCCCCGTCAAAGAACCATACAAAATCCTATTTACCAGTGTCCTGGACTCCTGGGTGGAGCTTTGGGCTACTTCAGTTTCAGCATCACGGATCAAAGAGAGCTTGGCACGTTCAAATTCACCTGCCTTAAAACCATGCTGACGGATACGTACCAATTCAGTAAGCAGAATCTGCAGACAATCTTCACTGCGGCCTTCCACGGCAATAGAGCCGAATCTGGAACTGCCGAAACCCTTCAGCCAGCTTTGGTTGTAGCCCCAGGCATAAGCAAAGGGAGCATTTGGCTGGTTGCTTATTTCGCTCATCCGCGCATTGAACATGGTGAAGAAGAGGCCGTGTTTCAATTCGTTGTAACAGGAGCCCAAATCTACTACTGGGATATTATCCATTTTCCAGGTAGCCTCCACCATGCTGTAGGGCATTTCCTTGTCGGTCACCGTCACCGCTCTGGGCTCAGAATGATCTGGAACAGGATAGCTTTGCTTGGGACGAGGATTATCACGTTTTGGAA